>Ga0155821_138_pt1 | contig 4227 bp, 8 predicted proteins | sample RifCSPlowO2_01_FD_107475 | JGI IMG/M metagenome (GOLD analysis project Ga0155821, IMG submission 107475) | Candidatus Curtissbacteria bacterium RIFCSPLOWO2_01_FULL_42_26 | reverse complement strand
GCATCCTCATTGCCGATATCGACCCCACAACCGCACACAAAGCAGCTGAAAGCCTAATCGGCAGGGGATGGAAAGCAGCATCTATCGCTTGCGATGTCTCAAAAGAAGAGGATGTTCAATTGATGATGGAAAAGACAGTAAACTCCTTTGGCACTATTGATATTCTGGTAAACAACGCCGGGATCTATCCCAATATTTTAGTGATGAATATGACACAAGAAGACTTCCAGAAAGTTATTGATATCAATCTTAAGGGGGTCTTTTTGTGCACAAAAGCTGTGGCGCAAAAGATGATTGCCGGAGGAAAAGGAGGCAGAATAATTAATATCACCTCTATAGATGCCCTTCACCCTTCATCAGCTGGACTAGCCCATTACGACGCATCAAAACACGGAGTTTGGGGTTTTACTAAAAACGCAGCTCTGGAACTTGCCCCACACAAGATTTGGGTCAATGCCATCGCCCCGGGAGGAATCGCTACTCCGGGCGTTGAAAAAGTCCAAAAGAGTATGCAGCTTCCTAAGGGTGTCGATATGGCCAAACTTCTTGAAGCCTTTTTGGTAAAAATTCCCATGAAAAGAATGGGGGAACCGGATGATATCGGCAAAGTAGCTCTGTTTTTAGCTTCTGACATGGCTTCTTATATCACCGGTTCGCAAATTGTGGTAGACGGCGGCTATCTTTTATCATAGATCCCTACTGTCAATATTAAGAATTGTTCTTATTTTCTATATTTGCTAAAATCAGGCGACGTGCGGGAGTAGCTCAGCGGTAGAGCGTCTGCTTGCCAAGTAGAAGGTCGCGGGTTCGATACCCGTCTCCCGCTCAAATTTGCTCACAAATTTGAGCGAGGCTCGCTCATTTTTGCTTAAAATATCGCCTTATTAAAATGAGCGGCCCGCAAGCTAGGGGATCGAAACCTGTTGTATACATTCTTCATAGCGCAAAAGACAACCGAACATATGTTGGTTCGACAAACGACTTCAAAACCAGATTAAAACTTCACAACTCCGGTCGAGTTAAATCAACCAAGCATAGGACCCCTTTCAAGGTTTTATTCACGGAAGAGTTTAAAACAATTCAGGAAACTAAGAAACGTGAGCTCTACTACAAATCAGGTGCAGGACGGAGAAATCTAAGGGACTTTTTCGAAAAACTTTAGAGAAAGACACCCGTCTCCCGCTCAAAGAGGGGATTCGCTTTATAATTTCCTGGCCGTTTTTGCAAACTACAAAAATTAGCCTCAAAATTTACTCGATCCCCATCGCTAGTGACGATCATATTACAATCCCATAAGCACTTAGTTGAAATAACTTGCATGCTAGTTTATAATCCAAACAAAATTTATATGCCAGCAGTAGCAGAAGCACCACCTCGATCTATCGACGATTACGAAAGATGGTTCGACAAGGTAGGACAGAGATTTTATAGAAAAGAGCTTAGAGATCTTGTATATGCAGCAGACATTTTTCACTTCTTCAGACACTATAAGGACGGGGAAGCTGGTATCAGCGTAATTAGAAGGTATGGTAAGGATCATAAGGTACATAGGGTATCATTCCAATTATCTCCACAAGATATAGCAAACTCACAAACTACGACCCCTGATATGAGCCCAGAGCATAAAGAATTGTTAGAATTATTGTCGGGGCCTAAAGGCATCCAAGTGACTATCGATTTAGAAAAAGTTACAACGAGACGGCCATTAGGCTTCGAGCTAAAGTTGTCACCCGCTGCTGAAGAAGGAGCACCTTTTGTTTCACAGTTAATAACTGTTCCCATCATTTTTGATCGGGAATCCAAAGAAGGCGAATCATTCGAACTGGAAAAAGTAATGTCGCTATCTTCGCCTTACAGGAATTATGGCGAACTTATGAGAAGATGTGGCCAGACACATATGTATGCTCACGAAAATCCTCAACTCGTTGAATTTTTGAAAACCACAGCTTTTTGGATGCAGAAAGTTATTTCAAGAAGACTCTAATACTGATTTATGCTGAAACTCGTTTAGGTGATTTTTTAGCAATTCTAACTGAAATGCTAGAATTTTGGCCTCCTCATTGCTATCATTAAGCAGGGTGTGGAGTCCGACCCGAACCCCGTCTCCCGCTCTTTTTTGATTAGACCATCAAGACGGACTAATCAATCAGGAGTATTGCTTCTTGTATTTTCATCGACAATCCACTAACATAATTTAACCATGACAGACAATAAATTAATAAAAAGTATCAGAGGCGTAGTTAAAGAAGAACTAGAACCTGTTAAAGAGACTTTGGAAAAGCATACGAAGAAGCTAGATGCTCTCTGGGATCAAACAGTTGAGATAACAGAAGATATAACGGAAATTAAAGTAATGTTAAAATCTCACTCAGTTGATTTGTATCATACAAAGAAAAGAGTTACTGCAATCGAAGATCATTTAGGTTTATAAAATTCTCTTGAAGCATTTAAATAACACCTCTAGCTGAAACGCTAGCAATTTAGCCCTTCGATCCTTCGACTACACTCAGGACTCAGGGTCATGACCTCCTCATTATTATCATTAAACAACGAGTGGAGATTTAAGAAGAAAGTATTTTTTTAACTTGGCCTTTCAGCACAGGTACGTCCTTTTTAACAACTTCCCAAACAAGCCCTAAATCAACACCAAAATACTCATGAATTATTTTATTTCTCATGTCCATAATGTCTTGCCATGAAACATCACTATTTTCTTTTTTTAGTTCTGGCGGTAAGTTCCTGATCGCCTCACCGATTATTTCGATTCTTCTGACAACAGCATCCTGCATCGGTACATTTTCTAAAAAGTCCTCTTTTGACATTCCTTTTGTGTCTTTTTCAATCCACTCAATGCTTTCTAAAATGTGTCTGAGGAAAATTTGTGGGTCTTTCTTCACAGAATTTGGAGCTGGTCTTTGCTAATGTAGTCTTTTAAAAGCGGGTGCACGGAATTGTAAGTTAATAGATCAACCCTTTTTCCAAGTGCTTTTTCCAGCTTTTTTTCAAGCCTTACCAAATCTAGAAGACTATTACCTTTTGGTAGTTCGACCAAAATATCAACATCGCTATCCTTGCGATAGTCACCTCTTACATACGAACCAAACAGTGATGATTTAGTAACGCCTGCCTCCTTCAAAACAGGCAGAACTTTATCCGTAACGCTTTGTAATGTTGCAGTCATATTTAAATTATATAAAACTAGAGCCAGATTTACTATTACGAAGGTAATTGTTCAATACCTCAAGCTGAAACGTTAATAATTTTGCTTCCTCCGAGTTGTCATTAAACAATTCTCGGAGTCCGACCCGAATACCGTCTCCCACTCAAATTTCTAAAAAAGAAATTTGAGCGAGGTTCGCCAATTTGCCTCACTTGTGCCTATCAAAATTGGCGACCCGCTACCGAATGAACGACCCGCCCCGCGAATTCTACTGTCTCCACAATATGCCAACAACCTATGTTCTTCAAAGCCTAAAAGACAATCGAACTTACGTTGGCTCAACGAATGACTTCGAAAAGAGATTGGCGTTACATAACTCAGGCAGAGTAACTTCTACGAAGCATAGAATTCCATTTAAAATTATTTTTACGGAAGAATTTGAAACAATTCAAGAAGCCAAGAAGCGAGAGCAGTATTACAAATCAGGCGCAGGCAGAAGAAAGTTAAAGCAATTTTTCGAAAAACTTTAGTGTAGGATAACCGTCTCCCGCTTTTTAGTTTTTAACTTCACTTTCTTGACTGCTGATCTCACAAACTCGAATCTTTCCTTTAACTAATCAAAATTGTGCTATTATTAACAAACTAAAAATTGATTGGGGGTGATTTTATGCAAAACATACAAGGTGCTATAGATCATCTAAAAACTCATCAAAAATATCCAGCAACAAAAGCTGATTTAGTAACAGAGTGTGACAATCTATCCGACTTTTCCGAAGAAGATAAAGAGGAATTTACTCAAAAACTGCCGGAAGGTACATATAATTCCGCTGAAGAGGTAACTAAAGCCTTGGGTCTGTAAGTAGTACTAAGAATTTACAGAAGTTAACTAATCCATGATATTGGTATCTTGCTACATGTGGTAAAATACTCCCCATCTGCCTTCTTTGCCCCAAAAGCACTAGATGACACCCAGTTTTCACTACGCACGTAATTTGACACGTCCGTTTACACATGCCATATTAAATTTGTATCACCTCATGCTCAAAAAGCTTGCGGTTCTCTCTATT
>Ga0155821_129_pt1 | contig 4839 bp, 4 predicted proteins | sample RifCSPlowO2_01_FD_107475 | JGI IMG/M metagenome (GOLD analysis project Ga0155821, IMG submission 107475) | Candidatus Curtissbacteria bacterium RIFCSPLOWO2_01_FULL_42_26 | reverse complement strand
GATAATGAGCTTAATGATCTTAAAAAGTACGAAGCGACTGTCGATATTAAAAGGTCTTTGGAAATAGAAAAGGAAATTTACCACGATTTGATGGCAGAAGTCAGGGTTTTTGCCGAAAAAGCCAAAGTGGGCGGCGGCAAAATTCACTTGGGGGCAACAAGTATGGATATTTCAGACAACGCGGATTCCATAAGAATTAAAGAAGCCCTTAATCTGATTGAAGAAGAACTTAAAAAACTTTTAAAAAGCTTTGCTTTGCAAATTAAAAAATACCAGGATGTGGTTTGCATGGGATATACACACCTGCAGCCTGCCGAGCCGACGACTTTAGGTTACCGCCTTTGTCTATACGCCCAAGATCTTTTAAATGATCTAAAGCTTTTAAGATTTATAAAAAATAACTTGAAAGCCAAGGGAATTAAAGGTGCAGTCGGCACAAGTGCTTCGTACGAAAGGCTCCTTGCAGACACCAAAATGGATGCTTTCAAATTGGAGCAGGAAGTTATGTCAGACTTAAATCTTTCGGAGTCAACGGTAGCTGGTCAAACATATCCACGGAAAAGCGATCTGCACCTTTTGGCAATTCTTGCGTCAGTTGCCCAATCGATCCATAAATTTTGTCTGGATTTAAGACTCATGCAATCGCCAAATTTTGGCGAATGGTCGGAACCGCGGGATTCAAAAAGAGTCGGTTCTTCGGCAATGCCCTTTAAAAGAAATCCGGACAAAAGTGAAAAGATTTGTTCTCTGGCGCGGTATATTCAGTCACAAGTTCAGCTTGCCTGGGATAATGCTGCTAATTCATTTTTGGAAAGAACATTGGATGATAGTGCAAACCGTAGAATATTTATTCCTGAAAGTTTTTTAGCAGCAGATGAAATTCTTACGCAAACAAACAATCTGGTGAAAGGTCTTGTGGTTTACGAAGAAAATATAAAAAGGAACCTCGACAAGTATGGCAGGTTTGCAGGAACTGAAGTTTTGATGATGGAGGTAGTAAAACGCGGCGGCAACAGACAAGAAATTCACGAGGTTATCCGAAAGATTTCTGTCCAAGCTTGGGAAGAAATCAATAAAGGCAATCCAAACCCCTTGGTTGATTTCTTGAAACGCGATAAAATTATCAGCAAATTTGTAAAAAGCAATGAGATAGACGGCTTAACTGCCCCTGCAGCGCACATAGGGCTTGCAGTAATGCGGTGTCAGTTATTTTTGAAAGAGCTGAAAGGGGAAAAAGTCATATGAAAAAAAATCCGCAGGTTGCGATTGTGATGGGATCGGATTCGGATTTGGAAGTGATGACAGAGGCGGCCAAAGTTTTAGACGAGCTTTTGATTTCTTACGAAATTGCAATCCTTTCGACTCACAGGGTTGCAGAAGAAACGTCTGCTTTTGCCAAAGGTGCAAAACAAAAAGATTTTAAAGTCTTAATTGCCGGTGCCGGTGGAGCGGCTGCCCTTCCCGGATCGCTTGCTTCATTAACAACCCTTCCGGTAATTGGGGTTCCCATAAAATCCAAGTCACTCGAAGGTTTGGATTCACTCCTTTCAATTGCCCAAATGCCTCCGGGTGTTCCGGTTGCGACAGTCGGTATAAATGCGGCAAAAAATGCAGGGCTTTTGGCGGCACAAATAATTGCAACTTTCGACTCAGCAGTTGATAAAAAACTGGCCCAATACAAATCGAAGCAAAAACAAGAGGTGCTTTTAAAAAATAAAAAGCTTCATAAAGTAGGTTGGCTGAAGTACCTCAAGGAAAGACTGTAATGATCGACAAAAAAACAATTGTAAAAAATATTCCGCTTGCTGTCAAAACAGTTTCTTTTCCAAAGCTTGGTAAGAGAAAAAGCGGAAAGGTCCGCGACTGGTACATCAAAAACAGCCTAAGGATTTTAATTGCAACAGATAGAATATCTGCGTTTGATAAAGTATTAGGTTTGGTGCCTTTTAGGGGAGCAGTCTTAAATAAACTTTCAGAATTTTGGTTTAATAAGACGCGCGATATTTGCGCAAACCACATGATTGGGACAATAGACCCAAGCGTGATGCTTGTTTCGGAATGTCAGGCGTTGCCAGTCGAAGTTATTGTGCGCGCCTATATTACAGGAGTTACCGATACGTCCCTGTGGAAAAAATATTCAGATGGAGAAAGAGTAATTTATGGCATAAAGTTTCCAGAAGGCTTGGTAAAAAACCAGAAACTTAAAAAGCCGATTATAACTCCTACAACTAGAGCAACCGGTCCTGGTGGACACGATGAGCCGATAACTTCGGCGGAAATTATCAAGAAAAAGTTAGTTTCCGAAAAAAACTGGAAACAAATTGAAAAAATCGCCCTGAAGCTTTTTGAAAGAGGTACGCAAGTCTGCGAAAAGGCGGGTTTTATACTTGCCGACACCAAATATGAATTTGGTCTTGATAGAGGAGGCAAAATCACTTTGATTGATGAGATACATACACCGGATTCATCGCGTCTTTGGCTAAAGGCGACGTATAAAGAAAGATTTAGAAAAGGCCAAGAAGTCGAAAGCTATGATAAAGAAATAATGAGACTTTGGTTTGTGAAACAGGGATATAGAGGGTACGGTAGAGCACCTCAAATGCCAATTGAGGTAATTGCCAATATTGCCCAAAGATACATACAGGTTTTTGAAAAAATAACCGGCGAAAAATTTGAAATGGATCTTTCGATTTCTCCAAAAGCGCGAATATTGGATGCTTTGTCAAAATTGATCTAATGGTTTTAGTATTTAACTTTGGCGGCCAGTATGCACACTTAATTGCAAGGAAAGTACGCGAACTCGGAGTAAAAAGCGAACTTGTCGCTCCTGATATCAGTGTCAGTCAGGTAAAAAAGCTAAATCCCCAGGCAATTATTTTTTCAGGAAGTCCTTATTCTGTTTATGATAAAAATGCGCCTCATCCTGATACTGAAATTTATGACCTTGGGATTCCAATTTTAGGAATTTGCTACGGTCATCAGCTTTTGGCTTATCAATTAAAAGGGAGAGTCTCTCCAGGCAAAAGTAAACAATTCGGTAAGGAAAAACTCTTTGTTTCAAAATCTCCTTTATTTACCGGTTTATCAAAAGAGGAGCAGGTCTGGTTTTCTCATGGAGATCATGTAAACTCATTGCCCCCAGATTTTAGAATGATTGCATCGACTTCTTCTTCCAAAATTGCGGCCATGGAAAATTTAGATAAAAAATATTTCTCTGTTCAATTTCATCCGGAGGTCACTCATACAAAACACGGTATGAAGGTACTCTCCAATTTTCTATTTGATATTGTCGGCGCAAAACGTGATTGGAATTTGAAAAGTGTGAAGGAGAATGTAGTTAAAAAGCTCAAAAAAGATTTGACAGGCCAGAAAGTATTAATGGCTCTGTCGGGCGGGGTAGATTCTTTAGTCGCCGCGACTTTAATTAGGGAAGCAATCGCAAATAATCTCCATTTAGTTTTCATCGACACCGGTCTTCTTCGCACTTACGACCTTAAAGATCTAGATTCAGTTGTCAAAAAAGCTGGATTTAAAAATCTGAAAATTGTAAACGCCCAAAGTAAATTTCTAAAAGTTTTAGAGGGAGTATTGGATCCGGAAGAAAAACGTCAAAAAATAGCAAAAGTTTATTTTTTGATACTGGAGGAAGAAGCAAAGAAAATAGGAAGTATTAAATATTTGGCTCAAGGTACAATCTATCCGGATAGAATAGAATCCGCCCAAACCTCAAAGCATGCGGACAAAATAAAAAGCCATCACAATGTTACTTTGCCCCACGGTTTAAAATTAAAGATGGTAGAACCTCTTGCCGATTTCTATAAAGATGAGGTAAGAAAAATCGGGAAATTGTCTGGAATTCCTCAAGAGTTTTTAAATCGTCATCCATTTCCAGGTCCTGGCTTGGCAATCAGAGTTTTAGGTGAAGTAACAGAAGATGGCCTTGAGATTTTAAGGCAAGTCGACGAAATTTTCATTTCCGAGCTTAAATTAAACAACATGTATATGGAAGTAAATCAAGCGCTTGCGGTTCTTCTGCCGGTCAAAGCCGTTGGGGTCATGGGGGATTCCCGTACATACAGTTATATTGTTTCTTTAAGGTCGGTGGATACGGATGATTTTATGACAGCAGATTGGTCAAAAATTCCTTATGAAATTTTAGAAAAAGTTTCATCAAGAATCGTCAATGAAGTCCGCGGAGTTAATCGGGTAGTTTACGACATAACCCAGAAGCCTCCTGCAACAATCGAGTATGAGTAAGCTAAAACTTTCCGATTTGACTGTTGTAACATCAAGTGTCTATAAACTTTCCGAAATTAATGAGATTTTGGGGACCAATCACAAAGTTTCAAAACTCGACATTCCCGAAATTCAATCTTTGGATCTTGATGAAGTAATTGAAAATAAAGCAAAATCGGCCTATGAAAAAGTTAAAAAACCTGTTTTGGTTGAAGACGTTTCGTTTGAAATTAAAATACTGAAAGGTTTGCCCGGCACTTTTATTAAATTTTTTCTAAAAACTTTAGGAACGGAAGGAACGGTTGCACTGGTCAAGGGTAAAAATACGACTACAAAGGTGACGGCTGCTGCGGCAATTTATAACGGTAAAAATCTAAAAATCTTTAAGGGAATCGTCCATGGAACTTTGTCACCCAAGGATCATGGAAAGTTCGGCTTCGGATTCGATAAGGTCTTTATCCCCAGAGGCTACAAACAAACACTTGCCCAAATGCCGCCATCTTTAAAAAACAAAATATCTCACCGAGCAAAAGCGCTTAAAAAAGTTCTTGCTTTTCTTGACAGCCAAAGCCAGTAGTTTTAATATGCGCATTGTTTATGTTT
>Ga0155821_127_pt1 | contig 5339 bp, 6 predicted proteins | sample RifCSPlowO2_01_FD_107475 | JGI IMG/M metagenome (GOLD analysis project Ga0155821, IMG submission 107475) | Candidatus Curtissbacteria bacterium RIFCSPLOWO2_01_FULL_42_26 | reverse complement strand
CCCGTCCATTCTGGGCATCATGACATCAAGAAGTATAAGATCATATGCGGCTCTTCTTATCAGGTCCAAGCCTTCTTCTCCATTGGTTGCAGTTGTAACGAGATATCCTGCTTCTTTGATGACTTCTTCGTAGAGTTCCCTGGTGAACTTATCGTCCTCTACCAATAAAATTTTCTTTTTGTCCATTTTATATCTTGATTAAAGCCACTTCGCTTTATGTTGTCAATTTTGCTTGTTAATTTATACAAAATTTATAGATGTTTTTTCCAATTCTTTGGTATCTGTTGTTTCTCTAGGAGCATTCTTTTTAAGTGTTTGGGCGGCTATGGTTCCAGCAATCGGCAGAGAAAAAGTAAAGGTGGAGCCTTGGCCAGTGCCTTGGCTTTGGGCGCTAATTGTGCCTTTATGAATATCAATAAGCGATTTAGTGATAAATAAGCCCAGGCCGGTGCCGCCCGATTCGGCAGCTGCTACGTATGAGTCGTCTAGGCGGCCGAATTTGGTAAAAAGACGAGGCAAGTCTTTTTTATTAATACCTGAGCCTGTATCAGTAATCGATGTATAAATAAAAGACTCTTTTTCACTGAAGCTAATAGTTATTGTTCCGCCACTTGGAGTAAATTTCAGAGAGTTACCTATAAGGTTCAGGTAAACTTCATGGATTTTGTCACGGTCTGCTAAAACTCTATGAACAAGATTAGTTTTAATATTTATAGTTATATTTTTTTCTGCGGCTTTTGTTAATACTTCATCTTTAACCTCATGAGCGAGCTGGACAATGTCTGTTTGGGTAAGTCTTAGTGTGATACGGCCGCTTTCGATTCTGGAAATATTTAACATATCGTTGACCAGGTTTATGAGACGTTCAACTGAAATATAGGCTCGCGACATATACTTTTGCAAATCCTCGGGAAGTTTGTATTTTGATTTGGCACTTTTTGTGTCAATAGCTGACCTAATAGGTATCGCTCCATATTTGTTAAGGGCCATCCAGATGTAGCTTTTGATGGCAGTCATCGGGGTTCTTAGTTCGTGGGAGGCAACGGACACGAAGTCGTCTTTGAGTTTATCAAGTTCCTTGAGCCTGGTGTTCGCAAACTCAAGTTTTTTCTTGGTTTCCTCGAGTGACGTATAAAGCTTTGCATTTTGGACAGCTAATCCAACTACGTCTGTATATCCTTTAATTAGATCGTATTCGTTTTCCGTTACGTCTTTTTCATCTTTAACCATGCTGAAGATAAGAACACCAATTGCTATATCTCTTACAATGACGGGAAAAAGCATACTTGTTTTTATTCCTGCTGCAGCTTGATTTCTGAGAGCCTGTTGCTCAGTTAAGATAGGCTTGAATATATCTGGCCAAAATTTAGTAACATAAGGTTTTTTATCGTTGAGTGTTTTGATAAGCAAATTATCATTTGCATCAAGAGGTATATCTATCTTGTGAAAGGGTATGGCCGATGCCTCTTGTGCTTTTGCAGCTTCCGGTGTTTGGGAGAGGGAGACCCTGTTGAGTACATTCCTGTTCTTGTCTGCGAGGGTTAAGACGATTATTCTGTAGCCAAGATCCAGATATCCAAGCTCGGTTAAAACACTGTCCGATATTTTTTGGACTACTGTATGAAAATCCAGTGAATCAAGAATTATTTTTTCAAGTTTCCACAGGGACTGTATTGTCTCTTTGGTTTTTGGTGTTGTAGAGGAGATCTTATGCCGAAACACGTTGAGAAAGCCCATTAATATTAGTATAAATGGTTTGAAAAAGAATTACTGCTTTCTTCTGGAATTATGTTTCTCGTAGGATCGCCTTTGTACCTCTTCAACCAGATTGTCGAGAGTGCGGTTTTTTTTATGTCCTCTAGCTGCGTATACGGGATTATTATCGCTTCTAACGTATGTGTTGTTAAGCGCCAAGGCCTGAATGAATTTTTCCTTAGAGATTGAACCTCTTCTTTGTTCATAGAAATGATCCTCTTCAACAACAAAAATCGACATTGACGATCTAACGCCGACAGCTTCTCCAACTTCGTCTCTGACTAAATATTTAAAACCGACTTTTTTTGTCCTTAGTATCATTTCTAAGACTTCCTCAAAGCTAAATGCCGGATTTTCACCTCTTGGATTATATGAAGAAATGCCTACCAGAACTTGAGGATCGAATCGAAAAGCTAAATCTGCAACTTCATAAATGTCGGGATCGTCCCAAAAAAGTAGGCTTATCATTCTTTTTCCGTTTTCTTCTTGAATGAAGCAGCGATTGTCTATATGTGGCGCACGGTCGTATGTTGCGGTTTTAATATGGAATACTATGCCGTCTCTGTATAGCTGTTTGAGCTTTTCATATGTAAAGAGCGGCCTAATATTTGGATGAAGTTTTCTTTTGTCCATAACTCTGCTCCAGTGCTTCCATGGGAGCAGAATTGGCACTTTACTTTCAATGGGCCTTTCAGGTTTAAAGTCCCACCAGCCATTCCAAGAATTCGGATTTCTGCCGCGACGAGGGTCTTCAACACCGATAGCTAAACCATAATTGCCGATTCCAAATGCGACTACTGGTTCACCTGAAACTAATGCTTGGGCGATATCTTTTTTGTGTGAATCTTCTCTGATGTGAAATACCGGTATAGGTGGAAGTCTTTTGTTGTTAATATTAACATCTATATACCAAATGCCTTTTGGCCCATTTTTCTTCACATCTAAGTTAAGCTTAACCTCTTGGTTACGGTCTTCGGGAGCGGTTTCATGACTCATAGTAATTGACATTATAACAGGAAATGGTATAATTGCAATTCATTAAATCAAATGCTACAAGAAAGAATTGTTAATACTGCGGCCAGAGCCATTAATCATCTGGAACCTACTGCAGCCATAATTCCAAAGGATTCCGATTTAGCGGAAAAGCTAATTGTTGGCGGTGTTCTATTGGCAGTTGTTGGTTTTGCATTTCTAAATGCGTCAAGGGCATCGGAAGGTACGGTCTATAGAAGGCATGAAAAGCTTGTTGCTTGGGGTATTTTTGCTGTGGTAACAGCCATTAATGTTCTTGCAAACTACGAGATCTGGTCAAAGTAAGATAGCTTGAATTTTTCGATCAGAATACGCTAAAATAATAGTAGGCGGCTTGAAGGCAGATTTTATAAGCGACTATGAGTAAAGAGGCCGCTGTATATTCAGGAAGTTTAGAAAATAGACCAGGATTCAATCAGGTCATTGAGATATTTGGGCAGCAATCTGCTAATCCTCCTGGATGCGACCAAAGTATAGGATCTTGCTACAAAGCTGTATTGAGCTTGGCTTCTTCAGACAGGCAATTAGGCAGGTTTCTCGAGGATGTATATAATCGCAGAGTGTCAATTACTCCTGTGCATTTTGTAAATTTGTTCTTTAGGTCCGTACAGTATATACAGTTATATTTGTCTGGAGATTCCTCATACCAGGAGTATAACTCCAAAGAGCAATGGGAACCGGTACTCTTAGATATGATAAGTAGTCCTAATGGTGCAGTTTTGGAAGAACTCCTATTAACTCGTGAAACTGTAACAACAAAATATCAGCGGTATGCTGGTCCGAAGGCATTACTGGCGGCGCTATGGCCGTCGAAGAGTCTAAATGTAGCAGATTTCGGATGCGGAGCAAATTATGGGTTACGCGGATTAGAGCTAAACGAACCGTTTGAGCAAATTATTGATAATACTCCAGACCATCGATTTTTAAGGCTGATGGAGATCCCTATAGTCTTAAATGAGGGTTTGGCAGTGGATAAGCAGAATCCTGAAGCTCCGGAAATCAAAGCATGGAGCGTGGCTTGTTCATATTACCCCCAGGAATTTTCAAAGTTCGATGCAACAGATCGATTGGAGAAAAGATTGAAGCTAGCAAAAAAAACGGTTTTTCTTCATGCTGATTTATTGGAGCCCGTAACTTTAGAAATGATACCGAGAGGACATTTTCATGCAGTTGTCTTGAGCACTGTTCTTTACCAACATTTACCTTGGGAGCGCGATGCCATCTTAGCTGAAGCCCAAAAAGTTCTTAATCCGGAGGGAGTAATTATTATCCAGGATTTTGCGCGGAAAAACGGACACGATACGTCGGGTTTAGCTTTTAGCGAGCCTTGGTTTAACAATTACGGCTATCGTACTTTCTTGGTACAGGCCGATAGACTTGATCAACCTTTGGAGGTATTTCAATGGTCAGATGGCCGCTGCACACAAGTCAGATCTGGTTTAGATTACAGCAGGATATTTGCAAGTAATTCCTACAACAAATCCTGACTCCCCTTGTTAGAGAAAAAATGTTATTGTTATTTTAGAAGTGGAGGTGAAATAATTTGATAAGTTTAGAAAACGCTCAAAGGTCAGTGGATATTGCTATGAAAAAAGCCAAAGAACTAAAAATCACAGTAAGTGTAGCGGTTGTAGACGATCATGGAATTGTGATTACTACAAGCAAAATGGATGGTGCTTTTTATATAAGCTCAAAATATGCTCTAGCTAAAGCATATACAGCAGCAAATTTAATGATGCCTAGCGGGGATATAGCTCCCTATGCAGTTGAGGGGAAACCCTATTTTGGCACAACGAGTGCGTTTGGAGGCGAATTGATGGTTATTGCGGGAGGATTCCCAGTTAAGCAGTCAGGAAAAGTTATTGGAGCAGTGGGAGTAGGTGGCTCTGCAGATGTTAATCAGGATGTGGAGTGTGCTAAGGCTGCAGTCGAACTGCTTGAGAAATCGTAGTATTTAAATAGATAATTCGAGCAGGTCAGTAAAGGAGGTGAGAATATGAATACCGACTTAGTTATATACTTTTTTGCCGGAATGTTTGCTTTTAATTCACTCCCCCATTTAATAACAGGTATTATTGGCAATAAGCATATGACGCCATTTGGAAAAGATTCGTCAGCAATTTTGAATGTTTTATGGGGATTTTTAAATATGGCTGTCTCTGTTCTTTTACTTAATTTTACCCAGAGTGGAATCAGATTCCCTTCGGCAATGGATACTGTTGCTGTCTTTTTGATTGGCGGACTTATTATGTCTTTGATGGACGCAAATCTTTTTTCCAATCCAAATGCCAAGATGCCTTGGTGGAAATGAATTTTGTAGAATGGGGTTTTTAGGATGTGACATTTAGAGTTTTTGCCCATAGAATATAGATATGGGCAAATTGGTGGTAATTGCGCTTGTTGTAATTGTTGCAATAGGCGCGTTTTTTGTATTTAGAGGAGAAAATGAGGCTTCTTCAAATGCTACCTCTTCTGTTTGGGGTCAAGTTGTAAAGAATAAAAAAGCCCAAATTGTAAATAATTGGTTTCCTAAAATCAGTGCTTTTGAAGTT
>Ga0155821_109_pt1 | contig 5667 bp, 5 predicted proteins | sample RifCSPlowO2_01_FD_107475 | JGI IMG/M metagenome (GOLD analysis project Ga0155821, IMG submission 107475) | Candidatus Curtissbacteria bacterium RIFCSPLOWO2_01_FULL_42_26 | reverse complement strand
GAAGAAGAAATTGAAGATTTATTTAAAAGATTTAAAAAAAGGGTTGGAGTAATGGGAGTTGGTACGAATTTGCACACCGCAGGAATTTTCCCGTTTAGTGTTGCAGCCCATAGCCCGGATTTTGTGGTTGCCGAAGAAGTTGATGGCAAATTCCCAAAAAGAATCACACTGACAATGAGAGCTTTAGGTGAGTTTACAAATTTTCTAATTCTGATGTTTGGGGAAGAGAAAAAGGAAGTGTTAAGGATTCTCCTTGACGATGAGGTCAACGATATGCAAAAGTATCCGGCGATTTTTTATAGAAAATATAAGGCGAAAACTTATTTGATAACGGATATAAATGTCTAGTATTCTTCGAGCGAAGTCGAGAAGTTCCTTATATAAGAACTGGAAATGGTATGTATATATTATTGAATGTCTCGATGGTACTTATTATACCGGTGTGACTTGGAAGCCCCACGCGAGGTTTGATCAGCACTCTTCTGGATTGGGAAGCAGATATACCTCGAAGCATGGAGTTAGAAAACTGGTTTATGTCGAGGAGCATGACGATTTAGAAACTGCAAGAAGAAGAGAAAAACAGATAAAAGATTGGAACAGAAGAAAGAAACAAAATCTCATTTCTCGCGAATGGTCAGGTCAATGGTAATTCTCGACAAGCTCGAATAATAAAATATACTAAATTTATGCAATTAGGTTTTGTTGGTTTGGGAAGGATGGGTTCAAGGATGGTCGCTAAGCTTGTCAATGAAGGCCATGAGGTAGTGGTTTGGAACAGGACAAAAGAGAAAATTTCAAATTTCAAATTTCAAATTTCAAATTCACAATACAAAGATAATTTAAAAATTGCCAATTCGATTAAAGATCTTGTGTTAAAACTTGAAAAACCAAGAATTATCTGGTTGATGCTGCCGGCGGGGAGGGCGACACAGGAGATTTTGGATCAAGTCGAGGATGACATTGGGTCGGGCGACATTGTGATTGACGGGGGAAATGCGCACTATGCCGATACGCAAAAGAGATTTGAACATTTTAAGTCAAAAGGTATTAAATTTTTAGGAATCGGGGTTAGCGGCGGGGTAATTGCCGCGCGGGACGGTTACCCTTTGATGGTTGGAGGAGATAGAAGTGCTTACGATCACATCAAGCCGATTTTGGATTCTTTAGCAAAACCCGGTGGTGGCCATGAATATTTTGGAGAAGGCGGAGCCGGGCATTTTGTGAAGATGGTTCACAACGGCATTGAATACGGGATTATGCAGTCAATCGGCGAGGGATTCGGGGTTCTTTCGAAATCTTCCTATGATCTTGATTTAATCAAAGTTGCCAAACTTTACCAAAAAGGCACTCTGGTTTCCGGCTTTATGATGGAGCGAACGATTGAGGCTTTAGAAAATGATCCTAAAATGGAAAAGCTTGAAGGTTATATTGAAGCATCCGGTGAAGGCGACTGGACGGTTGAGGAAGCTACAAAACAGAACTTGCCTGTTGATGTCATCAAAACTGCCTTAAACTTTCGCACAAAGTCGCGTCAGGATTCAAAAGTTTCCTCCTCCTTTGCTGCGCGTATGGTTGCAGCTCTTCGCAATGTCTTCGGCGGACACCCTGTTAAGGGTAAAACGGTGAATAGTAAATGGTGAAATGTGAATTGTGGTTGACAAAGTTCAATTATCTCTGAAATACTTAAATTAGATCGAGTTTCAGTTTCTATGCCCATTCTCAAATTCAAAAAAGGAATAATTCACGTTGGTGTAATAGTTTTTGCTTTGGTAGGGTTAACAGTTTTTGCTTCGGCTACGATTCTTGCTAAGCCTGATCCCAATGATCCTCTGCGCGGTATTGATCGTGAAGAACTAAGAAGTCGTATTTGTCAGATGTTCCCTTGGGGTAGGGCTTGCGGTGGAGCAAGTGATAGTAGAACTGGTGCTGCTCGCGATCCAAACAGGCGCAAACCCGGACCTTGTTTCCCCATGGGCAGCGTTAATCATGATTCGTATGTAGATAAAGGTGATGCGAGTATAATCAAGAAATATGTCAAGGGCACATATAGCAAATCTCCTATAAAACCAGAATATCTAGCAAACGCTGATGTTAATGCTGACGGTTCGATTACAGATGCTGATGCCCAGTTGATAATACAATACGTAGAAGGAACAGTTACTACATTTCCTGCGTGCAATAATGGAGAAACTAACCAAGGTACCACTTCGCCAACGACCCCTTCAACTAACCCGCCTTCAGGCGGTCAGCCCGGTCAAGGAACACAAGCCCAGTCGGAATATACGTATAAAGGTCGGGCCTGCAACAGCGATGCGGTTCGCACTTGGCTTGCGGCAATGAGTGCCAAAAGAGGGCGGGAGCTTAACTTTGGAGACACATCGACTAAATACGCCGGTATTAACTGGAACGAAAAAAGCTTCGGCGGTCTTTTTGAAGATGAGAGAAGGGGAATCACAACGGCGTGTCAGGGTGCACAAGTGTTGTTTGCTCCGACTGCGCCGGCTTATCCTGCAGCAAGAGGTGGCGTGCAAGTGTTCCCGGGAGTTTACCAGACAGCACCAACAACTATTATGAGCGTGGGCTCGGTTTATCCAAACTTGCGGACAATAGCCGGTGCCTGGAGCGAGTTTTATGCGCAGGATAATAGCGCTTTTTGGGCAGTAGTTTCATCAAGGCAAGCAATTGCCCATGTACTTCGCGACGTGCAACAAAACAGGTCCGGTCCAAACGGTTCTACGGTAGCTGCAATTGGGCAGGCTGCTGCTGCGATTAATGATACATATTCATCTCACTCACTTTTGCCGGACTGGGTTGTTTGCTGGGGAGGGAAGCAATGGGCGCCACCGGATTATGTAAGGCCGGGCTACTGGCGCGATCCTCATGATGATTTAATTAACGGTACGCCATGCTCCTTACCACAAGCCGTTCGCGATTGGGGAAGGAATAGTAAACAGATCTTTGCACCGATTGCGCTATAGAGATGATTATTAGAAAAGGCGTTGTTCAAATTGGTCTTATTGTTTTGGCATTGGTCGGGTTAGCTTTTGCTACTTCATTAAGCGTTTCCGCAAGATACACAACCGTTGGCAGGCCATTTGGTAATTTTAGAGAGAGATTGTGTATTGCCAATCCCGGCTCCATTTTTTGTAAAGGGAAAATTAACACATCCCCCCGCTCGACTCCTAGCCCAAGCCTTCCTCCGTCTGTTGAGAAAGGCCCATGTTACCCGATTGGCGACGTTAACGGTAATGGGGTAGTCAACGCCAGCGATGCCGAGGCGATTTTGCATTATATCGCCGGAACCAAATCGATAGATCCATATAAAGACAGAGCGGATGTCAATAAAGACGGAGCAATTACATCAGTTGACGCGCAACTGATTAGGCAATATTTGGCAGGAAGCATAAAAACATTTGCTGCATGTAGTTCTTCACCGAACCCGTCTTCTGTTGTTTTAAAATCCATTTCTCCAAGTAGCGCCAATATTGGTATAGTAATTACTTTATCGGGTTCGGGTTTCGGTCCAGTTAAGGGCGAAGTAATTGTTTATGATCAGAACGAAGTGAATAACAGACCTGCTACAATATCTACTTGGACCGCCACAATGATAAAAGCGAAAGTGCCGGCGGTTGCTGGACACCGAAAATACAAAATTGAAGTGGTTACTTCAAGTGGATTAAGGAGCAATAGATTAGAATTTGAGATTTTAGGAGGACTACCTTTTATTTTTTCCATTATTGCTCCAGGCACTGCTGACCTTCCTTATCCCGGTGGTTTCATAAGGATTACGGGAGAAGATTTTGGCAGTACTATTGGAAGTGTCAACATACATGACTCGAGTGGGAAAAAAGTTGCGCAATGTATCTTTTTGTATTTTGCGGTCTGGACTGAAAGTAAGATCGATTGTGGCTTACCAGATAACTTGAAGGGTGGAACACAATATGGTTTGCAAGTCATCACTTCAGATAATCGTCAGAGCTCCTTCAGTTACTTTCGCACTAGATAATTTATAGACTCTTAAATCTTGCAGATTGTTAAAAGCGGGGTGAGCCAGGAGCGGCCGTCACGTTCGATTAAATCTTCTGCCGATTTTGGTCCCCAGGAACCGATTTTGTAGGTTTGAAGCTTGGGTTTACCTGTTTGCCAGACTTCTTCAATTGGATCAATCAATTTCCAGGACTCTTCAACATGACCTAAAAACAGTGTCTGGTCGCCAACGATTATATCGATCAATAACCTTTCGTAAGCATCCGGCTGGGGGACGTCAAAGGATGTCCTGTAGCAAAACTCCATATCGACCGGCTCAAGGCTAGTTGAAAGGCCCGGCTTTTTGGCAACTAATCTTATGCCTATTCCCTCATTTGGCTGGATCTGCAAAGTTATGTGGTTGGGCATGGGTCTTTCCCAAAAATTTTCAAAAATTTTGTGCCCCTTTTCTTTAAACTGGAAAATAATAGAAGTTACTTGTCCTGCCAGTTTTTTACCGGTTCTCAGATAAAAGGGAACACCTTGCCATCTTGAGTTTTCTATAAAAAGTTTAAGGGCCGCAAAAGTTTCTGTCTGCGATTTGGGGTCGACATTTTCTTCTTGTGGATAACCTTCGTATTGAGCACGAACAGTATGGGAAATAACGTCACTTTGGGTTAACTTTTTAATGCTTTTGACAATTTCCACCTTCTTGGCACGGATGGCTTTTTGCTCGAATCTTTGGGGAGTATCCATGGTGACTATTGAGAGAAGCTGTAAAATATGGTTTTGGACAATATCGCGAAGGGCGCCGGTCTTATCATAATATTCGCCGCGTTTACCGATGCCTGCGGGTTCTGCCAAAGTAATTTCGACGTGGTCTACAAATTTATTGTTCCAAACCGGCTCAAACAGTTCGTTGCCAAAGCGAAAGGCAAAAATATTCTGGACGGTTTCTTTGCCCAGGTAATGGTCGATTCTGAAAATCTGCTCCTCTTTAAAATTTTTAGTTAGAATTGCGTTTAACCTTTGAGCCGATTTAAGGTCGTGGCCAAAAGGTTTTTCGATAACTATTTTGGTCGGGTTTTGGTGGAGTTGGCAGCCTAAGTGCATTTTGTATTTGCCCAAATTATTGAATGAGGGCTCGTAGATAAAAGGAGAAATCGCCATGTAGTAAATTCGCTGAGTGCATTTGTCGATCTGTTTTTCGAAGGAAGCTAGACTTTTGATAATTTTTTCAAGATCAGTACCTTTTTCAACATCTGTTGGAATATATTCGATCACTTCGGCAAATTGGTCCCAGATTTTGTAATCTTTGACCAGTACTCTCTCTTTAAGGCTGGTTGTAAAGTCCTGGCTTGTTAGTTTAGAGCGGGCTGTTGCGATAATTTTAAAATTGTTTGGAAGTAGTTTTGCCTTAAAAAGTTCAAAAAAAGAAGGGAAGATTTTTTTGCTTGACAGATCGCCGGTTGCGCCAAAGATGACAAAGGCGGTGGGAGTGTTTTTAGCTTTTTCGATGTCTTGAGGTAGAGCCATTATTGTGAATTAGATTGTTTAATTGTTGAATTGATAAATTGTTGAGAGCAAATAACAATTTAACAATGTAGCAATTTGGCAATTCTCAATTAATTGTACAACAGATGAGGGAATAGGGATTAGAGTTAAGAGATTAGAAACGGACTAGAATTGTTTGCAGATACC
>Ga0155821_119_pt1 | contig 6468 bp, 6 predicted proteins | sample RifCSPlowO2_01_FD_107475 | JGI IMG/M metagenome (GOLD analysis project Ga0155821, IMG submission 107475) | Candidatus Curtissbacteria bacterium RIFCSPLOWO2_01_FULL_42_26 | reverse complement strand
TTTCAGGGTTATATCAGAAGTATCTCGGCTCATAACAGCGAAGGAGTGTTTGATGTTTTACCGCTTCATGAGAATTTTGTGACCATGCTGTCGGGCAAGCTGGTTATAGTAGATGAGGGTGGCAAAGGTTTTGAGCTGCAGGTGGATTGGGCACTTTTGGAGGCTTCGAATAATCTGGTAAAGGTGTATGTAGACTTTTGAGGCTTGCTTTTATTGGCAGGTTTTGGTAGAATTATAGGCTAATGACTGAACGTAATAGACCTGAAGGGTCTTTTTTAAATGGAAAGAGGCCTGTTATTGAGCCAACTTTTGGGTCGTTTCTGCGAAACGCCTTGATAAAAGGAACGTTGGTACTTGGTGGATTAGGGGTTGCGGCCGGAGGCGGATTTGCTGTTAATGCCGGATCAGAGGCCATTCAAGATGCTTTGGTAAAAGTTGTTCCAATTGGAAATTCAATGCCCTGCTATGGTCAGCCGGTTCCCGGCATGATCGAGAGAAGCTATCTAGTCAATCCTTTGCCACAAACTGAACAAGCTCCTGTACGAACTGAACCGGATCGAAGTGAAGATAATGTTGTCGGTTTGGCACAGGTTCAACAGTCAATTCGAGCTAAGGGTTATTACGGAACTCACTACAATGGTGGGAGCCTTTCAAGTAACGGTTTGGGATCTGTTGACTGCGAAATAGTCGATAAGAATGGTAAAAAGATCGATACAAAGCATGTTTACGGAATTTATTATCGTGTAGTGGAGGTGGACACTGAGGTTGATGACGGCCATGGGAAGGTCAGGGTGGTGGGATTATATAGTGACACCGAAGGTAAAGATTATTTTATCGATGGTCTTGGTTTGGAACGGGAGTTCCCTGACAGTCCTAATCAGAATCAAGGCCAAGGTGTTGCGGTCACTTTTGAGTCTCGGTAGTATTCATCCTTTAAAGCAGAGGTTTCAATTTTCTTACCCGTATATTTTGTATAATTTATTTACAGTCGATTTATGGTCGAAAAATCGAATTAAAAACTTACTTTGATTATTCGAATAATTGGTGTGGGATTGATTTTTGGCATTTCTCGCTTGCACAGTTATCAGAGGATAGCCTAGAATTAGTGAACTATGCGGGATGAGAAGTGGTTAAAAGATCAGCTTGATTTTCTTCTAGGAAGATATTTTTCCAATATAGAAGTTTCCAACCCGATTGAAATTAAGTGGGGAAGGGAGGCTAAGTATAGATTTGGATCAATACGTCTACTTAAACCCCGCGGATTGAGAGTGCTGAGAGGATTCAGGTCAATAAGGAGAATCAGGGAAGACCAGCCTCAAAAAAGCATTATCACCATTACTTCGATGTTTCGCAACGAGGCGATTCCTGCAGGCGTTGTCCACTACACAATTACCCACGAGCTTTGCCATTATGCGCACGGTTTTTCTTCAGCAAACAAGCAGATGTTTCGCCATCCGCACCACGGCGGGGTGGTGAATAAGGAGTTAAAGGACAGGGGCGCAGAAGAATTAATCGCGGTGTTTAAGAGGTGGTTAAAGGAATACAGACACGAAATTCTCAAAACAAGAAGCAAATAGGCGACCCAATAGTTTCCTCTAACTTGCCACTTCTAGGCACCAAGGCTTGCTTGCGCAAGCAAGCCTGGCCTTTTGCTAAGCTCGTCTTGCCATCTTTAAAAATCACCTTTTGATGTAGTATGATCCCACATAGCCTGTCCGACTTTGCATGGACAATATTGAGCAGGACGGGTTAAATCCTCCAAATTTCGCACATCTTTTCCATAACAAATTTAATCTGGTTGTGGCCGGCCTGATCGCTTTCGGCATAATTCTTCTGGGGATTGGTGGATGGTTTTTCGCATCTCAAAACAAAGGTTCGGGTGAGGATATCAAAATAATTTCCGGCGAAGGTATACAGACCGGCGGTGAGATTATGGTTCATGTGGATGGTGCGGTGAATAAACCCGGTGTCTACAAGCTTGCAGCAGGTTCCCGGGTCAATGATGTTATTGCGGCGGCCGGGGGACTAACCGGTGTTGCCAACAGTACAAAAATTAATTTGGCAGCCAAAGTCAGCGACGGGCAAAAAGTCCATATTCTGGGCGTTAACGATACAGTATCGTCAGGTTCGGGCGGCCAAGTTTCAGGCGTTGACGATACAGTATCGGTACAAGGTATTAGCATCAATTCGGCCTCGGAATCGGAGCTGGACACGCTACCCGGCGTCGGGCCGGTGACTGCGGGGAAGATCATAGGTGGCAGGCCATACGCAAGTTTAGATGAATTGGTTAGCAAAAAAGCTGTCGGCAAGGCTACATTTGAGAAGATAAAGAATTTCATTAGTTTATAGTTTATAGATAATAGTTCATAGTTTTTTCGTCTTGGTTAAGGCCAGACCTTAACTAAGTACTCCCTAGCAAAGGTCTGGCCTTTGCTAAGAGATCTGACGATGTTTCGAATTCACTATTTCATTTTTGTTACACTTTTGGTTCTAGTTCTTGTGGCGAGGGTTTTTTTATATTTCCATTTTCACAAGGAAGTAAAATTACCAAAAAATCAGCCGGTCCACTTTGAGGCGACAATTAAGCTAGATCCCAGAATTTCTGACGGAGGACAGGTTATCAGCATCGCCGATGCCAAAATTTACACCGATCTTTATCCAAGGGTCACAATGGGAGACAGGATTTCTGTTGAAGGTGAAGCGGATGACAGGGGCAGAATGTTTGGGGCCAAAGTTCAGAAAGTGGGACAAAAACGTGGTTTTTTTGTTTATTTAATAAAACTTCGAAGGGAAATCTCTGATAAAATTTTCGCCATGTTGCCGCAGGATGAGGCGACTTTGGTGGTTGGATCGGTACTTGGTGTGGACCAAATAAATGCATCATTTCGTGACAAACTAATAAAAACCGGAACAATTCACGTAGTTGTGGTTTCCGGACAGAATTTGATGATTGTTGTTGGTGTTTTGGCTTCGCTTGTGGACTACATCGGCAGACGCAAAACGAGGGTTTTGACTTTGGCACTTGTGTTTTTCTACGCGCTTCTTACCGGTTTTGAACCGCCGGTTGTTAGGGCGACACTGATGGTTCTTTTTACAACTATGGCCTTATTTTTTGGCAGGGAAATAAGACCGGTATGGGGGCTTTTTCTGGCGGCTTTTGTTATTATTTTTATCTGGCCTGCGGCAATATCCGAGGTTTCGTTTCAGTTAACCTTTGCGGCGACTTTGGGAATAGTGACATTGGGGCAGAGACTCAGTCGTAGTAATGTGGGTCCTGCCAGGCTTTACCCCACTCCGACGTCCTCGCTTGACACGAACCCAGATACTGAACCGAAAATGTCACCGGATGCTGCGGCACAGTCAAACGTGCCTGCCGCGTTTGACGCGGCGGGCGCTCGAGCGGGGACCCCACGCCCGTCACCCACATCCAAATTTTTAAATTTATTGGCTGTACCGCTCTCGGCCTATTTGTTTACAGCCCCAACTATTCTTTATTATTTTGGCCAAGTATCCTTAATTTCGCCTTTGGTTAACGTTCTGGTGGTTGAGGCTGTGGCACCAATTATGTCTTTGGGGTTTCTGATAGCGATTTTCTCGATAGTATTTGCGCCCGTTGCTCAAGTTCTGGCATATCTTGCGTTCGTACCGGCTTTTTATTTTTCGCAAGTTGTCAGGTTTTCTGCGTCTCTTCCCGTTGGAATGCTGAGTTTAGGAAAAAACAGTCCGGCTTTTGTGATAGTTTTTTATATATTAGTTTTTAGTTTGATGTGGTTATTTAGATACAGACGCTGAATTATGCAGGATCCAAGAACAAGAATTTTATTAATGCTTGGGATTTTACTTGCGGGTTTGGGTGCAATTGTAATTTTGCAGGCTCAAAGTCTTGGAAAACTTAGGATGATTTTCTGTGATGTGGGGCAAGGTGATGCGATTTTGGTAATTACGCCGGGCGGGCGCGAGATCTTAGTCGACGGCGGGCCGGGCAGTCGGGTTTTGGGGTGTCTTTCGAATAGTGTGCCTTTTTGGGATAGAACAATTGATGCTGTATTTCTTACTCATCCCCAGCAGGACCATATGGAGGGGCTCGTTGGTGTCTTGGCAAACTACAAGGTAAAGATGATCGGCACAACAGGGACTAGAAATCAAACCGCACTTTTTAACGTCTGGCAAAAGGCTGCTGTGGATGAAAATACCAGAATGTATACCCCCAAAAAAGGGGACAAGCTAATTCTTGATTCCAGTCAGGGATCAGACGTGACGATTGAAATCCTATGGCCCCACTTCGCCGAGTCAAACTCGGCTTCGAGGGGCAAGCCCTCCATAGCTTTAGCGTCGGAGGGTAAACCCTCGATTGAGGAATGGAGAGCAAATCCGCCCAAGGATCTTAATGAATCATCGATTGTTATGCGTGTGACCTACGGATCGATTTGTGCTTATTTAACAGGCGATATTCCAAAAGAGATTCTACAAACAGTGATAGATAAACCCTGTCAGGTTTTAAAGGTGGCGCATCACGGATCAAAAACAGGGACAAACCTCGAGGTTCTTGACGCGGCAAGGCCTCAGCTTGCAATAATTCAACTGGGCAAAAACAACAGATTTGGCCATCCGCACAAAGAGGTTGTCGACTCTTTAAACTCAAAAGGTGTGAAAATATTGCGCAATGATATGCTGGGAACGATCGAAGTTGAAACAGACGGCAAAAGCCTGAGTATTAAAGGCCAAAAGTAGACTTTAGCGGGAATTTTTAGCACAATTAAAGTAAGGATTGAAATATATGATCTCTACCCACAAGTTTTTGCAAGAGAGTTTTTCTCCGAAAAACACCGCTCATTTAGTAATTGTGACACTTGCCTCTATCCCACTAACCTCAATTTTGATTATTCTATTTATCATCGCCACCGTTCGTCTAAGGGCCATCACAAACTTATCTTTTTAGGGCTATTGACATCACCCCCCCCCCTAATGCAATGCTTAAATTAGATAGTCTTTATCTGCCGATGAGACAGTTCTTCAAATTCAAAAAAGGTGTTATACCAATTGCTGTAATTTTAATCGTGCTCTTGGCCAGCACGGCAATTGTTTATTACGTTGTTAGAAATCAGACAAAATCCAGGGCCGTAAATAGCCCTGTGCCAACAGGTACCATACATGCAAACCCCACAACTGTATTTGAATACGGTTTTAAAGATGCACAAATCGTTTTTACCGCGACCGATGTTGTCGGGGCAAACGGTGGGCAGATTGACAACGTGCGCTATTATCTTTTAAATCCCACGTTGGTAGCCGGCAATAATTGGGGTAGTCCTGACTGGTGTTCAACCGCGTCGTGTGATTCTTCCGGATACATTACCTACGATATTTCCCAATCTTCCAATCCTGGTGATAATTACAGGATTATCTGGGATCCCACGACTCATTCTTCCGGATCCACATCATATTCAAGGGCACTGACAACTGCTAATATCCCACCGGGAACGTATAAAGTGGGTTTGAGGGTTGAAGATGTTAATGGAAACGTACAGGGAATGGCCACTTCTCTTACCGTTGTACTAACTCAAAGTAAGACGCCGCCGCCGGTAGTGGCATCGCCGTCACCGTCACCGAATGTTGGTCTAAAAATTGATCCTTCAAATGTTGCTGTTAGTCTAAGGATGGCGAGGGGTGGAATTGGCTTAAAAGCCTTTAATCTGACTAGTACTGGTGCCACAAAGTTCGAATTATATACTCCAACGCCCTCATTTGGAATATTGTTTTCACCTTCATCCGGAAATATCGTAAACGGTTCTTCAATTCCAATTTATATAAAATCCTCAGTCCTTCAGCCCGTCGGTGTTTACAATGGAACTATCTCCTACAGCAGTAATTTATACCCTGGACAGATTTCGACAGGAATCCCGACCAATATAACTCTTGATCCAGGTAGCAGTGATACAGATGGTGACGGGTTTAGCAATTATCTCGAGAATAAAATCGGCACTGACCCCAACTATAAATGTATTATACCTAACGGGATTTCCGCTTGGCCGCCGGATCTTGATAATAGCAGACAAGTTGATATTTCTGATGTAGTGGCGGTTGTACAAAAAGTAGGCACTAATCAGGCAAGATATGATTTGAACGTAGACGGTAAAGTTGACACTGCTGATGTTGGTATAGTCCAGAAGACCTACTACTTCAAGAGCTGCACGCCTTAGACAGTTTTTCCCACCCTATAATTTTGTCTGCTAAGATTTTGGCTAGGTGTTAGGCGAGATTAACACCGGGTTCTGCTAATCCGGGTCACTTTGTCCCTGTTTAATTTTGCCAATCTCTCTGTCGGCGGCATCAAGTCTGTCTTTGATGGAATTCATGGCATTAACATAATGTTCGAACGCCTGAAGGCTGCCTATATGACGAGGCTTTAGGAAACCTAATATTTCTTCTGCTTTAAGGTTTTGTTCAACAATTCTTCGTCTTAACTTGCCA
>Ga0155821_137_pt1 | contig 7639 bp, 8 predicted proteins | sample RifCSPlowO2_01_FD_107475 | JGI IMG/M metagenome (GOLD analysis project Ga0155821, IMG submission 107475) | Candidatus Curtissbacteria bacterium RIFCSPLOWO2_01_FULL_42_26 | reverse complement strand
TTAAAATGCTGACTATCGACGGGGTCAGGCTTGAATGGGATGACGGCTGGGCAGTAATTCGGGCTTCCAACACTCAGGCGCAGCTTACTTTGAGAGCCGAAGCAAATAGCAAGGCAAGACTTGAGGAAATTAAGAAGATTGTTGAAGAATCTTTAGCTACTTACGAAGCTGAGGGTGTCAATGTGGAATGGGGAAAAGTGCACTGAGCAGGTTAGCAGATTAGAAGTGTAGAAGTTTAGTACAATCTAAACTGCTAATTAACTAAACTACTAAACTGCTATGAGCTTTAGTTCATTTACTGTTGAGTAATTTAATTACTTGGGAATGCAAGAGGTTGTTAGTGAATACTCCGTTTCCTGAGTTGAAGGAATATGTGCCATTAAAGTCTGTAAACTTTCCACCGGCTTCTTCGACTGCTAGAGCAGGAGCGACAAAATCGTAAATAGCTCCTACTGATTCAACAAGTATATCGACTTTACCTTCAAGAAAATAAATGAACCCAAGGTTAGCATAACTTCGAGGTGCTGAAGTTATTCTTACTAATCTTTCCAAATTTTTTTCTTTATCTTTTTCTAAAAATCTTTTTAGAGATCCGTATGAAATGTATGCATCTTGCAATTTTTTTGTTTTTGAAACGATAGTTTTTTTGTCGTTTATAAAAGTCCCTTTGTTTTTCTGTGCGGTGATAGTAGTTCCTATAGCCGGAAAATTAATTGCAGAAATTATAGGTTTTCTATTATCCATCAGTGCCACAAATATTGCCCAGTAAGGAATTTTTCTGATGAAATCACGGGTTCCGTCGATGGGGTCGATGACCCATTGATAGCGGGCTTTCGGGTTAACCGGAGGAAGTTCTTCGCCGATGATGCCATGGTTGGGGAAGTTTTTGGTAATGATTTTTCTGATCAGCTTTTCGGCTTCGATATCGGCACGGGTGACGGGAGAATTATCCGGTTTATAACTGACTTTAGGTTGGGATTTAAAGTATTTGAGCGCGAGCTCTCCGGCGGCTTTGGCAGCATCAATGGCAACATCCAGCATGTTGCAAGTATATCATCTTATTTCAGTCAGAGTTGAATACAAATTTTACTTATGCTACATTTCTCAGAATGAAAGAAGTTGCAGGAAGTTATACTGTTGAGTGCAGAGGCGCAGATGATTCGTTCAAGTTAGAGGTAGTCGCAACACTTACAGTTTATAACAATGGTACCCGCGAAATAGGTTGTCCTTTTGTATCCTCTTTAGCTGAATGCAATGGAGCCAAAGTAAAAGATGATGGTGAGAATAATTTTGGCAAGTCACTGCTTAAAAGGTGTGTCCATCTTTTCCCCGCAGATACGAGTGTAGAAACTAGCTAGAAAAATTATTGGCTGGCGGATTGTTCGGTTGACTTGGCGGCACCCAATAGCCACAGAACCGCCTCTTTTTTATAGCGGCGGTCGCCGCGGGAATTGATGCGGATTGCGGGCAGTTTACCGCGCTTACCCCAGCGTTTGACTGTGAGTGGGGCAACACGCAGGATTTTGGCAACTTCTTTGACTGTTAAAAGATCCGGCCAGTCATCGCCTAGGGACATAGGAACCTCCTGTACGTGAATAGTGAATAGTTGGATAGTTGGATAGTTGGGTAGTTCGATAGTTGGGTAGCTTGATAGTAATTATCTATTGCGAAGTTGAACATTCTAGAGATTGAGAGAATCATTTTCGGACTCGAATGTATCACGCTGATTTGTAAAGGTCAACCCCTCAAAATAGGGAAAATGGCGGTTTTCGGCTTGTAAATATTTTTCTGGCTGTTTACAATTATTCTTTAAACTTATGAGTTCAAGATCGGAGCGAGAAAGACTAATAGTGATCGGAAGCGGTTCACCTTTGGCTAAACACTCAATGAACCAAAGAGCGACCAAAAGTTCACTAGAAGGAGAAAAGCGTCTGGGCATAATGGAGCAGCGCACACAGAGCGAATTTCGACAGGTGATGGAAGATTTTAAATCGAATGAACTGTTCATGTTCTTTTGTAATGCCGCAGCTTCTTATGATGGGGAAGGTTTGCCAGTCCCTACAAGAGTTGGGCTATTTGCTCTGGGAATTTCATCGTTAGTTAATGCCAGATTGAAAAATGAAGCGCAAGCTTTTATTGAGGAAATGGCAGAGGCAGATCAATTTCCCTTCGATTTGGGTTCACCTTTGGAAAAGTTAATCCCCAGAGCGAAGATGGTTTCAGATTTTTTTCAAAGAGCAGATATACCTTTTAGATCTGAAAATCTGTTTCGAGTTTATAGAGGCGCAGCAGTATTTGCATATAACTTTGGAGCGCTCAATTTTGGGCAAGGTGAAGAAATAGCGGCTGTTCATGCGATTAAGGCACTGCATAACATTTCGGTTTACTTAAGATCTGAGATTTTTGAGCAGGATCTTCCGGTAAAAGATGCGCGTTCGATGACAGTTACCTTTGGCGAAACGACAAACAGGCACTTGAGAGCCTTAAAGCCTAAGAAGATTATCAAAACAAGCGAGCGAAGATAAACTTTTGCTTTTTTGATTTGAAAGTGCTATAGTCTGCGCACTTTGTAAGATTGCTGCCGAATAAATAGATGAACGAGCGAGACCGCCCCCAGGAAACCGGACAAATTGAATACAAAGATGCTCTTCGCATAATGGACCAATTGGGAAAGGTTGTAAAAAAAACCGGGGAAGATATTCTTGAATTCCGAGAAGAAATAAAAGATACAGGGATCTTTCACGGTCATGAAACGTCAAGCGTTGACGTATTTGCTAGAGCTAGAGTAATTCATCACTTGGATACTTTACTTGGTGAGATAGAAGGAGTCAGGCGTTTTGAGCTGAATCCTTATGAAATAGTTTATCTTCAGGGACACCCTAATCACAAAAGCAACAAAAGATATTTTTTAATTATTGACGAACTAGACGGAACCACGAATACAAAAAGGGCTCTAGCTTCCAAACTAAATTACCGACCACAAGCAGCTGTTTCTATTGCAATATCTCTTACAGAAAAATTAGCCGATCTTCAAGTAGGTGCACTTTACGAGTTTCATACAGATGAAGTTTATTCTGCCATGAAAGTGGGCGAAAACTTTTTAGCTTATAGGGGAAGTCAACAAATTCGCCCATGGGAAATAGAAGAAACAAGAGGGGATTCTGCGCCAAGAGTACTTGTTGTTGGGTATTCAAATAATAAAAGAGCAGAAAAAGCACAAATAGAGGAGGCTCTTGTAAAAGATTGCTCTTTTAGAGTATATGACGGGTGCAGAGCAAGCTCGGTAGATATAATGAACGTAATTAATGGACAATATGATGCCTATATCGACCCGCGAGCCTTATGGGGAAGCCAAGGTGGAGCCATGCTGGAGGCTTATGATATAGGTGCAGTAATCCTGATTGCTTTGGGAACTGGTTTAAAAGTTTCTGACATCCACAATCAGTGGTGGGGAAACTATACAGGGGATGATCAAATACCTCTTGTAGTTGCAAGAACCGCTATCCATCAAAAAATAATCGAAACAATTCAACCCCTGATTTCTAAAGATTAGCCTATTTTAAGGCAAATATTTTATGGAAAGACGAAAAGAATATAGGGGAGTTGAGGAATCCCCAAAAGAATCTAGATCTTCAGTTCCGGGCAGAATTTGTCTTGCTGGTGAAAGTCTCGATTGGATGATAAACGGTCCTTCAATTGTTGGAGCAATCGACCTTAGAACTCATGTATTTATTCGGAGATTACCCATTAACACAAATTCTGTAGCAATTAGGTCAGAAGAACTTGAAAAGCGCGGAAAAGTCATACCCAATAGTGAACTTAATTCTTATGATGATGAAAATGTAAACCATTTTCAAGCTGCATTGAAAGTTTTCAGTGGTTTAGGCAAAGGTTTGGGCCCAATTTCAATAGAAGCAAGAAGTTATCTTCCTATAAAAGCTGGTGTAAGTAGCAGTGCGGCACTGATTCTAGCAACATTAGCTAGTTTGCAACAATATTATGGAACTAATTTTACAAGACAGGAATTATGCTCCCTAGCATACCAGGCAGAAAATTCTGAGTTGAAAACCGGATCTGGCTTTATGGATTTTTATGCTTGTACGCTCGGAGGTGTCAGATATCTTAACTGTTCGTCCAATCCGCCTTATACAGAAGAAGGTCGGAATTTCTCTGATATTAAAATTGTTTTAGTCGATACTTTAGTTCCACATAATACTAGAAAATTCATATCTTCGAAACGTCGAAGATATGACGAAAGGGAACCTTACATAATTAGATACGCAGACTTAACAGAAAGAGTTGTTGAAGAAATTAAATTGCTACTACCACAGTTCGGGGATAATATTGAGACCATTGGTGAATACGTTTATAGGTGCCACACCTACTTAAGAGATTATATGCACAGCTCTACAGAACTTCTCGACCAATGTGTAGATGTTTGTATGCAAAACGGTGCATACGGAGCCAAACTCACAGGTACTGGGATGGGAGGCTGTATGTTTGCTCTAGCAACAGAAGATTCCGTGGCAGCAATACTTCAACAATTAGCAGCTTTACCAATTAAGGCACGGGTAATAAATTTTAGCGAGGAAGGTTTAAGGTTTGAAAGCGGGCCCTTTCCGGCTTAGAAAGTGACACATTTGATTAATTTTTCAAAACAAGGTATTTTGCCTCGTCAGTCCAGGAAAAACATAAATGACTGAACAAAAAATACGAAGTTACGAGTTTGAGTAAAGGATTTAATAAGTACGATGGAGAGATTAACAATCCAGTTATTTGACAATACCGGGAAACTAGTAGCCGAGCTTCCTGTGACTGATGAGGTATCTCACTTCTACAATGAAGGAGTGAGATTAGCTTACGAGGGAAAAATGGAAAAATCAATAAACTCATTCCAACAAGCAATTACTCTTGAGCCAAGATTTACAGATGCCCACTACAATTTGGCTGTGTCCTATTATGCGCTTGGAAGAATTGAGGAGGCAAAAACAGAATATGAGTTGGTGCTTGATCATCGGCCTCAAGATGTCGACGCTCTAAACAATTTAGGAACAATTTTTGCAATTAATGGTGATCTGGAAAGGGCTAAGGAGCTTTTCACTAAAGCCTTGGAATTTGATGAAGAATTTGCCCTCACTCACAGGAATCTAGCTGCCTATTATCAAACAATAGGCGATACGGTTAAGACGGAATATCACTTTCATAAGGCAAAAGAATTAGATAATAAAGTTTTTGATCGAGAACCGGGTCCGCCTAAAATTAAGAATCCGCAAAGGCAGGAATCATTTCTCTCTTTGCTAACCAAGAACCCTAAAGGGACAACAGCCCTAATGAGTTTGGCAAACAGTGCAGACGAAGCTCAATTAATCGTTGAATTAATTGAGGATCAAAATGTGGAAATGCTTATGAATTGGTTTTGTACCAAGGAAGACAGGCAGGAAAAATTAGTTGCAATAGCTTCAGAACTTGATGATGCTAGTGATCTTGTTATGAGCTTGCTTAGTGCAGGGACTACATACGTAGCTCTTAAACCGGAAGGGCAAGCACAAACGGCAGGTTTTATAGATCCTGGCAGAATTGATCCAAAAGAAAGAAAAAATATTCGCCAAAATTACGAGTTAGTTTTTGCAAAACCAATTGATCCAGATGGTGCACTACACAGCAATCATCTTTATCTGGCTGCCAGATGTGTTAGCGTGGCAAAAAAGGTTAGTCCACAACTCGTGACTATTATTATGGATAGATTTTTAATCGAATTTGAATTAGAAATAGCCCCTCCTGAAAGAGCAATAAGGACTATTGGAGAAATGGGTAACATTGCAATTGACCCTCTCATGGAGTTTATTAAAGATTCTCAACGAGATACATTCTCTAGAGAAGATGCTGCTTTGGCTCTGGGTGCGGTAGGTAGCGATAATGTAATTAAGTCGTTGGGTGAATGGCTTGATGAAGTAGAAACAGAAGATGCGGCCATGCCACTTTATGCATTAGGAATAACAAAGAACCCTAAAGCAATACCCATTATTCAATCATGGATGCAGAACAAACAAACACACCCAAAAATGTGGGTTGCTCAAGAGGCATTAGCAAAACTTAAGAGAAGTTAAATATGACTAAACGGGAAAGATTTCCAGAATTGGCGCCTGAAAGGAAGTCCTTTTCATTGGACGATTACTATTTGGCCCTAGGCGATAATATTTTTTTGAATACAGCAACTGGTGTTCCTGTAGGTAGGAAAAAGAGGGTAGAATTAGACTTGGCAGGTTTAAGGTGGAAGCCTGAAGAGGGTGTTTGGCGTATATCTGGCTGGGTTAAAAAGTACGATAAAAGTGGTGATTATTACCACCAAGGCGTCGCATATGTTGCTGGCGAGCATTTCGTACTCAAGTGGTGGTTGTTGGAACAAGGCGAAGTTGAAGATGCAGTCCATATACCACCAGATAAGTTAGCGGCTATTGCCAGAAAGAATGTTAGGGAAGAAATACTTGTCAACAGGTTGGTCAAACATCTTGAATCTGGTGATGGGCTAACTTTTCTACATGTTAAGAGATGGGGAGTAGCTGAAAATTTTCCAATCATTGTAGGCTGGAAAGAGAAAAATTAAATGACTGAGCAAGAAAAATTAGCAGAAAGATTCTTTCCTGAGCAACAATATTTAGCTCCAGAGGAAAAGATAATCAGAGTGACGCCGGCTGGCGGGTTTCTAATATGTACATATAGGGCAAATGAGAAGCTACACGAGAGGTACTGCTATTTATAATCGCTTGCAGAAAACCCCGCCCAGCGGGGATGAATGCAAAAAAGCGATTACATACTTTCGAGTGGTTGACGTTTTTAGGAATGGATGTTTTCTGCGCTCTTGTAAACTTGAAGATAAAACCGAGGACTCTTAGTCCTCGGAAGTTTATTAAACGATGAGTCTCTTGAATTTTTGCAGAAGTTTGTCGGCAAGGAGGTCCAAGTAACTGTTTCCCACGGCAAATCGGTTTTCGATGATATCAATGGAGATGTTCACGAAGGAGAGAGTTTCAGCGTTAGTGGTACGTTGGGAAGGATAGAAAGACGAGAGTTAACAGTGGCAGACAAATATGGAGCTAGGGTTTTTGAACACCACGAAGGAAGAATAGGGCCGGGTTGGTTAGACAGTACTCGTATTAGCAATCTTGTTATCGACGGCCAGAAAATTACTGGTTTTATCTAAGTCCATTAGACCTGTGCCGCCTTGCGGGGGAGGATCGCAAAGAGACAGCAAATTACAATTATTTTATTTCAATTCCACATTAGCACCTGCTGCCTCTAATTTGGTTTTTGCTTCATTTGCGGTCTCTTTATTTACCCCTTCCAAAACCGGCTTTGGTGCGGCATCGACCAAGTCTTTTGCTTCTTTTAGCCCTAACGTTGGTACAAGTTCACGAACGGCTTTAATTACAGAAATTTTATTGGCACCGCCGTCTGATAGGATTACATTAAAAGTTGTTTGCTCGGATGTTTGTTCGTCGGCTCCAATTGCTGCAGCGCCTGCTGCGGCGACTGCCATAGGGGCTGCTGCTGTTACGCCGAATTTTGCTTCCAGTGCTTTAACCAGTTCGGAAAGCTCTAAAACCGAAAGCTTTTCGATTTCTGTGATAATGCCTTCCAG
>Ga0155821_126_pt1 | contig 9119 bp, 6 predicted proteins | sample RifCSPlowO2_01_FD_107475 | JGI IMG/M metagenome (GOLD analysis project Ga0155821, IMG submission 107475) | Candidatus Curtissbacteria bacterium RIFCSPLOWO2_01_FULL_42_26 | reverse complement strand
CCAGATCATTCTGCACGTCTTTGACAAATTCAGGATATATATCGTCACCCAGCGCAACACCCGGCGAATTCAAATATATATAAAAAGTCCTGGCCGCCTCCAGCTTTTCATCCCCGCCTGCTGCCTGATATTTTTTGAAACCGTCGAGCGCTACCTGCGGAATTTTCTCCATATACTCAGGCTTAAAGTTCGTCGAAACATTGGTGAAGTAATCACTTAAAGCTTTTTTATCATCAGCATTTGAAATAGCAGGCGGCGGTTTGGGGGTTTCGTGGGAAACCGGGGTAGAAAGCGTCGCATTTTCGGAAGTTTGGATAGGCTTGGCACCCTTTGTGCCAACCTTAAAGTAAAGCGCAAGAAGCCCGACAGCAACAGCTACGACTATAATCGCCAAAACCAGCCAGAACTTTGGAGGTCTCAGATCAAACTGGGAAGGCGAATCGTCTGCAGACTTTGCAGCCTCTGATTTCGCGACTGGAGGCACGCTTGGTGATGCCACAGGCGAGGCTGCAGGCTTGCCAGCCGTGGGGTCATTTTTTGTCGGATTTTGATTATTAGTCAAATCGAGTGCCATTTTCTATTCTTTATTTAATTAAGGCACGTACTTCAAATCGCTGTCAAATTCCTATCTATTTGCTACGGTTATACTTGGCAAAACTTGGATAGTGCAGGTTTTTCATCTGTCAATTGTCAATTGTTAACTGTTACCGCTACGGTTCTACTTCCCGCCAGTCCAAAGAAGGTGAACCTAATAAATCTGAAATAGACACTAAGTACTTAGGTTGAAAGTTAATAACCAGAGAAGGATCGGTAGCATTGTTACAAGTTCCAGCAGCGCAGGTTCTAGGCAGGTTTGTCGACTTAGCGTAAACTGCCCCGTCAACTACGAGCTGGCTGCCGGCAGCATTTCCGGACTCGGCATCATAGAAAGTGCCTCCCGTAATATAAACACCGTCAGCCCGCGTTACCGCCGTTGCGATGTTAATATTACCGCTGACAATAAAGACGGCAGTTGAATCTGAATCAACATTCACATTCCCTGTGATGTTCAAATCACCATCGATAAACCAGACTGTGTTCGTTGAATTTAGATTAAGACCGCCAATAGTCTGCGCACTTTGACAGTATTTCAAGCCGCTCTTACTGTCTGCAATTGGACAGTCGCCGATAGCTTGTGCCTGAGTCTTAAACCTTGAGGCAAAGAAGTCGTAAACGCCGCCTGAAGGCACCATTTTCTTTGAATATGATGTCAACCCCCAACGCTGGTATTGCACACTGGGCGCAAGGCTTTTAGCGGCTATTACATAGTCCGATTGCCAGCCTCCCGCAGGCGGATTAACCGAAATGCTGCTGCCAAATGCGCCAACATCCCCTTCGGTTGTCTTAAACCAGGCACCACCGCCGGGTCCACCGCCAGTAATGATATAACTCTGGCCGGCACTATTATTGCCCCAGGTTGTAGAGAGTTCATTCAAAGCGCAATTATAGCCGGCATAGGCTACGGTACTGGCACCCACCGTGCCTACATTAAAGGTAAATGAAACTGTACGGCTTGCGCCGGCAGCTAAATTAAAAGACCTATCGGCATTGTTACTTGGCACTTGGGGAGGATTCCCCGGACTTGCCGGGCAACTTGGCACAGGATTCCCCGGTTGCGTTCCCTTTGGCCAAAACCCCGGGCGAATATTATTGGCTGTACCGGGTCCCAAATTCTTAACGGTGAAGGTATAAGTAGCGTCGCTGTCTGCAGCAAAAGAACTCGTGTTGCCGGGATTGGTTATCTCAACATCCGCAGGCGGCAGCTGCCCCACATAGTACGTGCGTCCGCGCCTGTTGCTGGACGTAGTGTCACTGGTTTCAACTACTGTGCAGTTTGAATCAATATACGACCAGGCGCTGTATGCAGTTTGTCCCGTTAAGCTTACAGGCGTCGGTGCCGTGAATGTAAATGTCTGGGTATAAGCACTTACGTTGCCTGCGGTAAACGTAATTGCCCATCTCTTGTTTGGCGACTCGGTATAGGTGGATCCTGTAGCTGTAGGGCAAAACGGTGGTGTCGCAGCAGGGTTGGTCCATAAATCAAAGCGCACGTTGGAAATTCTCGGATAACCTAGGACATCTTGGTGCACGCTCAAATCGGCGATTAACTGTTCACCGGGGGTAGCAGGGTTTGTTGATGTCACCGAAGTATTGTTGCTTGCGTGTCTGATCATAAGATAGTCGTTGACCAGATCCGGCAGCAACGGTGGTGGCGGTGGTGGTGGCGGTGGTGGCGGCGGAGCAATTCCGACTATCACAGTCAAATTGACATCATTATTCCCTTCATCGCACTCCCCGACATTGCCGTAGGCATCTGCCCTGAAAAGCATAGAGTACGTTCCCCCACTTGGCCAAGATGTCGTTACCGAGCTAACACCACTGCTGCTGTTTGCCGCAAGAGTATCAATCGGAAGGCCGTTCCACTGATTGGTGCTGCCGTAGGCTTCAACAGCCGTAGTCGAGCCACTACCGGTAGTTACTGACCCATTGTTTCGGGTCCTAAAGTTAAATGTCACATTTTGCCCGACACCTGCATTAACTGTATTGCCGGAAATCGTTGCGCCGGTAACAGTAATCACCGGGCTGGTTCCATTTGAACTGTTTCTGATTACCAGATCAGGACACCCTGCTGGCGGCGGTGTGCTAGGCGTAAAGTAAAACCAGACGTTAACTGTTTCGCTGCAGTGCACGCTAACCGTTACCGAAGTACCCTGCCCAACTGCAGATTCAGGCCCAGTGCCGTTAACCGAATCGTCCGCAAACCAATGGACGGTGTAGCCAGCAACTCCGGTTATCGAAACCTTATACAATATACCGCTTGAAGAACCCGGTACACCTTTTCCGAAAGTATTAGCAGTTGAAGCGAAATTGTAGCTTAAACCATTACCGGCAATTGTTACCGAACCTCCGGGGTTTGGTATAGGGACAATTGCTCCAATAATCTGGCCATTTGCGCAATCCGGGGGCGGTATCGTCGAAACGGTAACAGTGCAATTTGCTGATTGACCGGCACTGGTAACCGTTACCGTTTTTGTACCGGATGTTGCATAGGATACTGTAAACTGCGATCCGCTTCCTGATGTCGGGCTTCCCCCTGGCGCTGACCAGCTAAAAGTGCCATTCCCGCCACCAGCCGAAAACGTAACCGATTGATTGACCGAAACAGATGTGGATGAAGGCGAGCAGGTCGGCGGAGGACTCGGCGGCGGCGAGCCGCATGTTGCTGTTGTTAAAGAAATTACGTTGGAATATTTGCCGAATGCTGAGTCATAAACCTGCCAATTATATTGCGCACCTTGCGCATCGGCATTCCAGCTCCATTGGTTGGTATTTTGAACTGTTGCCATAAGCGTTGTGCCCCTGTAGATATTAAAAACAGTGCCGCCGGCTGTCGAATTCCAGCCAAGATTGACGACAGATACGTTGCCAGAACAGCTAACAGATCCGAGTAAACCTATCTGTCCACAATTTGGAGTCGTGAACGATTTAGTGCTTGAGGTATACCAAATTCCTGCTGAACTCTTGGTGTTTATACGCCAATAATAAGTCTTGCTTTGAGCAAAGTTGCTCTGACTATTGGTTGTAGCGCTTGTCCCAACATTGATATTACCCTGGTACGGTGGTCCCGTCGCAAAATTGTCGTTAACCAAAGAATAGTCCAGCCACTGCTCGAAGATTGTAATTCCTGTTGCCTTATTCCATGCAAAAGCCACGTTTACGCTAGTGGAGGTAGCCGAAGCACAGCTGGCATTTTGGTTAAGATTCGTAGCCGGTGTAGGCGTGACAGCCGGCGGAGTATTACAGACAAAATTGGCATCAACATAATAAAGTGCACTCCCTGTTGTCGGGTCAAACCCACTACCGCCATATGCCGCTATTCTGGTCGGATCGGTACATTTATCATCACCAGGGGCCCATGCAGCCGGCTTATAGGCAGCCCATTGAACAGTATACGGTGAATTGTTGCCTGTACGGTCAATAAAAACAACAGATTTTTGCTCATTCGCACCTATTGGAAATGAAGTCCAATAAGCTGGGTTATAACCAGATTGACCCGGTCCCGCAACGGTACTCGCTGGGCCTGAACCAATGATCCATGCCCCATTTTTATCCCAGATACGATAGTAGAAAGTAACGCTCGGGTAATCGCCGCTATTTTTCGCAGTTAGGACAACTTCAGCAGTAGCAGCTTCTACGCCTTTCGCAAACGCACCAGCCAATATTGCAGACAAAATAAAAAAGCAGATGATTAAAAATGTCCTTAAAAAATATTTCATGCTTATACTCTAATCAAGAGTGAATAATCCTCTCTGAACCCCAAATTGGTAGCTTTCCGGGTCGATCTTGCGCATCAAAATTAGGATCTGTTCTGCAATTTTTGCTACTCCAGCATCTTTGTTTTCTTGCCAGAGAGACTTTAGCCCTTGAAAAACAGCGCTTAAGCCGTTAAATTCAGCTCTCTTGTCATCACTTCCAGAAGCAAGGGCAACATTATTCAAGTTGGATAAGACCGTCAATCGGGTAGTTTGATCAATACTGGCGTTGTTCTCAACCAAACTTTTAATATCCTTAAGCTCGTCACTATAATTTAACCCTCCACAAGACTCTTCGAAACAAGGTACTGAAAAGTTAGAGGACTGTTCTGGAAAGTTTTTTTGGATATATTGCAGTATGTTCACCATAGCACTTCTCATTTCCTTATTGGGCTTCAAACCATATTCAAGAGAAAGAACAGAAAATGCCTTTCCTAAACTGTCAGCGGCTTGTGTTCGTTCTGAGGAATTGAAAGCCAAGTTCAAAAGTTGCTCAAATCTCTCTTTGTTGTAGGCATAAACAAATTGCAATTGTTTCCCAGCAGTAAAATCAACTTTTTGTTGCTGTGTTAGCTGATTTGAAACCTGATCGTTGTAGTAATTTACGCCTGCGAAACCAACGACAAATAGTAGTACAAGCAGGAAAATGACAACAACAAGAAGAAGTAATCGATCGCTGAACCATTGTTTGGGCGTAAAAGGAAATTTATTACTCGTTGATTGAGAGTTTTCGACAGGGTCTACCCCGCCGGCAAGCTTTTTGGCAGGCATATTTTGTATTACTAATTTAAGCTTAGGTCAGCAGTATGGAGGTGTCAAGTACTGGCGGTAAATAAATAAAATAAATGCGACAAATCTTATGGCCGGACTACCATCGTCGGGTTTGGACAATTAACGGGAACCTGGAAGAAAAATCTTAAATCGTTTTCCGTTGAGCCTGATGGTAGAATTCCCTGAGATTCAAATTTCATTTCAAATTGAATAACAAATGACCTGAGTGCCAACCACGCTTTTGCTAAGTCTTCATTGTCGGGGTTAGCACAAGCTAGTTTAGCAAGATCTAAACCTGCATTGCCAAATGCATTTAGGGGGGCGTTAATGTGGCGTTTTGGGTCACTTTCAGCCTCGGGTATGAACTTTATGCCGTCATTTACCATCGTATTAACATTATCTTTATCGACAGAATCGGGAATTGTGCCCAAAGCATTTTTAATTTTATCTTGCAGTTCCTCTGGTGAAAGAACAGGTTCCACCGTCACTGTTGGTTCGGGTTTTGGGGTGGGTGATTGGCTTGATTCTGGTGAAAGTTCAGAAATTAAAGTTGCTGTTGGTTCATGAGTTGGATTAGGATTTTTTTCCGGTCCGCCGGCTTTACTGGCACAAGCGCCGGCAACTAATGCAAAAGTAGCTAATGCTCCACCGGCTACTTTGGTGTGAAGCGGAATATGTCTTTTTCTTTCCATTTATTTTCTGGGCAGAATTTTCAAAAGGATTATACCCCCACTATGGGCCTTTGTCAAGCCAAACCTACAACGATACAGTATCGTCACGCACGAAAATTTCCCACTTAGCCTCTAACGATACTGTATCGTTAATCAAGCATAATCAACTGTTAGATGCTTTATTCTCTCTAGCTCCCTTGCGTAATCAGCCTGATCAAGCACAAACTTCTCATATTCTCGGGCAGACTTGAAATATCCTTTTATTATTTTCCCATCGCATAAACCATTCTTTTTCTCACCTAAGCAAGCCATATAAGATGACCACATATAATTTCGAGCATCAGCAACGAGTCCAGCAACCAGCGGATTCAGATGAATATACCTTGATAAATGGACTAACTGCTCATCAGTTTCAACCAAAAGATTTCGGAAAGGCCCCTGAAATAAAGGCCCTATTCTTTTATATTTAATGTTTACGTAATGAGAATAAGCATTTAATAAATGCCTAAAATAATCTGTGATTCCACCATCGGCGATTTGCTTGACAAGAAAGTGAAAATGGTTTGGCATTAAACAATATGCTAATACCTCAACCTTGTCATTCTCTTCCGATACAGTATCGGCTGAATCTAACGATACGGTATCGGAAAATGTCTGGCTGCTACTATATTTAACCCTTTTGTTTAAATAATGAATTGCAGTTTCATAGAATCGACGGTAATCATCCTCACTGTAAAAAATTGTCGCTTTGTTTACACCTCTGTTAAAAATGTGGTAAATGTGACCAGTTATCAATAAATCTTTCCTATACATGCTCAGGAATTCTACTCTGACGATACAGTATCGTCAAGGCTGGTTCGCAATATCGAAATTGGAATTAAGTTAGATTTTGTGTAGGATATAAGTGATGCTCAAACTGGTTATCCCTATAATAATTGTACTCACCCTTATCGGCGGAGGATTTTATCTTTACAAAAATTTGCAAACAAAACAAGTCAATGAAACCTCTCCCCCAACCCAAGCCATAAGTACACCCTCCAGTTCGACTGAGAACCCAACCGCAAGCCCTGTAACAAAATCCGACCCGTGCGAAGTGCTGATCAAAGGAAGCAGTGACGTTCCACCTCTGTATGAGGTGGCTTCTTGGCAAGAACCAGCAATAACAGAATATGAGATACCTTTGGGAGAAGAGGATTCTAAAAAAATGAGTGGGTGTTTAATTAAATCGCAGAATATCACAGATCACAAAGGAAGAGATGTCCGAATTTTCTATTCTGGTAAAATGGCAGAATTGAAATGGAGTCCATTAACATCCGCAGATGGAATGTATAGCAGTATAGAATCGTATCGAAAAGATAGTAAATATTTTGTAATTCAGCAAAATCTTGCACCTAGTGTGACTTCATCCACTCAGAATCCTCTTGTAGTGATCGAGGTTTTCTATAGCCAATAAAAAATTATTTTGGACCTATTTGAATTGAATTACATCCTTGAATTGGTACACCACTTAAAGTGATACCGGTTAAACAGGCTTGAGTATCAGTATCTTTGATTCCTGTTTCTTGAATTCTAAAATGCAGTACCAAATCGGTATCACCATCGCCATCCACATCTTCTAAATGGCCTTTATTGTGAGTTTCTTTTGCTTGGTTTGGGCCAAATCTAACTGATGAGGGATCAACTTGTGCTGCATCAAAACCCGGCGTGGTTAAAATTGCAAGCGGGATCACGCCGTTGCTTTTGAGATTTATCAAATTGGGGTTACTACCCTGTTTAATATCGACATCAACTAACTGGATGACATTAATCTGTGAACCTTGTTCTGAAGAATATTCCATAATGTATTCCGTAATGCCTGTGTTGGGGAGTATTTGTTCACTGACCTCTCCATCTTGGTCATAACCTCTAAAAGTAATGGTCGTATTATTTGAACCAGAAACTAAAACCTGATATTGCCCTAGTTCTGGATCGGCTGCTTCAAATAAGATTGTCCCATTACTTGCTGGTACCATCGGTGTATCCTCAAAGGTATCATCAATCAAAGGAGTTTCAAGATGATAAGTTGCATTTGGTATATCATTAAAAAATTCTCCAGTAATTGGATCTATTCCAGCCCTTCTCCCTAGTTGATCCGTTACCAAAAACTCGACCGGTGCAGAACTTGCAATTAAAAACCCGCTTAGATTCGAATGGGTCTCAACGAACCTTCTCATCTCTTGAAAGTGATTGCCATATGATTGAAGTGTTTCTTTATTTTGCCGCCTTGGATCATTAATTAAGTATGTTTGGCCAGTAATACCCGTGGCAACTATAAAATGACCTGGCTCTTTTAAAATTACAGGACGACTATTATCTAATTCTTGATTGAGTATCGAAAAATTTTCGCCAAGAATTGGTAATACGTAATCAATAATTGGTGTTCCGTAGATGTTGTGGGCTTGCTTTGAATATCTTGCGACTGCAAACCAGTCTACATTCCCATTAATATAACCTTTGTTTTTTGGGGCCTTTAACCAATTATTTAGTGTTCCCGGATCAGTAGGCTCTCCGTCCGGACTTCTGTCTACACCGTAATATTTCAAAAGCATTGCAGCAGACGTTACAGCACAACCGCAGGCAGCGATTGTTGAACCACCAAAAATCTCGCAATCTAAATCAAGCGTGTTTCCATGATCATATTCCTGCGATCCCCAGGCAAGATCGCTCTGACTAAAGTACGGAACAAAAACACCAGTACTTTGAACATTACCGAAGTCTACTTGCGGTGTTTGGCCATCTACCAAACTGACATTTTGACATAGTGGCGTCGTATTCGCCCAGCCATCCTGCAAAGTTTCGGCAATCGAATATTCCCCAAGCGACAAGGGAGAAAAAGCCGGATCAAAAGTAATGCTGCCACCAACACCAGTCCTGCCGCTAACTAAATAATCTCCAGTACATCCACTACCACTGAATAAGTTCATTCTCCAGCCTGACAAATTCTGTTCACCCACATCTTGCTGCCTATTACGGTTTACATCCTCAAATTTATGAGCAGTAATTTTGCCAATCATTCTTAAAGTCACATCGTCAAACCAGAGAGAGCCTGAACAAGCTTGAGCTGATGAGCACTTACCTCCCAAACCTAACTTTAATTGTGTTGCGCCGTTTGCGGCCTTCAGCCTTGTGGAAATTCTGGCCCAAGTTGTTCCGGGGAGATATACTGTAGAAAATGCAGTCGATATAAACACATTCCCAGTTTCACCATATTGGCAAACCCAAAGTATCGGCCGAAGGTTGATGTTTGAGCTACTTCCCAAAACCCAAACAGTTGCTTCATACTCTT
>Ga0155821_114_pt1 | contig 12606 bp, 12 predicted proteins | sample RifCSPlowO2_01_FD_107475 | JGI IMG/M metagenome (GOLD analysis project Ga0155821, IMG submission 107475) | Candidatus Curtissbacteria bacterium RIFCSPLOWO2_01_FULL_42_26 | reverse complement strand
CAACAGCTTGTACGGTACCTACTCAACAGCTTCAAACACCGGTGCTGCTAACAACGGCACCAAGAATACTTACGGAGGCTACTTTTCGGCAACAGGAAGTGCGTCGGGGACAGCTGCAACCTACGGCGTTTACACAACTGCATCCGGTGGAGACAGTAATATAGCTGCCTGGCTCGACGGTACGGTTGTCGTCGACCTTGGAACATCAAGTGACGAAGCAATCTGTGGCGAAGACGGCGATGCAGACGTTACCGACGTCACCCTTAGGGATTGTTCCGGGAGCCCGGTTTCTGATTATGCGGAAATATATCCAACGGCAGACAACGTCGAGTTTAGAGATGTTGTGACAACCGGCACAGAAATTATTACTTATAAAGGCCTGGATCAATTCGGTAATATTTCCGATGATCCTTCTAATACTGAACAAACTGTCGAAGCAGTTAAATCTTCAATGCCATACGACAACAAAGTAATCGGTGTGGTATCGAATAACTACACAGATTTTGCCTCAACTGGGCATAACAGGATAAATGACTCCGATCATCCGCTGCCTATTGCCCTGTCTGGAAGAGTCAAAGTGAAGGTTACAGACGAAGGCGGACCGATAAACGTCGGGGATGAACTAACTACCTCATCTACCCCGGGGACAGCCATGAAGGCAGACCCAAGGCTTGGATCAACATTTGGTAAAGCTCTGACTGGCTTCACAGGCCCGGGAACAGGAGAGGTACTCGCATTCATCGAAATAAATACCCGCTATAACCTGCTAGATGCGTTTCAAAACATGCTCACACCAGCTTCAGAAGTCGCATTGGGACAAAATCCCTCTCTTTTAAACAAAAACTTACTGGATACCGGCGGAACTTTAAAAGAAGAATACAAAAATAAAATCTTAACGGCAGAGCAAGTCCAGAAATTAGTTAAAGAAGAACTGGCTGCAACATCTTCTGCAACTTTGAGTACACAAAGTTCCCAAAACCAAAACGATATATTGCAAAATCTTAGCACCAATCCAAACCCAATTGATAGTAATTTAACACAAAATAGCGGTCTTGAAGTTTACAAAGAAGCAGATAATTTAGTTGTTGAACTTTCAGAAAATAACACCGTTCAAATTAAAAATAAAGATAAAGAAACAAAAATTTCATTTGACAGTTTCGGTAACGCAACTTTTACAGGAACTGTAACTGCCGATAAAATTGTAGCCGGTAAAATCGAGGGTCTGGAAATTTTAACCGACAAAATTTCGTCACTTTCATCCTCTGTCCAAAATCTTGCGGGACAGGTTGCGGGCCAGTCAACTGCATCCGCTGGTCTTGAAGTTAGCCCGTCACCACAGGCCAGTCCCCAACCAGAAATTAACGTGGATAAAATCTTTGTCTCCACAGCAACAGTTAATCTGGACCTGAAAGTGTTAGGCAATCTTCAGGCAAACGGCGCACTTACCGTTAACGGTCCGGCAGAATTTAGGGGCGACACAATCTTTCGCCAACTGGCACAATTTATCGACAAAGTAATCTTTAAAGGCGACGTTGCATTTGAAGGGGCACCAACATTTAATAAAGATACCGCGGGATCTGCGCTAGTCAAAAAAGATTCAAATTATGTTGACATAACTTTTGAAAAAGAATACCCCCAAACTCCTGTTGTAAACATAAGTATTGCACTGGATAAAATAAGTGATCAAAATGCGCAGCAAAATCTGGAAGACGCAATCTTAAGCGGCGACATCAGATATATCGTCACAAATAGAACTGTCCAAGGCTTTACAATAAAACTTAATAAATCAGCACCTGCAGATATCCAGTTCTCATGGACTGCTCTTAGCGTCAAAGACCCCAAAACTTTCTCAAACGGCCCTTCCCTTTCTCCTTCGGCTTCTCTCCCGACAACTCAGCCTACAGGCTCTCCGCAAACTTCCCCAAGTCTATCCCCTGGTCAAAGCCCGTCTGCCTCGCCATAAATGATAAGAGACTCCTGTTGCAAATTGGTAAAAATTGTAGTTTGATAACAAAAAGCAAAGATGGACCAGACAAGTTCGCAGGAAGCCAAAAAAACAAATAAAGCAAGAGAATTTAGCGCAAAGGTTAAGCCTCTCTACGTTGTCGCCCTGATACTTCTGGCAGTAGCCATTTTTAGTCTTTTTGAGCTTGCAAAAGCCCGCCAGGAGCTCAAAAGCTTTAAAACAAGCCCGGAACAGGCAGCAAGCAAGGAAGTCGATAAATTGGTGAGTGACGTATCAAAGCTAATGGATTTGCCAAGCGATGAAAAACCGACAATCGCCACCGTCCGCGACCCCCAGAAAGTCAAAGACCAGCCGTTTTTCGAAAAGGCGCAGGAAAACGATAAGGTTTTAATTTACAACAATGCCAAACTGGCAATTCTTTACCGGCCGCAAACTAATAAAATATTAAATGTAGCGCCAATAAATATCGGCGCCAGTCAAAATTCAGCTACTCAGCCCGCAGAACAGGAAATCAAATTTATAATCCTAAACGGTACAACTATCGCCGGCGCCGCCGGCAGATACCAGCAAAAACTCCAGGAAAAAGTCGCTAGTGCAAAAATAATCTCAATCGGCAACGCCAAAGATAACAATGTTGCCGACACTTTCATAATTGATAGTTCGGGCAAACAAACAAGTATACTTGAAGACTTGGCCAAAAATTTGGAGGTTAAAGTCGGCACCCTGCCTCAGGACCAGCTCGATGAAGACGCCGATTTTATAATAGTTGTGGGAAAAGACCAGATTAACAATTGACCATTAACAATTGACAATTGCACAAATCCCACAAAATAAGTTACCTGTCACTTGTTACATGTCAAATGTCACCCTAACGCTTCAACCGCCGGTAACTTTTTACCTGCCAAAAACTCCAGCATTGCCCCGCCGCCCGCAGAAACAAAGGAGAATTTAGAAATTAAATTATTTTCTGCCAAAAACTGGCAGGTTTCCCCGCCGCCAACCACACTGTATGCACCGGACGCAATTATCGCCCCGGCCACTCTTCTGGACCCGTCTTTGTACCCTTCTTCAAAAAGCCCCATCGGTCCGTTCCAGATAACAGTCTTTGCACCGGCAATAACTTTCTCAAACTCGCGGGCAGAATCAGCAGTTATATCTTTTTGATCCTCAGTCAATTTGGCAACGATAACCTTCTTCTCAAATTTCTCGCCAATCTTGGCAATTTCTACAGGCAATTCTCCCCCTACCAGAACAACATCCGCAACTCTGGTTAAATTCTCAATTGCCGGCACCTTTGTCTCGATTTTTGCTCCCCCGACAATTGCCACAAATGGCCTTTTTGGGCCCTGCATCGCCCCTGATAAGACCTTTACTTCCTCCGCTAGATGCAAACCGGTAAAAGCAGGCAAGAGCTTTGGCACAAGTACCATTGAAGCGTGCTGGCGGTGACAGTTGCCGAAGGCTTCATTCACGTAAATGTCCGCCAGTTGCGCCAGTTCCTTTGCAAAATCCATACTGTTTCCAACTTCACCCGGCCAGAATCTCAAGTTTTCCAAAAGAACAACCTTATCCGAAAGCTCCTGCTTATCAAGCGCACTCTCACCACCAGCCAAATCCGGCTTAAAAACAATGCTTCGCAGAAGAATCGATTCCAGAGGACCAAGAAGCTGGGCACAGGAAAGGTCCGGATCCGGTTTAGTTGGTCTGTCTATGTGGCCGGCAATAATAACCTTGGCGGCATTATTTTCTATAAGATAATCAACCGTTGGCTTGAGGTTTGTTAGTCTTGTTGCCGCTTCCATGGACTGCTCCGTACCGGGCGGGATATCAAGGTCTGCGCGCACAAAAACGTGCTTGCCGGCTATATTAGCATCTCCAATCGACTTCACTAATTTAAGTGTCAATTGTTAATTGTTAATTGTCAATCCTTCAACGAAGCTCAGGATGACCCTGAGTGACAATCGAATGGGTCAATTGTCAAAACTCAGGCAATTGCCACATCGTTCTTACTTCTCCGACAAGATAAAGCGAGCCAGTAACTAGAATTAATTGGGTAGTATTTTGGTCCCTGAAGGTTAATTTCGAGAGTTTACCCTGAGCAAAGCGAAGGGCCTCAAAAAGCGCTTCCTGAGAATTCTCTACTATTTTGACTATAGTCGATTGACTATTGACGATAGACATTGCGTACTTCGCAATTTCGGAAGGCGCAACCGCTGCAAAAAAACCGGTGTCGGTAGCCGCATAAAATTTCGTTGCGATGATTTTTTTAACCGGCAAACTCTTTACTAAAAGATCGATCATTTTTTTCCAGCTCTTTCCTTTCTTAAATGCTACTACTAGAACGACTTCACTTTGATTATTCGAATAATTGGTGTAGCTTTTAATTGCTCTTATTAAGTACTTAACTTTGTCCGTATTGTGAGCACAGTCCAAAATCACATTGTCATCGATTTCCTCAAAACGGCCAGCGAGTGGTTCAGAAAAAGCTTTTTTAAGCACACCATTATCGACTGTCATCGCGAGCGAAGCGCGGCGATCATCGCTCTTGTCATCCTGAACTTGTTTATCCTGAGTTTTGTCGAAGGGATTCAGGATCTTTAGATTGCTTCGTCTCACGTTCATGTTAACTGAACGTGATCCTCGCAACGACATTAGAGTTAAAACCGTCAACAATGCAAGGTTTTTGTTCTTGGACGCAAAAGAATTACTAGGATATCTAAATAGGTAATAAGGTTTACTAATATATCTAAACATATCGGATTTTGAGTTATTTTTAACATGTAGAGTATTTAAGTTAATCAACATCGCATTTTTCGCTTTCGCAACTTCTTCAATCACTTTTAACGCTTTGCCTGTCGCCCCCGTCACAACTGAAACACTTTCAAACTGTCGCGTGTCGCATGTCGCATGTCGCATGTTACTTTTAATAATTCCCGCTTTCTCAAACGCGATCTTCTCAATGGTCTTTCCCAAAATCTCAGTGTGATCCAAACCCACGTTGGTAATCACCGAAACCTCCGATTGTAAAACATTGGTCGCATCCAGCCTTCCACCTAGTCCAACCTCAACAACGGCCCAATCTACTTTTTCCTTTGCAAAATATAAAAAAGAAGCCGCAACCAGAATCTCAAAATAACTCGGGGTTAATTTAGGGCTCTCCTTCTTAATCTTCTCAACTACTGATCTTATCCGACCGATTAGTCGTATTAGTCGCATTCGACTAATCGGCAAGCCATCAATCTGCATTCTCTCGCCGATATAGGAAAGGTGAGGAGAAAGATGTAAGCCGATTTTCATCGGTTCCAAACTCGAAACTTTTTGAGAATTTGAATTTTTATATTTAGGGTTTGTTTCGAGTTTCGAGTTTCGGATTTCGGATTTACTATATTGCAATAGTTTTGCAATGTAGTACGCTGTACTCCCCTTACCACTCGTCCCCGCAACCAAAATCGATTTAAATTTTTCCTGAGGATTTCCAAGAAGTTTTAAAAGATATGTTATTCGCTCAAGCCCCAAATTTTTTTTGGAATAAGTATAGGGAATAAAATCTTCAAGCCACGCCCTAACTTCATAGTAATCTTTAAACATAGCCAACAGATTCTACACCAGGAAAGCGCAAAAATCGAAGACAAAATTGCCAAAATGATCATTGAAAGAAGATAAAATAGATTCCCGCCGAGTCAGACTCGGTGGTCCTCTCTTTCTTCGCCACGTCAGACGTGGCATGACAAGTTTGACTTGTCGCTTCGCGGCGATCAATCAGAAGCTTCACCCACGGCTAGAAGCCGTGGTCCTTGCTCGCTCGAAATAGACACTTAAAGATTGCTGCTAATTTTACCTTAAAGACCTATGCAAAAATTAAATTCTGGTAACGGAGGCACTCTGGGGCATTTTGCCCCAGGCTTATTGTAAATTTGCGAATCATCAAGATCCTCGAGCATTGCCCAAAGCGTAAATGACTGAAAACCAGGATCCTCAATTTTGTAAAGATATCTAAAATTAGAGGATGTTGGTGAAGGTTCAGCACTCGGACTTGGTTCTACCGATGGGGACGGCTCCTCACTAGGCGGAGGCGGAGATGGTTCTGCCGGATATACCGCGACGGTGACGGCAGCCCATCTCTTCGAACTACTGATAGTGAATGTACTTGGGTCTTCGGTATCAGCACTCAGCTCTCGACGTGCACTTCCTACCGAGACATGGTCAATACCAGAACCACTTATCACTGCAATCAAATCTGTATAGCTAGTCGGGGAAGTTGTAAATGTGGGTGCATCAATTGCCGCTGCTACAGGAAGCCAGAGATAATCTTTGGTTCCTCCAGTCGGCGAAAGAGAAAGGGGATTTGGGGTCGTGCTGGTTCCTCCTAAAAGCCCTGATGCCTGCGGCGGTAAGGACGCTGGGTCTGCAGCACCGGAGATACGGTAGGACTGATGGGCTGAACGTCGCGGTGTACCACTTTGAGAGGTAACAATAATTGATAGTCCCTCGCTGCCGTCTGCCTTGCGCCAAGCACCAGCAAGCCGCACAAGCTCGTTCCCGATCTGACCACTCGCACCGTTGAAGAACTGCGTCCAGCCGACCGGCCATGTGATCGTCTCTTTCCTCGCTAGAGCAAAGTACACAACCAACAAATCGCCCGCAGTTACCCCACCAAATGGCAATAGAACAGTGTGGTTAGTAGTCTCGCCAGCCTCTTGCGATGTGTTTGTCGCCATGACGGTCGGGAACGTCCCACTTTGTGCCGCAACGTCTGTTGGAATGTTCTGAAATGTTTCTAAAAATATTGTTTTAAACAGGCCTGCCAGATAGACAAAAACTCCAGCCTGTTTTGGGTCTTTAGGTATGTTTTTCAAATAGTCTGGTCTAAGATTTGGAATCCAGTCAGGGCCTTCTGTTGAGTCAGCCATAAAATCCGACCCGGGAGGGTCGGGATTGGGGTATGCAAATTTATCAACGTAATAACCCTGCAAAGTTCTGGCAAGAACACCAAGCTCACTTTTTCTTTGTGAATCACGAGCCTGAGCCAATCTTTTTCCGGGGTTGATTGCAACCATTACGGCAGCCGCAAGAATACCAAGAATCGCAATAACCACCAGCAACTCTATTAGAGTAAAGCCATGAGTTGCTTTCCTTCGCCAAGGCTTCCACCGACGATAAATCTTTGGCGGACAGGTCGGATGGCAAGCTATTAAAAGTTCAATATCAGCATTGCACATAGTGCAATCTGATATTTCATAGGAGCGCTCTGAGTTTACCGAAGAGCGACCTGCTGATATTAATGTAAAGGAGTTTTTCACTTGGAAACGGTACTCAATAATCAACAATAACTCATAAAATACCTACCGACAACTGTTATGCCTGATCATAAAATTTGCTGGGATAGCCCAGCAAATCACCAAAATGATAATTGAAGAAAAAGTAAGATCCGCCAACTGGTCGGAGGTAAAGATAAAGGGATACAATTCTCAGGGTTACCCTCCGAAGCTCCCGCTATCTCCAAAGCTTCAGCGTCGGAGGTAGCGAAGTAGGGCCGCTCCCGCATTTCATAATAATCTTTAAACATTGCCAACAGATTCTACACCAGCAAAGTTCAAAAATCGAAGATGGAGTATTTACTTGGAAGAATTAAGTTCCTGTTTTACCCTGTCTGCCAAAAATATCTTAATTAAAGACTGATACGGCACGTCTTTGGAATTTGCCAACTCTTTGATACGTGCTAGCAGATATTGAGGTAACCTCAACGAAATAGATTCCGTAGAGGGTTTAAGTTGCGATAAATCTAATTTAACCGGCTTAAAGTAATGAAGATAGTCAGTTAAATCATGAGTTGCCCAAAACTCACGTTCCTCATCTTCGCTTTTAAACTTTGGTATCTCTTTAAACTTCTTTTTCAGCATATAACCTCCTTTCGCTTTTGCTTTGATCTCTTGCAGAGATAATTCTTATTCGCGGAAAAGCTTTGCTTACCTTATCACTCCTGATTGTAAAAACAACATATAAATTTCTGTTTTTGTTCGTAATACCTAACGCAATAAATCTACCTTCCATCTGTGGATGTTTAGTGTCTTCGAGAATTATTAAAGGTTTATTAAAAAATACCTCCTCAGCCTCTTTGAAATGAACCTCGTGCTTTTGCCAATTCTTCTCAATATTCCCCTGATCCCAATCAAACCTTAAGGGAACAGGTAATTTTGCCACTACCTTAGTATATCTCTACAATATACAAATGTCAATTGCAAAAATCGAAGACGAAACCGCCAAGATCATTTTAGAATACCACCACTTGCGTACCAACATCTGTAAAGTTATAAAGCCACGCACTTGCAGCGACAGGCACATTTACACAGCCGTGAGTAACGCGCAATCCAAATTTATTGTGCCAGTATGCGCCGTGAAGAGCGTAAGCCCCATAAAAGTACATCACATTAGGCACGTTTTTAAGACTGTACGGAGGATAAGGCGGATAATTCCCTTTCATATCCTGCAGGGGCACTTTTCTTTGGATCACAAACGTTCCTTTTATGGTCGGTGTATAATGCATCCCGGTAGATGCAATCGTTTCAAAAACAACTTTGCCGCCCTCCCAGGCTAAAACTTTTTGTTTACCAATATCCACAGTTATTAGCTTTTTGTCAGTAATGATTGATTGTGCATGAACGGAAGAAGTCGAAAAAAGAAACAGGAAACAGAAGAAGACGGCAGCTAAAAACTCCCTCACTCTGCTTTAAGCATAGCACAACCCTCAAAAGTGATCTTGAATTTATGTCAGATATATGTTATACATTAGACATATGATCCGTACCCAAGTTTATCTAACAAAAGACCTTCATCAAAGTATCAACGAGGCCGCCAAAAGAGAGAGAAAAGCCAAGGCTCAAATCATCCGTGACACGCTTGAGGAAGGCCTAAAGAAACGGCAAAAATCCCAGAAAAATGCTGGTGACGCCCTTCTGGAACTCGCAAGGCTCGGCGAAAAATTAAACTTCAGGGGACCAAAAGACCTGTCTAAAAACATCGACAAGTACCTCTACGAAGATGACTAATATAGTGGTTGTCGATTCCAGTGCCCTGGTTTCCCTATTTTCCCCCGATGACAGCAACCACCAAATAGCCAAAAAGCTTAGCCTTACCCTCAAAAATCAAAATACTGTTCTAATTGTACCCGGAGAAATTTTTACCGAAACCGTGAATGTTTTTGGTAAAAAGATAAGTCATGAAATTGCGACAAAATATGGCTCTTTTATTTTAACCAGACAAGAATACACAATTGCCGAAACTAACCACCTAATCCGCGGCAGCGCTTTTGAGAAATTTCAAGACCAACCAAAATCAGTCAGCTTTACTGATTGTTTGGTAATGGCTTTTGCAGACGACTACGAAACTCGTGAAATTTTTGGTTTTGACGATGCTTTTAGGAAAAACGGGTATATCAGGTTTGGGGTAGATAATCTGAAGAACAAATCATCCAAATAACTCCAGCGAAAAAACTTCTTCACTCTACTTCTAGCTTTACCCGTCAAAGTTTTTGCAAGCAAAAATTTAGTCGGGTAAACACAAATCTAGTGGGCTACGGAAGGATCGAACACTTCCTTTCGTCGAGTCAGACTCAACTTCGTCAGTGCAAGCCTTCGACCTCGACATTTAGGCCCGCAGTCAAATACTTGACGAGGATCGCAGCATAAATATTTCGTAATGTGTGGGCCGTAATGGATTCGAACCATTGACCTTTACATTATATCAGCCATTCACTTCAAGCTTTCGCTTGAAGGGGCTTCCTGATATATCAGAAGATTTTAGTGGGCATGCCAGGATTCGAACCTGGGACCTCGACATTATCAGTGTCGCGCTCTAACCAACTGAGCTACATGCCCAATAAAATCTTGCTGATATCAGTGTGACGCTCTAACCGGGCTGAGCTAACGGCCCATTTCGAAATATTTTGCTCTCAGTGTCGCGCCTTGCTCCGCCGAAGCTTTAGCGAAGGCGGGTCTACCTCTGAGCTAACGACCCAACTTATGAACTGTCATCCTGAACTTGTTTACCCTGAGTTTGATCGAAGGGTTTCAGGATCTGGATGCTGAAATAAGAATACTTATTCTATCGTTACACGAGACAATAAATTCAGCATGACTACCTATAAGAGGTCCGGATGGGAATCGAACCCACGAATAACGGTTTTGCAGACCGTTGCCTTACCACTTGGCTACCGGACCAAATGCCCTTACAGTTTACCCTGAGCGAAGTCGAAGGGCCACTGCGCCGAGTCTAACTCGGCTGACACGTTTGCCAAGTCAGACTTGGTTTAACGTGTCGCCATTATTGCCTACCAAACTTGCTTGCCCCACGAAACTTTAGTGAAGTGGAGCTACCAGGCCGTAAGTAATTTTAAATTTTAAATTTCGAATTTCCAAATTTTATTCTATTTTTTATATTCTTACCGACAGCCAAACTTATGCCGATACCAACAAACATAGCCCCGATTGCCGCAACCTCCCAGTCTCTAAAACTTGATGCAACTGCAGCCAACGCCCCTCCAACAACAATCACATCCCTGGCAATACCTTCAGCAAGTCTATGTTTTAGTTTCTCTAAATTTTTGTCTACAGATTGTTCCGCCCTCTCTGTTTGTGCCACCGTGATGCAAATTTTATCAAAAGACAGCCTAGATTGCCATCTGATCTTATTGTTCGAACGCAGTGAGAACAACATGCTCTGCTTATTGTTCGAACGCAGTGAGAACTTACCGCTTAAAATATAATAGTTTTTAAGGTAACTTCTCGACTCCCTCTCACCAATTGGTGAGAAGTCGCTCGAAGAATAATATTGGCTGACTTGTCTCGTGTCCCCTGTTCCGTGTTACGATATTTATAGATTGAAAATAATTGCCCACGGCATAAAAAGCCTGCCCCAGGCCAAAAAAGCTATCCGAGCCGGGGTGGATTTTCTGGAAATAGACGTTTCCAAAAGGTTCTTTTTTAACAAATTTTGCGCCCAGCATAACGGCCTTATGGGAATTTTTGGCCTTGGGCCGATTCTGGAAACACTTCTGACAGCAGAGGTCAGATCCCGCGCATTTTTAGACCTTAAACCGGTAAGCTTGCGCAACAGTTTCACTCATAAATTTGCAGAGCTTTTAACTAAAACAGGTGTCAAAAACGCCAGAATATGTGGTCACAATTGGGAATTAATTTCGGCTTTGTGCAAAAAAACCGGCGCAAGCCCTTTCTATACTTTGAAAAATAAAGGTGGTCTTGAAAAATTCAAACGACAGCTGCATTTACTAAAAAAACCTGCCGGCTTATCCGTCCATTACCGGCTAATAACCAAGGACTTGATTAATTATTGTTCGAAGCTGAAAGCTGAGAACTTCTCACGGAGTTTACCTCGAGAGTTAGCGAGAGGTTCGAAGAATAAGAAAGCCTTAAGCTTTGAAATCTGGGCCTGGACAGTTAATGATTTGAAAGAGGCAAAAAGGCTTGCGCATCTTAAAGTTGATGGAATAATTACGGATGAGTGGGGAAAGTTATTAAAATCAGGCAGCAGTTTTTAGTGGTTCGCTCGGTCTAGTTCTTTTACCTGCGGCAGACTCTCTTCTCCAACGATTCCATCTATCAAAAAATGGCTTAACACTTATCTCAAAGTCTTGCCTTGATTCTTCTCTTTTTCTAGGCCAATCAGAAATTTCTATTGTTGTCGGTTCGGAAATTGTAGCTTCTGTCTCTTTCACTTATATGATTTATACAAAATACATTATACAGTATACGAAATACTATTTTTAAATCTTGAAAAGTGGCGGCCACGTTAGACGTGGCCAGTCGCGTTTGACGCGACACCCATTGTCCTTAAAGTCTCGTTTATAGGAAACGAGAAAATCCGAAGATTAACGATTCTTCAATCGCACTCCTGATCCGTGAACCAGGAACATTTTGAGCTAACTAGACGCTAATTACTAGACACCAATTAACTGAATTGTCTCCTTAGAAAGGAGGTGATCCATCCGCTCCTTCCAGAACGGATACCTTGTTACGACTTAGTCCCCATCGCCGGTATCGCCTTAAGACCCTAAAAGGATATTTCGGGCGCTCCCGACTTTGTTGGCTTGACGGGCGGTGTGTACAAGACCTGAGAACGTATTCACCGCGGCCTGCTGATCCGCGATTACTAGCGATTTCGGCTTCATGAGGGCAGGTTTCAGCCCTCAATCCGAACTAGGGGCACATTTATAAAGATTTGCTACCCGTTACCGGGTCGCAGCTCGCTGTTAGTGCCCATTGTAGGATGTGTGTAGCCCAGGGCATAAGGGCCGTGCTGACTTGACGTCATCCCCGCCTTCCTCTCGCTTTTAGCGAGCGGTTTCGCATGAATATTTAACATACGATGGGGGTTGCGCTTGTTAACCCACTTAAGGGTGCGCCTCACGGTACAAGCTGACGACAGCCATGCAGCACCTGTGCTAGCACTCTCGAAGAAACCCGACATTTCTGTCAGGGTGCAGCTAGCATTTCAAACCCTGGTAAGGTTTTTCGCTTTGTGTCGAATTAAACCACATGCTCCACCGCTTGTGCAGATCCCCGTCAATTCCTTTGAGTTTTAGCCTTGCGGCCGTACTCCCCAGGCGGGACACTTAACGCGTTAGC
>Ga0155821_105_pt1 | contig 13783 bp, 19 predicted proteins | sample RifCSPlowO2_01_FD_107475 | JGI IMG/M metagenome (GOLD analysis project Ga0155821, IMG submission 107475) | Candidatus Curtissbacteria bacterium RIFCSPLOWO2_01_FULL_42_26 | reverse complement strand
TGGGTGATTCACATGAAGAAGCTTTACAGGTTTCTCTTTATGATACCTGGCAGAAAATAATGGCTGCAAAGCTTGGGCAGTCACTAGGCAAGAAGGTTGAAACATATAATTTTGGAATATCCGGATATGGGACAGACCAGCAATGGCTTACGCTAAAAGAGAGAGTTTGGCAGTTTTCCCCAGACTTGGTAATTTTGGCCTTTTCGCCTAATGACATAGGCGATACTTATAAAAACAAACTGGTAAGGCTTAAAGAAGGGAAAATAGATGTAATAAGTGCTCAAGAAAGAGCAGGTGGTAATTTTTTAGGCAGGTTGTTACGTAATACTTATGTTTATCATCTAGTCGTAAAAGTTTCTTCTGTAAATCAGCTATCGAAAAGAGTTGTGGACAAAATTAGAGTCAAAATTCTAGGGTTCCCTCCTGAAGGAAGATTTTATCTTTCAGATGCACAGCTTGTTTCAGGGCCGTTTGAAGTTATAGCCTCACAAAAAAATCCACCCAAAGAAGTAATAGAAACTTGGCAGTTAGTTGTCGCGCTGCTTGCTGATATGAAGAAACAGGCTCAGGATCATGGTGCAGAGTTTTTAGTCACCATTAATATTCCGCGAAATCAGGTAGACGAGGCTGATTGGGATAAACTTCGCAACCAATATCACTTGGATAAGGAATCTTCGATGGCATATCAAATTAATGAAGTTCTTTCTCAAATGACAAACGAGAGTGGTGTTACTTTTTATGATCCACGTCTTGACGCAACTAATTGGAAAGAAGATAAAGGTATATTACATTTTCCAGTTGATGGTCATTTTAACCAAAATGGCCATATATTTATGGGTGAAAAAGTAGCCGATTTTATACTTAGTAATAACTTAGTAGAGTAATTGATTAATCGCGCCGGGTGAACCGGTTGTAGAAGATTGCTACAAAGTAACCAAAAATCCAGGCAGCGACAGCGACAGCGATTAGAGCGCCGATTAGGTTTAGTAAACTGAGTTTTGGGATTTGGGAAGTGATATCGGCGCCAAAAAGCTGGCTATTTAGAAATAACTTGAAAAATGCCGGAGCAAGCCCTTTGAGTATAAACAAGAAGATGTAAAATAGGGCGGTTGCAGCAGCCAAGGCGTTGGCAAAAGCTTCTGGTTTTAGCATTGTTACGATTAAATCAGCTGCTTCCCGTGCTGCGGGATTTCACTGACATCTCATTTATAGTATAGCAAACCGGATTTTGTGCATGGTTATTCTCATTGAGTACAAAATCTCTGTCTTGACAGGAAATGTTGCGCTCTGTGAAGATTGGATTAGGCCTCAATTTTTTTTGGCCTAAAGCCCTTTCAGTTTATACCCTAGGCTCGAAAATTGCCTTAGGTTTAGAAGGAAAGACCCCTATGAGCGCTTAAGGGGTCTTTTTTTTGGGGAATTGCGTAAGACTCAACTGTTTCAAAAAGCGCTCGTCGTTTAATCTGGGTTCGTTGTTAAAGAGTCACGACTCGCTCAAGCCTTCGTCCCGCAATTAGTTTTTAGAAATCCAACCTTTCTTAAAAGCGGGACTTCGTCAAGTTTTTGAAACAGCAGAGCCTTACGCAGTGTAGTTTTTTTGTTATTTTTGGTAGAATAAGCGTCAAATCATGGCGGATATTATTTTGCCAAAGGTGTTTACCAGTCCGACCCACGGACAACTGGCTTGGGAAGAGGTATTAGCAAAAGTTGTCTGGTTTATGAGTCTCGATAGTTTAGCCTCTTATGATGTGATAATCGGGACGGATAGCGAGGCAGTTAACGGCAGCAGCGATTTTGTTTCGGCGATAATTGTGCACAAAAAGGGCCGGGGCGGAGTCTATTTTTGGGGAAGGCAGAAGATCGCCCATCTTAATTCGATGAAGCAGCGAATCTGGCAGGAGGCAACCCTTTCTTTGAATCTGGCGCAAAGACTTGTTGACGATTTTGCTAAAATGGGGTTATTTGATATCTCAAACGGTTTCAGTAGCGGTTTAAATCTGGAGATACATGTGGATATTGGTCCAAACGGGCCAACCAGAGAGCTAATTGCCGATATTGTGGGAATGATACGGGCCAACGGCTTCAAAGTCGCTATAAAACCTTCCAGCTGGGGCGCAAGCCATGTTGCAGACAGACACGTATAAACATTTAAAAGTCAAAAGTCAAAAGTTCATCTGCCCTAATGTCATTCTCGAGAAATCGAGAATCTGATTCTCAATCAAGCTTGCCTGTCGGTAGACAGTTGAGAATGACGCTAAGGATTTGGTTGCAGGGTTGGGGTTAGTTGAATGTCTGAGTTGAAGGAGTTTGGAAATGAGTTTACGGGACTGCTTTGGGTTGGTATTGGAAACTCGTTAGCACTGTTCTCATGCGAGTTTTGATCTACAATCCATTCTCTTATCAATAACTGAAGCCCCAATGCTCCTGCTACCACTAATACCACAATTGCAGGCGCAGTTTCAGTAATTAAGCTACGTAGGTTAGGATTATCTGACCGCTCGTGACGCATGTTAAGTTGGAAGTTTACACAAAACAAAAGCCCACGTCAAGCAATTCTTAACTCCCGTCCTTGACGAGGCTCGCCTTTGTTGGCTTAACTCTATTCCCTAAACCTTATATTTTAATACTATTAAAAAATACGTTTTCGTATATACTGAATTTGTGAAGAGTCCTAATCATTTTGCCATCACCGATGATGTTCAACAAGCGGCATCTAAGCTTGTGGGTAAGAGGTTACCATGGTTAATTGTGGGTTTACTTGGGGGTTTAATTGCATCGTTTATGGTATCAAGGTTCCAGTATTTACTTGAGGCAAAACTTCAGCTTGCCTTTTTTATTCCGGTCATTGTTTATTTAAGCGATGCCGTTGGAACACAAACAGAAACTATTTATATAAGAAATCTTTCTATCTTTAAAGACAATTTCTATAAATATTTAGCCAAAGAATTGCTAATCGGAGGTTATTTGGGTGTAATTCTTGGGCTAGCTACCGGCGCAGCCGCTTTTTTTTGGCTGAAGTCTGTGGAGACTGCCTTAACAGTTGGTTTGGCGATGTTGGTTAACGTTACCATTGCTCCCGCTGTTGCCATAATAATTCCTGAAATTCTGTTTAAAGAACATGTTGACCCGGCCTTGGGTGGGGGGCCGTTTACAACAGTAATCCAGGATTTTATTAGCTTGCTAATTTATTTTTCGGTTGCATCATTGATAGTTTTCTCCTAAAACAAAAGCCCACGTCAAACGCGATGGGCTTCTGTTTTAAAAACGTCTATTGTCGATAGTAGATAGTCTATTGTCGATCAGCGAGAGACTATTTTTTTGTCTTTCTCTTGTTTTTTTTCTTAGGTCTTGATGCTTTTTCTGGTTTCTCTTCATCGTCTTCATCTTTTGTGTACCACCAGGCGGCGATGATAACCAGGGCTACCACGACCAGGATTACTGTTGCTGTTTTTTTGTCAAAACCGGAGGTTTGTGATTCTTGTGCAGCAGAGGGAATCTGCTCACTTTTAAAATTGACTGTGATAATCTGCGGTGGAACTAGTGATTTATGATCATTGGTTACCAATTCTGCGCGCAAAGTATGGTTTCCATAAGATACATCGGGAAAAGTGTGAGTGTCCTGTGTGACTTTTGTGGCTGACTGGGCTGTGGCGTTTGGGTCATCAAGCCAGATATGGATATGGCCCTGACCGGCTGCCTGCTTGGGGTTTTGAGCGTAGTCAACAAGCTGAAAGTTTTCGACTGAAAACAGAACCGGGACTTTATTTCCATAAATAGTTTGTCCATCACCCGGTGTAATAATCTCAAATTTCGGCAGGTTATCTTGGGCAAAAACAGGCGTGAAGATGGCAAAATAGGCAATTGTTGCTGTTACCGCGTATCTGAGGATTTTGTTCATAAAATTTTAAATTTCTAAATTATTGAGACCCGGGCAGCAGATTAAAAGTACAGGATTTTTTATGACAGAGAGCGGAAAACCTGTCAATAGTGATCTATTTTTACTCGGATAATGGCAAAATCGGGGTACAAAATGTGATCAGTCGCCAAAATTTCGGTTAATTTTCGGGTTCGGGTAAAATTGGGGTAATTTAAATTTCTAATTATTCTAATTTCTAATTGATCTAATAAAATCCCAATGAATAAGATTTAGAAATTAGGTTAATTAGCTTAATTAGAAATTCCAGAGTCTTGTTAGGTTTTCTATTTTAGCTGATATAATAGTTGAAACTTATGAATGATGTAAAAAATGTGGTAATCATCGGGTCTGGGCCGGCGGCACTAACAGCCGCGATTTATAATGCTAGGGCAGACCTTGAGCCTTTGGTCTTGGCCGGGGTCAAATGGGGCGGACAGTTGATGCTAACCACGGATGTCGAAAATTATCCCGGATTCCCCGAAGGTATTTTGGGGCCGGAGTTGATGGAAAAATTCCGGGAGCAGGCGAAGCGTTTTGGAGCAGAAATTATTGCGGAAGATGTCGGATCTGTTGATTTTAAATCAAAACCTTTTAAGATAATATCAGGCGCAAAAACATATCAGGCCAAAGCCGTCATTATTGCCACTGGGGCGGACACTAAATGGCTTGGTTTACCAAATGAGCAGAGGTTGATTGGGCGGGGGATCTCTTCTTGTGCGCCCTGTGATGCGTTTTTCTTTAAGGGTAAAAAAGTAATTGTTGTTGGTGGCGGAGACAGTGCAATGGAGGAGGCGCTGACTCTGACTAAATTTGCAACTAGTGTTGCGATTATTCACAGACGCGACGAGTTTAGGGCTTCAAAAATTATGATTGAGAGGGCACGAGCCAACAAGAAGATTTCCTTTATATTAAGTAGCGAGGTTGTGGATGTTTTGGGAAAAGATAAGGTCGAGGGCGTAAAGATTAAAAGCAGCAAGGATGGATCTATCAGGGAAATGCCGATTGACGGGATATTTGTAGCCATCGGGCATTTACCCATAACTGATATTTTTAAAGGACAAGTTCAACTTGACGAAAAAGGGTATGTCAAGAAAGTGACTAATGACAAACGACTAACGACTAACGCTGGTCCACTGTTTGGCTATCAGATGATGACTTCGGTTGAAGGCGTATTTGTAGCAGGTGATGTGCACGATTACCACTATCGGCAGGCAGTGACGGCAGCGGGGTATGGATGTCAAGCAGCTTTAGAGGTTGAACGTTGGCTTGAAGCGTAAGATTGACTTCGCTTCTGATTTACTTTAAACTTCCACTAAAATGGTAGTAGTTGTACAGAAAAAGTAAAATATTTCAGCTTTTTCTGTCATTCTGAACTCGATTCAGAATCTCTAGATCCCGAAACCCTTCGATTATACTCAGGGTAAAGTAGTTCGGGATGACATTGTTTATTCATGTTTCGTCTTTCGCAAAAATCTGATTACGGCCTAATCCTACTCTCAAATCTTTCCCGTTCTAAAAAGCTAACTCCGGTTTCAACAATTGCCAAAAAGAATAAAATTTCTCCAAAATTCTTAGCCCAAATTGCCAGTGATCTTAAAAAAGCGGGGATTTTGACGTCCAAAGAGGGAATTTCCGGTGGATATTCATTGGCTAAAAAGCCGGCGGATATTAGGCTTTTGGATGTTTTAAAAGTTCTTGACGGGGAACTTGTCGAGGGCAAATGTTTTGAGGACGGGCATGAGTGTTCCTGCGGGGCGGGCGACATGTGGGCGGATATGAAGGCGCAAATGGAGGAGACGATCGGTAGGAAAACGGTAGCGGATCTTGTTAATAGTTAATTATTTTTGCAGATCATATGATTTTTAGAAGGAGTTGAAATACATGGCACTATTTGAGCGAGTAATGAGTAGGTTAATACCAAGCGTTAGAGAATCCGAAGAGAGGGCACAACTTATTGGCTTTGTTGATCAAGCTGGCAATGAGTTTCAAAAAATTGTTGATTTCCACGCAAGGCATGTAAAAGACTCAGGGCCTAGAAGATTTAGAGGTCTTCTTGAAAATAGACAAATTGCGCTTGCTTTTATAAATGAGAAGAAAGGCCCGATATTTAGACTGACGTCAAGCGAATATTACAGTGACGGCCGTGTTTTTTTGGTTGCGGTAATTAATGCAGGAAAATTGACTGATGCACCGTTTGAGGAACGAAATAAGGCTATGTCGAGCCTAATGGGTGAATTTGAAAGTCTTCGTGGGACACTCAAGGGTAGCCAAATTTTTCCAAGATATGTTCGAGGAGAATTACATTGGGATGCGCCGGCTCATTCTGCATTGAAATCTTCTGGAGTTAATCCAAAAAGGGCTTACATTAAACTCTGTGGCTAATTACTGGTTACTTGTTACGCATCCTGATAATTTCGAAGTAATGAAGGCGAAAAATATCGGGGCGATGAAGGCGAGGAGGAAAAGTTTTGCAGAGCGAGTAGAGATTGGCGATAAAGTGGCATTTTATTTAACGAAAATCGGCAAGTTTGGTGGAGTAGCAGTATTTAAATCAAAATTTAAAGATCAAAGATCAAAAATATTTCCAGAAGAAAAAGAAAATGAGGTTCACCCTTGGCGTTTCGACATCGGTTTTGAAGTTAAACTTGATGAAAAAGATTATGTGCCTGCGGAAAACTTTAAAGACAAGCTCAAATATCTTAAGAAATGGCCGGCAAAATACTGGAAATTAGGGTTTCAGGGAATGTGCATGAAATTGGCAAAGAGGATTACGAAACAATAATGGCAGCGTTGGCTGCTGCAAGATGCCAATGGAGCGAGTAGATAGATTTGAAACTATAGTTGAGGGCTTAGAGGCTGGCAAGGTTTTGCCTTTTGAGAAATTGAGGGAATTTTTTAATCCTGGGGAGCTTCATAAATTTTGGGATTTTGTAGGGAATTTGAGAGAGTAGCTGGACCAAATTTTGTGTTTCATGGGGAAAGAATCCTTATTCCCGTGATGAGAATATGCTGTTTTTTGAGATCGGAGAAGTGACAAGTCAGGAGGTTCCAGACATAAGATTTCTGGGTTTTGGGAAACCTAAGGGTGTGCCTCAAGTTCATAGCCAATTTGCAGCCCAGACATGGGGTTTTGCAGTTTTGAAAATGGAGGATTAGACTTAATTGTTTTTTGTAAAGAAAGAAGGTAAAAAATTGATGGCTAAAGGAAAAAATGTGAGCAGAAGAGGAATAAAACCTGCTATTTTAACTCGCGAGCAGATAAATGAGATGAGAAAAAGGGTTCAAGAAGCAGGTAGATCGTCTGGAAGAGGTGATAGAGAAGTGCCGGGTTTAACTCCAGAAACACGAAATTCGTCCTACGGTGGTTTGGTCGGTGACCTGAGTTTTCCGGTAGGCGTGCGAGAAAGAGAATTCTAATAATGCTTAAGATTTCTGATCTCAAAGTCAGCGTAGACGGGAAAGAGATTCTAAGAGGAGTGGACCTTGAAGTTGGACGTGGCCAGATTCATGTAATCATGGGGCCGAATGGATCTGGAAAGTCAACGCTAGTGCAGGTTATTGCTGGGCACCCGTCATATGTTGTTAATCGTGGATCGTTAATGGTTAATGGAGAAAAGATAAACAAATTAATGGCGGACAAGAGAGCCAAACTGGGTATTTTTTTGGGTTTCCAACACCCGGTGGAGATTCCGGGAGTTTCTGTGTTTGGTATGCTGCGCAAAGCCAAACAAGTATCTGGTATTAAGTATCCTGTATCAAGTATACGTAATACAAAATACAAAATACAAAATACAAAATCGATTGCCAATTTTAGACAAGAACTTCTGGAGTATAATGCGTCCTTAAAACTCTCCGATGATTTTTTGAGAAGGTCTTTAAACGAAGGATTTTCCGGAGGTGAGAAAAAGCGCAGCGAGATTTTGCAAATGCTTGCCTTGAAACCCAAATTGGTGATTTTGGATGAAATTGATTCGGGTTTGGATGTTGACGGACTGAAACTTGTTGCCTCGGCAATTAAAAAGTTTGCTATAGACAATAGTCAATCGTCAATAGTCTTGATTACCCACTATGCAAGAATCCTAAAGTATTTAAAGCCGGATTTTGTGCATGTGATGGTGGAGGGGAAGATTGTTAAATCTGGGAAAATGGATCTTGCAAAAGAGATTGAAGAAAAGGGATATCAATCCATACGAAATGTCATTGCGAGCGAAGCGAAGCAATCTATCGTGTCATCCTGAATTTAGTTCAGAATGACACAAAATAATTTATCTGCCTGAAAGGAGGATTATTGTGTCATTACCAGAAATCGCTAGAGAAGCAATAGAGGTCCGCGACAATATCGTACTTTCCAATGGGCTGTTTCGTAGGCTAGTTCCATTAGTGAGTGAAGCAAATGACCCGAAAAATTTGCCCGGTTCGTTCGAGCAGACGGTAACATTTGATGATGAGATATTTTACTCGATTACTTGTTTTACAAGCCCAAAGCTTTTGGGAATTAGATTTGTTGTTAAAGAAACTGGTACTTGTTTGCCTCTTGTGTACTTTAAACATCATATTGGCCATGGTCTTTTTGGAAACGAGCGGGCATACGTTCCTCAATATCCAGTATATTCAGCAGGCAGTGAGGAAAGAGTTGGCCTTAGAGCCGCTTCTTTAAACGAGCTTAAACAATTTGAAGAGCTCGTTAGCATTTACGAAAAGGCGCGACGAGGTGAAATACCTTATAAGGAGGCTTCATGGGACAAGCCTTAGCAGTTACTGATTACAAATTTGGGTTCTCAAAACCCGAAAACTACGTTTTTAAGTCGCGGCGTGGCTTGGATAAATCTGTGGTTGAGCAGATTTCTTCCATGAAGAGTGAGCCGGAGTGGATGAGGGAGAAGCGGATCAAAGCTCTTGAGATTTTTGAGGGCAAGAAGATGCCGATGTGGGGGGCGGATCTTTCAACAATTAATTTTGATGAGATTTTCTACTATATAAAGCCGACGGATAATCAGAAAAAATCGTGGAGTGATCTACCGAAGGAAATTAAAGAAACTTACGATGCTATTGGTATTCCGGAGGCGGAGAAGAAATATCTGGCGGGGGTTACAGCGCAGTATGAAAGTGAATCGGTTTACAGTTCTTTGCAAAAAAAGTGGGAGGATAAAGGAGTGATTTTTTGCGATATGGACACGGGACTTCGTAAATATGAGGATATTGTAAAAAGCTATTTCGGCAGGTCGATACCTGCTGCCGACAACAAATTTGCGGCGCTAAATAGCGCAGTCTGGTCTGGCGGGTCCTTTATTTATGTACCACCGGGGGTTTCAGTCGATATTCCATTGCAAGCATATTTCCGCATAAATGCTGCCAATATGGGGCAGTTTGAAAGGACTTTGATAATTGTCGATGAAGGTGCCTATGTTCATTATGTTGAAGGCTGTACGGCGCCTGTTTATTCAACGGATTCTTTGCATGCTGCGGTTGTGGAGATTTTTGTCAAAAAAGGAGCAAGGTGCCGCTATACGACAATTCAGAACTGGTCTAGCAACGTCTACAATTTGGTTACAAAACGGGCGTTTGTGGAGGAAGAGGGAATTATGGAATGGGTGGATGGAAATTTGGGTAGCAAAATTACGATGAAGTATCCAAGTTGTTATCTTGTCGGGCGGGGCGCAAGAGGAGAGATTTTGTCTTTGGCTTTGGCAGGGGCAAACCAACATCAGGATGCAGGCGGAAAATTGATGTTCTTAGCGCCGGATACAAGCGGGGAAATTATTTCCAAATCGGTAAGTCATTCCGGGGGTAGGACAAGCTATCGGGGACTGGTAAAGGTTATCAAAAACGCAGAAAGGGTCAAGTGCAACGTACGCTGTGACGCGCTGATTCTGGATGAGAAAAGCAGATCTGACACTTACCCGACAATGCAGGTTAGCGAGGACAACGTGAAGATTGGGCATGAAGCGACAGTTTCCAGAATCAACGCAGAGCAACTTTTCTATTTGATGAGCCGGGGACTAACCGAAATTGAGGCGACTTCCTTAATAGTCAACGGTTTTATTGAACCGATTGTAAAAGAACTGCCGCTTGAGTATGCGGTGGAGCTCAATCGGTTAATTCAATTAAATATGGAAGGGAGTGTTGGGTAATGGCTATAGAAACTAGAGATCGTTCACGCGTAACTGCCCAAGGGTCTAGCCTTGAACGGTTGTTGAAAGTGGGTGGTAGATACACGACTAGAGCTTCAAGGGAAAACGTTGAAAGTCTGCGGAGTTACTTGGCAAGAAGGAGAGATATCTTATCAGACTTTGGTGACACTGATGATGAAATGCGGATTATTAATTCCATGAAGATTCAGATAGAACGATCTTTGAATCGGAACAAAAGAAATGATGGACTAGTGGTTTTGGCTCTAAAGAATGATGACGTTGTAGGCCTCGGGAATCAAATCATCGAAAGAGGAGTGCGGTTCCCACCGTTGCTTAGAGCGGTTTCTGAGATTACCAATGGAAGAGGAGAAGCAGAGATAGTTCTGATTAGAGAATATTGCCAATCTGTATTAGATGAAATTGCCGATATGCCGGGGGACCCTAGTTTCAGTTTAAAAAGATTATTTTTTAGGAGAAATGGCAAAAGTGAAGACCATTAAGCAGGAAGTTTTTATTGACGCAAAGCCCGAGGAAAGGCGCCAGTATTACTGGGAGCCGATGGAAAGGTATTTTAAGAAAGGAGAGATGAGATGAGGTTCTTTAGAAGGAGGGAGGCAGAACCTGTCGAGCATAGGTCAGTCGCTGAAGCAAAAAAGGTCTTATCAGAAGAGGACACTTCGGCAGACTTATATTTGCCAAAAGCAACAATTAAAATTTTGCGGGACTTTTTAGCTACATGGAATCAACGATTTCCAAGACCAGAGAGCTTAGGAGAAGTAATACAATCAAAATTTGATAGTTGTCTAGGAGAACCTTCTTTTAATTCGGAGGAATCACTCGAAGTGAATTTAAACCACAGAGAGGTAATCTTTTTTATGCAGGTATTACTAGCTGCAGCAGGTATGGGCGATGAGATGTCGGATCGACTTGGAATTAAGGACGAGAATAGTCCTGAGAGGAGGGCAATTGGCGATCTGAGTGATGCGTATGTTTTTGCTGTGGAGAGTCAAGATCGAAGTAAACCATGAGGATACTATTAAAGAAAGATCAAAGTAGGTTGATTCCGGTAATGATGGACGGAAAAGAAAAGATTGCCGCGTCTCGCAAAGCGGGACTCGCAATGACGGACAGTAGGCTTGACGTGGTTTTGGCGGGGGAGAATGCGAGTGTGGAAGTTGTGGGGCTGTTGATGGCAAAAGGCGAAAGGCAAACGGCCCTTGAAGTTTATATTACTCACGCTGCGCCGAACACAAAATCGAATGTTAATGTGCGGGCAGTTTTGAGAGGAAAATCGACTTTTGCTTTTCGTGGCAATGTCAAAATTGAAAAAGGGGCTAAAGGGGCGGACGCATACCTGCGGTCTGACGCTCTTCTTTTCGATGATGCAAAGATGGGTGATGATACACCTGCTTTGGAAATTCTGGAGCCGGATGTACGTGCAGGACACGCGGCAACAATTGGCAAAGTTGATGAACGGATGCTTTTTTATTTGATGAGCAGAGGGTTGACTAGAGTTGAAGCAGAAAAGTTATTAGTCCAAGGATTTACTAAGCCAATCTTGGAAAGAATAAAAGCGGCTCCTAATTTGAAATTTTCAATTTTAAATTTTAAATCAAATCTTAATTTTTAAAAATAGTTGTATGTTTTCTTGCAGAAAATAAAACATTAAAAATTCATTGAAAATATGAAGACATATTTTTTAATAAAATTAAAAAAGTAAGAATTAAAAATTAAAACTCTATCGAACGGGGGTGAGATAGACGATGGCTAAAGTTAAAGTTATTACATTTAGCGAGATTGGCGAGGGTGAAGTTAAAAAAGTAACGGCTGAGGGTAAAGACATCGCAGTTTTCAAGCTTGACGGACAGATTTACGCAACCAGCAATACCTGCACGCACGAGGGATGTTTTTTAGATGAAAACAGCGAGGTTAGGGGGGATGTAATCGAGTGTACGTGCCACGGTTCGCAGTTTGATATTAAAACAGGCGAAGTTCTTTTGGCACCGGCGATTGAGCCCTTAGAAACTTTCAAAGTTGAAGTAGTCGGAGAGGAAATTATGGTGGAAGTGTAGGACAGCGTCTAGTTCCGCCATCTGGCGGATTAGTGTATTGCGTGAAGGGAGAGAAATATGATTGATGGGGTAAAGGTCCGTAAGGACTTTCCTATATTAGATAGAAAAGTTAACGGCAAGAAGATTGCTTATTTGGATAGTGCGGCGACAAGTCAAAAGCCGCGACAGGTTATTGAGGCGATCTCCGACTACTATCAAAAATCCAACGCCAATATTCACAGAGGAATTCATACTTTATCTCTCGAGGCGACGGAAGCGTACGAGGGCGCCCGCAAAAAGGTTGCGGAATTTGTCGGTGTTTCGGATCCTGCCGAAATTATTTTTGTAAGAAGTACAACCGAGGCTATTAATTTGGTTGCATACAGCTGGGGGCGTCTTAATATCGATAAAGGTGATGAGATTGTTTTAACGGTTGCCGAGCATCATTCTAATTTTGTGCCTTGGCAGCAGCTGGCGGCGGAAAACGGGGCAGTTATTAAAGTTGTACCCCTTCGACCCATTCGTGGATCTCAGGGCAAACTGATTGACATAAACGGTGAGCTGGATATCCTGGCATTTAGGAAAGCGCTTACAAAAAAGACTAAACTGGTCACGTTTTTCCATGTATCGAATGTTCTGGGGACAGTTAATGACGTGCAGCGTCTAGCATTTAGCGTTAAGCGTCTAGCTCCACAAGCACTCGTGCTTGTGGACGGAGCCCAGGCAGTTGCGCATATGCCGGTTGATATCGACTCAATTGGTTGTGATTTTTATGCGTTTTCCGGGCACAAAATGCTGGGGCCAACAGGAATCGGGGTTTTATGGGCAAGGCGGGAAATTTTGGAGCAAATGGCGCCGTTTCAGTTTGGCGGAGAAATGATTTCGAAAGTAACGCTTGAAAAATCAACCTGGAACGATCTGCCCTGGAAGTTTGAAGCCGGTACGCCAAATATCGAAGGAGCGATAGGCTTGGGGGCAGCGGTGGATTATTTGACTGAACTTGGGATGGAAAATGTTAGGAAACATGAGATCGAACTGACGCGTTATGCATTAGAAAAATTGACTAAGATTCCAGAAGTTGTTATATACGGACCTAGTTATTATTCTTCGAGACAAAGGCGAGAAGTTACTGCTAAGAATAATATAAATTCTAAGGTAAGTTCTCCCCGCCATTTAGCGGATCGAACAATAAACAGGGCAGGCGTTGTTTCTTTTAATATCGGCAACATTCCGCCTCATGACGTTGCCAGTATTTTGGACAGCGAGGGGGTGGAAATCAGGTCCGGATACAACTGCGCGGAACCATTGGCCAGGTTTTTAGGAAGCGGACCGGTGGCAAGAGTGAGTTTTTACATTTATAACACGAGAGAAGAAGTGGATCGGTTGGTAGAGGGAATCCTAAAAGTCAGAGAGGTTTTTGGGATAGTAGGAAAGTGGGATAGTGGGAAGAAGAAACCAAGGATTAACCTACAATCCAACCATCCTACCATCCTACATACCTAAATCATGGATTTTTATCGTGAAGAAATTCTGGAGCATTGGCGCAATCCTCAAAACTTCGGGGAAATGAAAAAGCCTGATGTGGTAATTGAGCAGGTTAATCCTCTTTGCGGCGATGAGGTAAAGTTTTTCTTTAAAATAAAAAAAGGTAGAATAGAGAAAGTTTCGTTTACAGGAAGTGGATG
>Ga0155821_131_pt1 | contig 17852 bp, 8 predicted proteins | sample RifCSPlowO2_01_FD_107475 | JGI IMG/M metagenome (GOLD analysis project Ga0155821, IMG submission 107475) | Candidatus Curtissbacteria bacterium RIFCSPLOWO2_01_FULL_42_26 | reverse complement strand
TATATTTAGCCTTACGCCGTGGTCGGCGCAGATTCCCACAGGATTTCTCGTGTCCCGTGGTACTTGGGATACCCATAAGGTTATTTTGGATTTTGCATACAAGACTTTCACTTCCTGTGGTCAGCCATTCCAGACTGTTCTGCTATCCGCAAATAAATCCCACATTTGGGTCCCGCAACCCCCCCGCATTGCGGGGGTTTGGGCTTTTCCCCTTTCGCTCGCCGCTACTTAGGGAATCGAACCTGCCAGATGGCAGGCTGGTTCTCTTTATTTTCCTCGCCTTACTTAGATGTTTCAGTTCAGACGGTGCCCTTCTCAAGGCTTATGTATTCGCCAAGAGATCTCATCCGCAAGACCAGAAAATCCGAATATCTATACGGAACAATTTTTGATTTGTAATTTTAAATTTTTAATCAAATCTAAATGTTTCAATTTTTAAAATTAATTCATTAAAAAATTCAATAAAAATTAAGAATTTATAATTTAAAATTATCGTTAGAATTTCGAATTTCCTTGTCCTGCGGACAAGGGGTTTCCCCATTCGGAAATTGTCGGGTCAAAGCTTGACGGCAGCTCACCGACACTTATCGCAGCCCTCTACGTCCTTCTTCGGTATGTTGCACCAAGGCATCCATTAAGCGCATATTTTTACCCAATTCCATCCAGTTTTGAAGATCGCAACGTCGAGTTAAACTCGACAAAGATTTTTATCAAAACTGAATAGAGCTATTACTCATATTCAGTTGTTAAAGTGCGATTAAAAACAATTCACAATTAACTGTTAACAATTGACTCAAAAGAAAATTTCAAAAATCAGTCAAATGTTAATTGTTAAATGTCAAATGTCTTTCTGCTTCGCAGAAAGTGGACCCGAGCGGACTTCCCTCTATTTCTCTCGGGACAAACTTCTCGTCCTCTCTACATCCATTTCGCCAGCCTCAGTTTACACTGAGATCTGCTCTTGCAGATCGAAGTGGACCCGAGCGGACTCGAACCGCTTACCTCCCCAGTGCAAGTGGGGTGTTCTACCAGGTGAACTACGGGCCCGATTGCCTGCACTCAATCGAGTCTGTATGTCCAATTCAAAATGTCAGGAAACTAATTTAAGCGCGCAATATGCGCAAAAAGGTGCTAAATTGAAAAATTTTCAACATGAATTAATTAGTTTCCGAAAAAAGCGACAATTACCACGCACCGAAGTATATCAACCTTTAAACTTACGTGTCAACTACTGTACAGTATCAGATTGTTGCTGGACTTATTACTCGATAACTAACTTGCCGGACTTTTGCGGTTTGAGATGATTATGGAAAATGAAGCTGCCCCTTTCCCTGGGCGAGAAAATATAGGACCCCTGGGATTTAACTTCCTTCTCCTCAAAACCTTTCAGGGACAAATGTGATTCATGTTCACCAATGGCAATCTCCATACCTTCACTCGAATTATTTTTAAAAGTTATCAGGTCGCCAACCTTAACGGTTAAAGATTCGGGCTCAAATGTTCCATTACTATTGTATGTAATGCTGTATTTTTCTGATTTTAAAATAGGTGCCTGGCTTGCTACCTTTGGCCTGTCAAGCTTTAACGGCTGAACAGTCACCTTGACTAAAAGTATCGCTCCAATCACCATAACTGAAAGTATTCCTAAAATTACCAAAACAATAACTGCTAATTTCTTCTTAGTAACTATCATGGTGATGGCTGCGGTGCAGGTTCTGACGATGGTGGTGATTGTTCTGGTGCCGGTTGAGGCGAACTAGCAGGTGCGGGTGATGACGTAGATGAACTCCCTCCATCAGCCATACAATACCCCCCATTGTCACTCATCCAATGATATCCGGAGGGACAACTCCCACTGGATGTCGAAGTCGAGGTAGAGGTTGATGTTGATGTCGAACCGCTTCCTCCATCTGCCATACACCAACCGCCCGAATCACTCATCCAATGATACCCAGCTGGACAACTACCGGATGAAGTAGGAGTGGGTCCGGTTCCATAAGTTGACGATGAACCGGAACTTGGCGAACAACCCGAACCATTCCAGTAATAACCGGATCCGCAATAGGTACTGTTTGAGACGCAACCGGACCCGTTCCAGTAAAATCCGGAATTACAACCACCAGAGGAGTTTGTACTATTGGCCTGGCCATAATACTGAACACAACCTGAACCATTCCAGTAGTAATTGTTACTGCAATTACCTTGGGAATAACCGGAAGGACCAGTTGGACTGGCACAATTTGTACCATTCCAATAGTATCCTGATGAACATGAATAATACCCGGCCGAACCGGAATTATACGCCGGATATGGTGAACCCGGCGAGGACGGCGTATATGTTCCGCCATCTGACATACACCAGCCTCCAGAATCAAACATCCAATGATAGCCGGAAGGACATACCCCCGGTGAAACAGGCGCAGGGCCTGTACCATAATTTGATCCGGGAGACGCATTGGTAGAGTAATTAGTTGGAGCAGGACCCCAGTAATATGGAGCTGACGGATTATATTGTGCGCTATATCCGCTACTATAGTAATTTGGTGTTCCTCCATAACCATTATTCGTACTTGTAGAAACTGCTACGGGAGCAGTTGTCGGTGCATAAGTAATGCCGTTTGACATACACCAGCCTCCGGAATCACTCATCCAGTGGAAACCCTCAGGGCAAATCCCCGCAGAAACCGGCCTTGGCCCCTGACCATAGCTGGACTCACCACCGGTCGTCGTATAGGGCGAATAAGGGGCAGAGTACGGAGTCGTTCCCGACCCGTATTGTGGATACTGGAAACTAGTAGCCGTTGAAGTTAAACCCGCTCTGCCGGCCGGATCATAAAAAATATCGACCGCTCTCGGTTCAGCACCGGTATAAGAATAATTAGACGAGCCGGGTGGATAATATGTATAAGTCGTGCCGGGTGTAGTATTAACTGATCCGGACGGTGTATAAGTTCCGGAATTTGACATACACCAGCCTCCGGAATCACTCATCCAGTGGAAGCCCTCAGGGCAAATCCCCGCAGAAACCGCCTGCGGCCCTACTCCATAAACTTGAGTGGTTTTGGCGGAAGCAAGATTATAAACAACAGTTGGTGTAACAGCCAAAGGTGCTCCCGGCGGCGGACAGAAAGACCCCTGGGGAAACGGTGGCGACGGCAGATAACATGGTGTCGCCGAAGAACGTATGCCCAAAGCATAGCTTAGAGCTTCAATTCGTGCCAGGTCCGGCGGTAGTAAACCGGATGGCTGTCTGCGGCGATACTCCTCCAGTCGCTTATAATCGTCAACCGTCGGCTTAAATTCCTCGCGCAAAGCTGCAATTGCCAAAACAACATCCGAGCGTCTGGCAAAATCGGAAAGATTCACCACATCCGGCCTGATTGTCTTGGCAAGCTCGTCAATTCTGGTTAAAGGAACATACGGCCGGATATCTTCAGGCACAACATCGCCCGGTTTGAAATTCTTTTGAAATTCGGCAAGTTTTCTGGCAATCTCCTCGTTTTTATCGGCTGTTTCCCTCAGCTGCTTTTGCGCACTTTCCGAAGAAATGATTTCGTCAACCTTCAAAAGCGCTTCACCTCTGGCAAACCAAACAGGATCATATTCTTCAACCGGCCGGTTGTAATATTTGTAATCTTCAGGCAGGAGCAGCCCAGTGGTAACTAAATTTTCTATTTTGGCACGGCCTTCTGATCTCGTTGAAACTCCCAAAACTTCCTGTTTTTTATCATCAGGTAACATTTCATCCGGTAAATTATTGATTTTATCGACTACCTCATTGGGAATCGCCGGTTCTTTTCGCGCATCCGCTGATATGTCCAATGCATTCTTTGTTAAATTAAGTGCTGTACCAATTGTTCCGTCAGTATGAGTACTCGTTTCAAGCGACAATTGAGTTAAGGCCAGATTATCCCGCGCCGCTTGTAGTTCAACGGCCTGGGCAATAGTTTCTCGCTGCTCGGAAGGTACCTTTTGATCCTTAAGACCGTCAACCACCGCTGTTAGTTCCCGCTGATACTTTTCCAACATTTCCTGTGATTGGGCTTCGTTACCGGCTGCAACCAGGGCATTTGCTTCACTTAACCTTTCCTGGGCTCGCGCAAGTCCTGCTCTTTCGCGGGCTTCATAACCAAATGCTGTTCTTTCTGCTAAATTTTCGCCCCAGCCCTTTAAGAAATAAAACCGCGAAGTTGGAAGCACAAATGTCGGTGGAGGCAAAAGCGCTGCCGTATCAGGAATTACAACATTATAAGCAGACGCATCACCTGCAAATTGCGCAACTCGCCTGGAAAGCTCGCTATTACCGGCTACTTCGATATCCTTAAGGTATACAGGGTTAATTTCGCTTTCTAGCTGGTCAATCTTACTATCATAAGTTTGAGCTGTAGTTCTTAACTGCTGGGTCTTACCGATCTCGTTTTGAATACTCCTCAAGCGAGCCAACTCCTCTATTTTTCTGACTTCAACCAGTTTATTGAATTCTTCCGGATAAAGATCCTGCTCTCCGGAATCCAGTTTTTTGGAATCCGCCGGAGGTAACGTACCCTTTTGTTCCAGATCACGAAAGATTTGCCTGACCTCCTGTCGCGAGTCTGCTTCTGTGATTCTTGTCACCTCTTCAGGCAAAAGTATTCCGGAGTTTTTCAGAGCCTGCAGCCGGTCAACCAAAATTGCCGGTATTGCCGCCCGGCCTTGTGTATCTAGCGCAATATCGGCAATATCCTGAGTTGCGACAATCGCCTTTTGCAGCTCATCCTGACCACCTGCAGGAATCGGAATAATCGCCTTTTCAAATAAAATATTGTGGCGGGCAACTTCTTCTTCAAGTCTTCCTGCAAGCGCTTTTACACTTGATAAATTCTCATCTAGTTTGTCAATTTGCTCACCAACATCACGTATCTGACTGATATATTTTCCAAGATATTCCAAACCAAAATCATTCTTACCGGCGCCAAGTAAGCTTTCCGCTTCCCGTAACCTTTCCTCGGCATATTGCATCTTAAGCTTGAGTTTATCTTCGGAATCAAAAGTGGTAATTTCTCTTAAGCCTTCCTGAAAAGTTTTGAAAAAATGGAATCTGGAATCAGCTTCCAATCCTTGATACTCACCGATATAAAGACTTGCCGAAGGCGTAGCAAATTCGCTTGTTCCTGTTTGCACCACGGGTGTCAAAGCAGCAGGCGTTGCCTGACTGGCATCAGCCGGCGCAGAAGATTGAGAACCTGCAGGTAACGGAGCGGCAGCCGGTGTTTCGCCAGCTGCCTCAGGTGGGGCCGGAGGGTTCTTGGCAGTCGTGTTGGCATTAATGCTCTCAGGGTAAAAATTCCTTAGTTCTGCTTCGGCGCCATCCGGCAATAAATTAAAATTAACAGTCCTTGCCACCTCTTCACTTCTTAAAAAATACAGATAAGGTCTTACTTCGCCGGGTATCGGCTCACCTGCTTTATAATTATTTTTAAATTCATCAAGTCGCCTGACAGTCTCTTCATCCGGTCTCACGAACGAAGCAACATTCTTAAGCTCAACAAATTTTGCAGTTTCGTAAGACCGTTGATACTCGCCAGGATAGCTTTCACCGACTGCCTGATCTAAAGTTACCATTTCAGCTGTTGGAAATAGTCCTTCATCAATTAATTTTTCCAGTTCGCCGCGAACTTCACCACGACTGTCCAACTGATATAATTTGTCACTTTGCTCTAAAGTTATCAGACCCTGATTTTTAAGATTTTGAATTGATGCCGAAAGTCCGTCCGGAATTACGGGCTCTTTTTGTATTTGAGAAGCCGTATCGACAAGGTTTTGCCCGCCTTCTAAAACCTGTCGAAACACTTCGGCACCGGCAGGATTGGCACCTGTAAGCGAAGCCTGGGCAATTAATTCAGCTGCCACTCCTTGTTTTTCGATTGTATTGGCAAGATCGCCGATATCAACCCCTTGCGACGCAAGTCTTTGAACACTTTGGTTAACAGTCTCAACCTGTTGCCGGTAACGATCAGCACTCTCAAGTGCCAGATCCGTATTCCCCCGATTGGCTAGCGCATAGGTTTCGGCTAAACGTTCCCTGGCTAAATCCAGATACTTTTCCTGTTTGTCGATCTGATTAAAGGTAACAAAAGTTTGCGCGCCTTCAATAAAACTTTTTGTAAAGTAGAAAGGATTGCCAGGAAGAATGTAGGACGGTTTGGGAATTTCAACTCCTGCCGGTAAACCGGGTTGGGTAACCGGTTCCTGCGCGTAAGCTGAAAAACCTAAAACTTTCGGCTGATAATATGATCCCCAATCGTAGTACGAGGCCGGAGTACTTTGAAACGCCGAGGCAGTTGTGGGAGCAATCCATAAAAATACCCCTACTCCCAATCCTATCCAAGGCGGCAGCTTCCTCAGATTAAGCATTAATAAAGTCCTTAACCTAAGAGTAGCCCGAATATCTTTATTCTGTCAAATTCACGATTGATAGATTGGTTGCTGAAAACCTATTAGCTTTCGCGCTCATGGGAAAAGATTGTTACGACGAACGAACTTTTTGTCATTGCGAGTCCTTCGATGTCAATGTCATTCTGAGCGAAGCGAAAGAATCTCAGTGTAAACTCCGTGTGGCAATCTGTTTCAGATTGCGGAGCTTGTCCTGAGCAAAGCGAAGGATCCCTCCTCGCAATGACTTAGGGAGAGGTTTTTGGCAAGCTCGACTGATACATTTAAATTCTCGACCTCCAATATTATTATTGTATAAATTCGCTATGCTGTCTTATTACTACGCTAATATAACTTAATAGATCAGTTGCTACCATACTTTCTCCTAACTGGCCGGCCGCATATTCCCCTGCCTTTCCATTTATAAACGCTCCGACATGAGCCGTCTCAAGTAAGCCTACCCCTCGCGAAAGAAGCGCTCCGCAAATTCCCGCCAGAGTGTCTCCGGTCCCCCCTTTGGTCATTCTGGGATCCCCGCTGTTATTGGTGACTGCCATATCACCATCCGTAATTATATCTGTATGCCCCTTGAGAAGAACTACCTCCTTGTAAATAGTTGCCGCTTGTTTGGCTAGGGTCATTCTTTGATCAAAATCTGCTCCGACTTTGCCGGTTCCCAGAAGTGCCGAAAGTTCCCCCGCATGTGGTGTCAAAATCACCTGCTTGCCAGAAACAATCTCGGGCTTTTGCGAAATTGCTAAAAGCGCGTCCGCATCCAAAACCATGGGGATTGTAAATTTGGCGATTAACTTTCGAATTGCAGTCAAAGTTAAAGCATGTCTTCCTAAACCGCAACCAATTACCACGCTGTTAATTTTACGCATTGCCGCCAGCTCCAAAATTTCATCCAGATGCCTACCAGTTAAAAAATCACCGCGCAGAGGATACGTTATTAAATCCGGTAATGTATGGGCAGCAACATCTGCTGCTCTGGCAGGAGAAACTACAGTTACCAGATCACATCCTGCGCGTACAGCCGCAACCGACGCCAGAGTAGCCGACCCCGAATAAAATTTCGATCCGGCAATAACCAGAAGAGATCCATAATTCCCCTTGTGCACCCACTCAGCTCTCTTTGGATAGATTTTAGATAAATCCATTTGGACAGATTTTCGCAAAACGTCTGATGACTAAAGTCTAACGCAAATAGTAAATGGAGTAAAATGTTAAAAGTATGACGCTTCGCCAATACAGCAAGACTACAATTTTAGACCGTCATTGCGTAGTCTGTGGCAAAAAAATTCTTATTAAAGTTTATCCAAGTAAAAAATATCAAGGTGGTCACTTCTTTGGCAAAGTAGAATTAGAGAACGGTAAAAAGGCAGAATACTGGGAATGTAATAAATGTTACTACAACTAAACTAGACCTCCAACCGCTACATACGCAATTCCTATCATAATCCTTCTCTCATCCTGAACTGACGTTTACGTCATCCTGAACTGACACTTTGTGTCATCCTGAACTTGTTTCAGGATCTGAACCCATTATAATAACCCCGTGTCCAAAAGCTATTACGTTTACGTCATTACCAATATTAACAACACGACCTCCTACATTGGTATCACTAACAATTTAATTCGCAGAATCTACGAACACAAAAAAGAAATAGCAGACGGCTTTACCAAACGTTACAGACTAAAGAAGCTTATTTATTTTGAAGAGTATAAAAACCCAAAAGAGGCAATTGCAAGAGAAAAACAATTAAAAAACTGGCATCGGCAGTGGAAAATAAATCTGATCAAATCTACGAATCCTGATTTTGAAGACCTATACGAAAAGATCCTGAAATGACTAGTGCTATTCTGGATAATGTCATCCCGAACTGACGCTTGCGTCATCCCGAACTTGTTTCGGGATCTGATCCTAGATCCTGAAATGAATTCAGGATGACTACAAATGTCATGCTGAACCTGTTTCAGCATCCCAAATCAGAATTCTGCACAGAAAAGCAAGAAACACCCAGGCTCCCAATGAGGCAAACACATTCGTCATTCTGAACTTGTTTCAGAATCTAGATGTGATGATTCCGAAACTGTATCGTCAGAAAATTTACTTTGGAGCAGGTAGGCTAAGCAGTTGGATCTGCAGTGGCGAATTTGACAGCTTCTCTTGGGCTCTCCATTTCTAACTTCACTAAATCAATAATGTCCTTTGGAGCAATCAGTTTATGCTCTCTCTGATCCAAATCGATCCATCCATCGCCAGTAATTCTCGATGCATCAAAACCAATTAACACAACGGCGTATGCTTCTTCTAAAGATTCTCCAACTACGTATATAAAATGTCTTTCCGCAGTTTGGTCGTCTTCGGTTTCATTTAATGATAAAAGGCCTCTTTGTTCGCAGACCTTTCTAACTGCAGAGCTCAGATTGCTAAATCGATATTGTCCTTCTTCAAAAGAAGCAGCGTGGGGAAGGTTTCTAAATGTTTCAACTGGAGCCATACGGGGCCAATCTTAATTCTTGGATTAGAAGAAGTCAAGAAGCCGATCTTCCGATCGTTATAACTTGCTCAATTAACCTGTTCGAATACCCGTACTCATTATCGTACCAGGCAAAAACTTTGACTAAATCCCCGTCGACAACTTGGGTTAGGGGAAGATCAACTATCGCCGATTCACTTCTGCCAATAATGTCAGTCGAAACCAGTGGTTCATCAGAAACTGCCAAAATCTGGGGCATCTTTTTAGCCGCTTCTGTCAAAACATTGTTGACTTCTTCAACTGAGGCTCTCTTTCCCAAAAGAAACGTAAAATCGGAAATTGACCCGATAGACACCGGAACTCGAAACGCCATCCCGTCAAATTTTCCTTTCAATTCCGGAATCGCCTCGGTAGTCGAAATCGCTGCACCGGAAGTTGTCGGTATTATATTAATGTAGGCAGCCCGCGCTCGCCTCAAATCGTTGGCTTTACCCCCCGGCGGCGGCCCGTCCACCAGATTTTGCTCGGCAGTTACCGCATGAATCGTTGTCATCAGCGCTTTGGCTACGCCGAATTTCTCATGCATGACTTTGGCAACAGGCGCAATGCAGTTTGTGGTACAGGAAGCGTTATTAATGATATCTTCTCCTTTATATTTATCCTCGTTAACGCCAATTAAAAACGTCGGCGTTTCTTTACCCGGCGCGGATATAACTACTTTCTTGGCGCCGGCCTTTATATGGCCGGCAGCCGCGTTTGACGCGGTAAAACGGCCTGTCGACTCAATAACTACATCAACCCTTAAACTTTTCCAGGGCAGCTTCTCGGGATCCTTTGTTGCATAGGTTGCCACATCAACTCTGTCAACCGTTATATTACCGACAGCCTGGCTGTCACGAGCTTGCTTAATGTCATCAATCAATTTTTTGCCGACAACTTCCCTATCCCACTTCCCATAAACCGAGTCGTATTTAAGAAGATGTGCCAAAACCACTGCATCCGTTAAGTCGTTAACCGCCACTATCGACATTTCCTCCTGATATTTATCAAACCAGACTTTAAACGCCTGTCTGCCGATTCTCCCGAAACCGTTTATCGCGACTTTTATCATTTTTTCCACTACCTTCTTACTACGAAATACAGTAAATCCTAATATAGCGCCTAGTACTAAAAATAGAGGAATTGCTAATAATGTTCATCTCATCATAAACAATACGTAAAAAACAATCATAGCAGTCAACAAATATAAAACTAAAAATATCTTTGAAATCTTCTTGTTTGCCACCGACAGAGTAAGAAAAACCAATACAAATACTGCTGGTATCTCAAATATCGGAAAAAAGAACAATCTCGGTACATCAGCAAGACTGTGAGATGGAAATAGAAACACCCAAGCAGAGTTTAAGATTATAGTAATCGGTATGGAAGCTAATGATATTAGAACTATTTTTAACGTCGACATACTTCCAGCTTAACAAAAATTATCATCCGACCACAAATTTCCTTGTGCTAACCCCTATCTGCTCTTTTTCGTCAAACAAAACATCTCGAACAAGGGAAGGAAAACTGGAACTGACACCCCGCAATGCGGGGAAGAATTCCAGAAGGCTTCCGCCCTTGTGAGAGATAAGTTTTGTAGAAAAAGAGCACTAGGGTGTCCTTTCTTCGTTCATTCTTTGGACAAGCAAAGAATGAACAGGAAAGCAATAAATTGCTGAGCGTTTTTTTAAATAGCAAACAAAAAAGAAGACTTTTATTCCCCTCTACCTAACTACGTCTTGCCAAGGCCTTCCTTATTTCCTCAATCACAATAATAAGTGCCGACATGGCAATCGCCAACAACCAATGCCAGAAAGAAAGTGGCACTGTATGCAGTAGCCGGTTGCCAAAGTGCGTCTGGATTATTAAGATCTGCAAGACGAAAACCGCGCCAAAAGAAAAAACCAAAAACATATTATCAAGCTTTCTGGTAAAAACGGAAAGATATCTGGAGCGCACATTCAGCGCATTAAACCACTGCGTTGCCGAAAGGACTAGAAGCGCCATAGTCCGCCCGTAAGCAAGCGAATGTGAATTGATAAATAAGTAGAAAACCGGCAGGGTTATCACAAGCATTGAAGTCCCCATCAGAATAATCCTGCGAGTCATTAGAGCGTCAACAAGGTTCTCGCTTGCGACCTCACTTTTACTTAACAACCTGTGACGCGGCGTATCCTGTGCAAGTGCCACAACCATAAATCCGTCCGTCACAAAATTAAGCCAGATAATTTGTACTGCAACTAGCGGCAGGGGCAAACCCACAACAATTGCCCCGACGATCGCCAAAACTTCACCAAGACTTGTTGAAAATAAATAAAGAATAACTTTTTTCAGAGTCAGATAAATAGATCTGCCCTCGGCAATTGCCGCAACTATCGTTGCGAAATTGTCGTTTACTAGAACAATATCAGATGCGTCTTTGGCAACCTGCGTCCCCGACCCCAGACCGATTCCAAGATTGGCCGCCTGCAGCGCGGGTGCGTCATTAACCCCGTCACCGGTCATGGCAACAACATGGCCGGCCTTCTTAAAAGCATTGACAATTTTGAGCTTATGCTCGGGTGTAATTCTGGCAAAAACAGAAGTATCGGCAATTTTTTCGCGAAGCTCATATTCGGAAAAGTTTTCCACATCCTCACCCGTTAAAACTGTATGACCCTTCTCCCAAATTCCAACTTTTGCCGCAATCGCCTTCGCAGTCTCAGCATAGTCGCCCGTCATCATCACAACCCTAAAACCAGCCTCTTTTGCTTCTTGTACAGATTCAAATACATGCGGACGGATTTCCTCTTCAATTGCCAGAAGAGCATATGAGTAGAGTTTATTATTTTTAGGCCCAAATACCGCAACAGCAACAACCCTAAGTCCCTCTTCTGCCAAAGCATGATAATCGCGGGATACTTTACCCCCGGTCTTCAATCTTCTACCTAAAAACTCCGGGGCGCCGACAAAAACGTGCCACTTTTCTTTACCCTTGGCAAACGCTGCTTCAATATATCTTTTCTTCGGATCAAACGGCCTGGCAAAGTCGATCTTATACTCATGCCCGAGTTGTTCACGCACTAGTCCAGCCTTTTGGCACAAGGCAGCAATCGCAGCTTCAGTTGTGTCCCCTATTGGCTTCCAGCCGTCCTGCTCATTCCTTACCACGTCTGCTTTAAGGGAAAGATAGGTCAGTGACAAAAACTTCCTTAATTTGTCCCGGCTTACATGCTTGCTTCTTATAAGAATTTCACCTTCCCCACTGTAACCGTCTCCGCTAACGTGAAGCACGCAACCGGCAAAATTTATCTTTTTAATAACCATTTCCCCGGTCGTTATCGTTCCGGTTTTATCAACCAGAAGCGTATCTGCATTACCCATGGCCTCAACCGCCGCCATCTGAACAACTATTGCTTTTGCCCTGGCCATTCTGAATACACCGCCTGCCAAAACTATGGTTACTGCAACAGGCAAACCTTCTGGAACAATCGAAACCGCAAGCCCGATAACAGCACTTACTATCTCGCGCATCGCAATTCCCCTCAGCAAGCCGTTAACAAGCGTAAAGACGGCAATGACTAGAACTGCAGCTGCTATAAAATGGGTTAGTTTTAAAACCTTGAAAGCCAGAGGCAGGGGCACTTCCGACGTTTGCGCCAGCTCTTTGGAAATTTGCCCCAAAGCCGAACCGTAACCAGTTTCCACTACCACCGCTTCCGCATAACCCTGGACCACACCGGTTCCGGAAAAAACCATATTTTTCCTATCACCCAATACTAAATTTTCCGCTGCTATCGTATCTGCAGTTTTGGTAACCGTATAAGCTTCACCCGTCAGAACCGATTCGTTCATCTTCAGGCTTTCACACTTTATAATTCTGGCATCGGCAACAACCTTATCACCTTCGTGCAGCATTAAAATATCTCCGGGAACTACTTCCTCTGATGAAATCAAATACTGCCCCCCGCCCCTTCTGACTAAGGTTTTAATTCCCCTTAAACTTCTTAGTCTTTCCAAAGAATTACTGGCCTTGCCTTCCTGATAAGTACCAATTAAAGCGTTTAGGCTAATAACAGCCACAATTACTATTGCATCGGTAGCTTGTCCCATCGCAACAACCAAAAGAGCGGCCAAAATCAGAATGTAGATCAGTGGGCTTTTAAATTGACGAAGAAAAATATTGACTAACGTTTGCTTTTTTGCCTGCGCCAGTAAATTTGGCCCATACGTCTTTAAGCGGGAAGAAACCTCCCCGACAACCAGTCCGGTTTCCGGTTTTACTTCCAGCTCATTAAGAACTTCCTGGGCAGATTTCCGGTACCAGTTCATAATTAAGTCCCTACATTAATTATATTCCAGTATAAATTTTCAATTTCTAATTTACAATTTTCAATGAATTTTTAATCATTTAATTTTTAAAACAATATTTGAATTAAAATTAAAAATTTCAAATTTAAAATTAATTGACTCAAGCATCCATTTTGTGACTATAAGTCTCCATACTACATAGACCTATAACTTGTTTAAACCATTAAACACCATCTTTTCAACAGGCAAAAGCGAGTTTGGTTTTTCAAAACCCTATAACTTGACAAACTTCAATTAATAATCAATACTATAAGTACATAGGCATTGCTTAATCAGCACCTATGCAAACCACGCCTAGTATGCTGCCCATAACTAGCCAAAGATCAAAAAAAGACGTCTTAACGGCTCTGTGCCGCTCTCGTGTAGCAAATTATCACAAATTATTAAAATCCCCCGATAGAGGCAGGTCGGGACATATCTACTATGTCCAAGAACCTGCCAAATTCTGAAAAACTTGTTTCTATCTCCGAAACAGCCGACTTTTTAGGCGTATCTATCGATACTATTCGTCGCTGGGACAGAAGCGGCAAGTTAAAATCCCTAAGACCAAATGGTAAAGACCGTTATTTTGATCTCAAAGATCTGGAAAAAGTTAAAACAACAAATCCTCTTTCTATTTCAGAAGCCGCTAACCTTCTCAAAATATCCCCCACGACATTAAGACGGCTGGATAAAAAAGGCCTAATCAAACCCGAAAAAAACTCTGCCGGCGAAAGAATTTATACCCGTCAACAAATTGACAAGTTCCTAAATTCAGAATATTTCATTCAGAAAAAAGAACAAACTCACCAGGTTCTCGAAACTTTCGAAAGAAAAACAGAGCCAAAAGTCACAGGACAAGTTAGCAAAACACCTATGCAAACCTTGACCAAACCAACAGAAAAACTGATATTAACTGAGCATGAAGAGAAAATCAGCTCACTGGACAACTGGCGCAAAACTTTTTTCAGCGCTCTAATCTTTCTTGTCGCAATTACAGGAATTATTATTGCGATAATCACCATATCTTGGCTGATTTACCCGGAGAAGACTGCCAAATTTTTCGGATTCACCAAAAAAGAGTCACAAGACCAGTCTCAAGCGAGAGTTTTAGGAGCTAGCACAGGTTACGAAACCCAGGAACCAGGTGTTATCGGCAGGGTTCTACAGCCACACAGTGCAGTATCAAAAACGATCGCGCAAATTAAAAATAAACAGCTGCAGGCCTATTTTTTACCATCGGATGTTGATAGTCTGCTTTACATAGACACAACCAATAATATTATTTTCAAAAAACCCCTGTTGCTTTCCCGTGACTTACTAAAAATTACAGACCAAAATCTGATAGAAAATTTAAACGCTGATTTAATTGACGGTCACAATTCTGGCACACTGGCAAATCAAGTGCTAGTTATCAATGGTGATGGTGACATTGCTATTTTAGGAGGCGCCGACTTTGGCGGCGATGTTTCATCCGCATCTATTACATCTGTAACTGCTACATTTAAAAAGCTGGATGTTACCGATTTCACCCCACCGGACAGCTCAATTACCTCACTTTCGGTTAAAGACGGCGCCATTGGCGAATCAGATCTGGCAGGCAACTCGGTTATCTCTTCAAAAATCAAAGACGGAACAATTGGTACGAGTGATCTTGCCGACAGCTCGGTTACATCTGCCAAAATAGCTGACGGCACATTTACCTCAGACGACATTTCCGACGGCACAATTGTCAATGCCGACATTAGCAGTTCAGCAGCCATCGCATACAGTAAACTTTCTCTAACTAATTCCATTTCTGAAGCAGATCTCAAGGTTGTTGACAGCGCTTCCGATGAAGAGTGTTTAACCTATGAATCAACAGTGGGTGATTTCGAATGGCAAACTTGCGGGAGCGGCAGCGGAATTACCTCGTTAACTCTTGCCGGTACGTCTGGCACAAACCAAACAATCTCAGATGGTGACACCATAACAATAGCCGCAGGAACGGGAATTACTACAACAGGTGGTGCAACCGATACGGTTACGGTTGCAGCAACCTTAGGAACAGCCATTACCTCATCTGAAATAACCGATGATGAGATTGTCAATGCCGATATTAACTCATCAGCTGCCATTGCCTACAGTAAGCTGGCTAGCCTAACTTCTGCCAATATCCTGGTTGGTAATGGCGCAAATGTGGCCACCTCGGTTGCCGTCTCAGGTGACATCACAATCGATAATGCCGGAGCAACCACCATTGGTGCTGATAAGGTGGCCTTAACTACTGACACAACAGGCAACTATGTGGCAACTGTGGCAGCCGGAACTGGTATTGCAACAACAGGAGCATCAAGTGGTGAAGGTATTGCCCATTCAATCTCTGTTGATCAGTCAACTGCCTTTGCCTGGACAGGCAATCAGAGCTGGACAACTTCAACTGCCAATAGCGCAAACATCATGGATATTAACCTGACCCTCTCTGCAGATGATGCCGATGCCGATACTCTCACAGCCATCAACATTGACTACACAGGAGTAGATTCCGATGATGCCGATTTAATCTATGGCATCAACATAGGTAACGTCACAACAGCCGATGCCCAGGTTGTGGAAACGGCAATTAGAATTGGTGAGGACTGGCAGTATGCTCTTGAAGTTGAAGGAGATACCAACGATGCTGTGGAAACGTACCTGGCCTTCACAGACCCCACCACTTCTGATAAGACAATTACCTTCCCCAATGCCACGGGGACGGTGGCAGTTAGTGCTTCCTCTCCTCTTTCCCTGTCTGTTCTTGGTGATCTCTCCTGCTCAACGTGTCTAACCAGTGGCTCTGGTGGTACCTTTGACTTAACCCTGGCAGGAACCAGTGGTTCAAATCAGACAATCTCAGACGGTGACACCATAACAATAGCCGCAGGAACGGGAATTACTACAACAGGTGGTGCAACCGATACGGTAACGGTGGCCATTGATCAATCCTTCTCTCCTACCTGGACCGGTGCCCACACCTTTACACCGTCATCAACTAATGGCCTGACCATAAATCTTGACGCGGATTCACTCCTGTCTATTGCTGCAACCAACACCACAACAGACCCTATAACTATAACCAGTTCTTCCTTATCAACAGGTACCATCCTGACCTTAACCGGTCCATCAGGGGCAACTGCCGGCATAACAGATCACTTCATTAAACTCACCTCAGACGTTGGAACTGGCGCAAGTCTTTTGAACCTTAACCCGACATTTGATGGTTCTGGCGCAACAGGTTACGGCATCTATCAGGCAGCAACAGATGCCACCAACAACATAAACACTAATTACGGAATTTACAACAGTATTGCTACTTCCGGTACGACACTTTCAGCTGGTACCAGAAGTGTTTTTGGCAGCTTCAATACTCTTACCGACTCCGCAAACATAAGTAAAGCCGGGGAAACACTCGCACTTAATTACTACGGCCTCTATGGCAACGCTTCTAAAACGGGCAGCGACGATTGTACAGCAGGCTGTACTCAAACCGACCAGGCTTTTGGTGTTTACGGTTCTGCCACAATTACGGGAGCAGAACCTAACTTGGATGTCACCAGAAGCGCATTCGGTGCCTACCTTGCAGCCGCAGGCGCTTCTACCGGAACGTCAAGAAGCTACGGCATCTATTCCACGGCATCGGGATCAAATACCAATTTTAATTTTTATGGCGCCGCTATCTCGACTGTCGCGACTACTAATTATGGTTTATATCTCGGTAATCTTTCCGGCGCTACCACATCAAAAGGTATTGAAATTGGCACCAATTCTTCTGCCACTGCTATTGGCCTTGCAATTGGCGCACTTTCCGGAACCACTGCCAATACCGGTATTAACATCGGGGCAATTTCGGGAACCGGCACCGGCACCGGCATCACCATTGGCGCAATCACGTCAACGGGAACAACCAACTACGGTATCAACATCGGCGCAATATCCGGTGCAGGTACCACGAACTACGGCATCTACTTGGGTGCAGTTTCCGGCGCCACCAACAACTACAACCTCTACGGCACCGCCGCCGACCCCCGCTACTTCATTGAAGCAACCGCCTCAACCATCACTACCGGCGTTCTGGACATCAACGTCACCTCATCAACAGACAACAACCGCGGCCTCGACATTTCCTACACCCTGACAGCAACACCAAATGACAGCGCATTTAATTATTATGGAATATATGGCAATTTTCTCCATGACGTACCTCTCTATCCACCGAGTTCTCTTACCGTCTCAAATATCTTCGGCGTTTATCAGAATATCGCTAAAACCGGCAGTGATACATGCGGCTTCGGTTGCAATGGTTTAGCAGAAAACACTTATGGCGTCTTTAGCAGTGCCAGCGCAACAGGATCCGCAACAGGTTCAATAACCAGAACCACCTTCGGCGGCTACTTTTCGGCAGCAGGCGATGCAAGCGGAACCTCAACGGCCTATGGTATTTATGCTGCAGCCTCGGGTGCCGATACCAACTACGGTCTCTACACGTCTGCCGGTAATGTGTACCATGTGCTTGCAGCTGATGAAAGAGTCCAGATCGGTGCGGCAGCAACTGACAATACCGCAACCACGGGG
>Ga0155821_123_pt1 | contig 23407 bp, 13 predicted proteins | sample RifCSPlowO2_01_FD_107475 | JGI IMG/M metagenome (GOLD analysis project Ga0155821, IMG submission 107475) | Candidatus Curtissbacteria bacterium RIFCSPLOWO2_01_FULL_42_26 | reverse complement strand
CAATCCGGATAATGAGCCGCCACTCCCGCCAGCACCGACAGAGCCGCATTTTGTGCCGCCAACGCCTGAAAATACGGTGCCACCGAGACCAACGAATACAGAGGTGCCACCGACTAAGACAAGACCACCAAAACCGACAAATACGCCTGTACCACCGACAGCCACAAACACACGACCTCCAAAGCCGACTAGTACAGAGGTTAAACCGACCGAGACTCAGCAGGTAAAACCGACAAAAACGCGCGAAGCAAAGCCAACAACTTCGCCAACGCCGGGAAAGTCGGAAAATCCTCCTGCAGTTATTCAACCAAATGAGCCGAGGACTTGCCTGCACGGTGAAGTGTTACCTGCTGAATTTCAGGTACCATTACCTGCAAACTCGGATGCCAGAAAGATCTTTCTGGCGCAGATTGAAGCTAAATGTGAATTACTGGATCACGATATAAAGAATGACTTTGAGCACACGGTAATTTCAGATCAGGTTAGTGCTGTTCAAGAAGGAATTGGAATTGATGCCAACCACGACGGCAAAACCGGTATAGATATTAATGGTGACGGAGAAATAGACAGACCGTCGCTTTCAGACCAAATCGGTGTTAAAAACGGCGAACCGAGTCTGGCGCAAAGAATAGATAAAGTTTTAAGCGCGGTTAAAGATGGTGCTAACCAGGCTTGGGATAAGGCTGCGGTTGCTCTATCTGCCGCAACTTTAGTTGCCGTAGGTGGGTTATATTGGCGAAGAAGGCGAAGACCGGAAGATCAGCAACCCGCACAACCACAGACGCCGGCAGACGGCGGACCGGATGGAGGCAATGGCGGAAATGGCGGAGAAAATGGTGGAAAAGGAATTAGTTCCAAGCTTGAAACCCCCAAACCTCCGGCTCCAAAACCAACGTCTCAATGGGTAGAGGAATCTGCTCAACCTGTACCAGAAGATAGAAGTAGATTAACCGATGTAGTTCCTTTACCAGCAGTTGCTTCTAGGCCAGCACGGGAGAAAAAAGCACATAAAGAAACTAAAAACGCGCTTAGTAACAAAGCTGTTAATGAATTGGCAAAAATAAATGTTGAGTTGCTTGATGGTTTGATGCAAAAAATTCTGTCGATGTCAGATGCCCAGTTAAGAGCGTTCACTAAAGAAATGTCTGAGGAAGAGATTGGTAAGTTCAGATCGGCGCTAACTTTGTCCGGTGAAGATAAAGAAAAAGTTGCTGCAATGAAGCCACCGGTGCTGCTTAGAAATTTTGCTTATATGTACTTAAAGCTTTCAGAAGATGAAAAAGAAAGAATAAAGCAAAGACGATTGAAAATTACGAAAAAAGCAGGAAAAGCAGCTAAAACTGCTTAAACCGATAGTACTTGACAAGTAAGTTAAAGTAATATATAATACGCAACCTATAACATGAACCAGATAAAGATAATTAAAATAACTTGGAAAGCCGGACTGGCAGTTCTTGCTGCCGGCGGTTTAGCACTTGGAGGTTTATTTTTAAGCCTTTCAACAGCACTGGCTACCGGTAATCCGAACATCACCGCCAAACTTCGTGTTAATGATATTTCCGATTCACCTGATGCCGGCTGGGTCGGCTCTTTGAATTCACAGGCCGGCCACAAAGTCCAGTTTGATATTGAAATTCATAACACGGTTGTTGGAACAACTGCCAACGATGTTACGGCAAAAGTCAATTTCCCAAGCGGTAACTCTACATCTCTTTCGATTCCTTTGACGGTGACTACAACGAACGCCAACAGTGCAACTGATACAGTTACTATTAATGTACCGACACCCGGTGCAAGTATTCAATATCTCCCCGGTTCGACCAGGCTTTTCTGGGATAAAAACGGTGACGGGGTTAAAGAATACAACAATACTGCTTTAGTCGATGGTATAGTCGGCAGTGGTCTTAGAATCGGTAATCAGAATGGATGCAATAACTATATTATCAAAATTGAGTTTTTGGCAGAGCTTAAGGGTGAAACTCCTGCACCAAGCCCGTCGCCAAGTCCGACACCCAGCCCAAGTCCGACACCTGTTGCTTCACCCACACCGACACCGCCTGCTGGTGGACAAAATCAGGAGCAACATCAGGAGCAGACCCAGAACAATAATCAAACACAGACAGTGAATATTACGAACAATTCACAGGTTTTAGGAACTTCAACTCCTCTGAAATCACCTGATACCGGAGTTTCGGTTGCAGGACTTATGACTATGTTTGGTGCTGGTCCTGTGGGTCTTGCTTTGGCAAGGTTTGGCAGAGGTAAGGCATTTGTTGCAAAAAGACGTGAGAATTTGGCGGAACTGGCCAAGAACTTGGTAGATCACAGGTTTGGAAAGAGTAATTCAGCGTAAATTTGCCCTGATGCCCTCCCGAAATGTTTCGGGAAAGATACGGTTTTCTGGGCGCAAGTTTGGGACCGTAAGTAGGGCAGGCTTGCGGTCCCTTTTTAGATAAGTGATAAGTTAAAAGTTAGAAGTGATAAGTTAGGAGAAGGGTGAGAGATGAGGATCGGATTTGACAAAGGAGTTTGGGAAGGGGTAGAATCGGATTTGTACTTCTTACGAATGTTCCCAGAAATTAGGCTTAACGCGCAACGACTATAGACTATTGCCGATATTCCATATTAGCGATTTAATAATAGATTGAAAAAAGCGTTAGTCGTTAGACGTTAGTCGGAATTGCAATATCATGGCTACAAAAGTTTCTGTAAAAGTAAACAAACCCACTGAAGGTGCAAGCGTGCCTTCGGTTATTGATCTAAGGTCGCAAAGCGTACCGGCTACCGAGCCGCCAGCTAGCGAAGGGGAAGAGCGACAGGCTGCAAATGGTCAGGACGATAGGCAAAGCCTTTCTACGAATAGGCAGAGCCTGCGATCCTCGTCGAGTCAAGACTCGACTGCGGGTCTAAGGGGCTATCAAGATCTGGAGCATGTATCCGGTAGCCGCGACGTGCCAACCCAGGAGGTTTCCGGAATTCTGGATATTGCCGGCGAAGGACACGGGTTTTTGAGACCGAAATTCAGACCAAGCGATGAGGATGTCTATATTTCCGCGTCACAAATCCGAAAGTTTATGCTTCGTCCCGGAGATGACGTTGTCGGTCTGGGGAGGCCACCCAAGGATAATGAGAGATATTACGGGCTTCTAAAAGTGGTTAAAGTAAATGACCAGCCGGCCGAAAACAATGAAAAGCGTCCCAAGTTTGAACATTTAACTCCGATTTACCCAAATGAGAGAATTAATCTTGAAATTGGCAAAGTGCCGCTTTCAAACAGAGTTATTGATATCATTGCGCCAATTGGCAAGGGGCAAAGGGGTATGGTTGTCTCACCGCCGAAGGCCGGTAAAACAACTATTTTAAAGGATATTGCCCGCGGAATCTCTGAGAACTTCCCGAAGATTCATTTGATGGCGGCATTAATTGGTGAAAGGCCGGAGGAAGTTACCGATATTTCACGAAGTGTTAAAGGTGAAGTTATCGCTTCTAATTTCGATGAACCGGCAGAATACCAGACAAGAGTTGCCGAAATCACTCTGGAGCGGGCAAAGCGCTTAGTTGAAAAGGGTGTTGATGTAGTAATCCTTTTAGATTCAATTACGAGGCTTGCGCGGGCCTACAATCTTTCGGTCCCGCCGAGCGGGAGGACCTTAACCGGAGGTTTTGATCCGGCAGCACTTTATCCGCCAAAACGCTTTTTCGGGGCAGCCAGGAACTGCGAAGAGGGCGGAAGCTTAACTATTATCGGGACTGCGCTTATCGATACAGGATCGCGAATGGATGATCTCATCTATGAAGAGTTTAAGGGCACCGGTAACATGGAGCTTCACCTGGATCGCAAGCTTGCGGAGCGTAGAATTTACCCGTCAATTGATGTTGAAAGATCTTCAACCAGGCAAGAACAGCTTTTGTTTGGCGATGATGATTACAGGAAAATTGTGACGATGAGACGAATGCTTTCGGTGCTGAACCCTGACGAGAGAACCGAGATTTTGATTGAACGCTTAAATAAGACCGCTTCAAACGCCGAATTTCTGGATTCCTTGGCAAAAGAGGTAAAATAGGGGTTGATACCATTTAATTTGTAATTTGAATTTTTTAATTTTCAATGAATTTTTAATATTTTAATTTTAAGAATTAAGATTTCATTTTAAATTTAAAATTGAGAATTTAAAATTATTTGAGATGGACTGGGAACCGCTACATAAGGAGTTTATAGTTTTTATAAAGGAGTTTTCCGGCTGGATAGGTTTCCGACTTCAGGCTGGTGGTCTTCATTTTGAATCCCTTAAGAATTTTATTGTCGATATTTTGATGGTAAGGCGGGGTGCAAACACCTCGCTTTTTATACATTTGGGGATTTTGGCACTGGCGTTCTCGGTGCTTTTCGGAGGCGGGGTATTGCTTTCAAATTCTGTGGTTTCCGGTTCTTACCCCGGAGTGCCTGCCAATCCTCTGGTTGCTGCGCCAACCGAGCAGAATCAAAACGAGGGTGTAGTATCCGCTTCAATTACTCCGGTGACAATAATTTCCGACAAGCCGCGTGATAAAGTGATTGAATACGAAGTTAGGGACGGGGATACAATTTCTGCTGTGAGTAAAGAATATGCAGTTACAGAGGAGACGATCATCTGGGAAAATGATTTAAGTGCGAAGTCTGTCTTAAAACCTGGGCAGAAGATTAGAATTTTGCCGGTTTCCGGGGTTGAGCACAAGATTAACTCCGGCGACACGGTTTTTACGGTTGCTAAAAAATATCAGGCCAATTCGCAGGCTATTGTCGATTTCCCGTTTAACAATATCGGTGAAGATTTTGCGCTAACTACGGGAGATTCCTTAATGGTTCCGGATGGTGCGCCGCCTGCACAGGCCAAACCGGCACCGACACAGTATCTGGCTTCAAGCCAGGTTAGCGGGCCGGTTGCAGATTTGGGCAGCGCCAGATTTGCCTGGCCGGCATCCGGAGACTTGGCTCAATACTTTTCCTGGTATCATCCGGCATTGGACATTTCCAACTTGGGTGGCGGGTCAATTAGGGCTGCTGATAGCGGCACGGTAACTTTAGCTGGCTGGCCGGACGGTTCCGGTTATGGTAACCGGGTGATTATTAATCATGGTAACGGCTACACGACGCTTTATGCGCATATGAGCGCAGTTTATGTCAGAGCAGGTCAGCAAGTTGCAAAAGGGGAAGTTTTGGGGATGATGGGTTCCACAGGCAGATCTACCGGTGTGCACTTACACATCGAGATTCGCAAGGATGGTGCTGCTTTAAATCCGCTTGCGCTTTTGGGAAAATAGGCAGCTAGTATTTTGTATCTTGTATAAAGTATTTTGTATAAAGTGGACATTAAAAATCCAAAATACATAATACATAATACAGTATACACACTTGTCTTAAGCCTAGTGGCATTTTTTCTTCCTCTTACCCTTTATCTTGTGACTCTGGCGCCAACTTATATTCCCATTGACAGTGCAGAGTTTGCGCTTTGTATGAACTTCTGGGGTCTTTGCCATCCGCCCGGATTTCCGCTTTACATACTTTTGGGGAAAATTTTTACCGGTATTTTTCCACTGGGTAGTTTAATTTACAAGGCGAATTTGTTTTCGGCAATTTTTGGAGCATTAACTGTACTTTTAGCGTTTGCAACACTGGTTGAGCTTAAAGTAAAGAAAGAAATTGCTTTTTTAGTCGCTCTTTTTTTGGCAGTTAACCAGATTTTGTGGGAATTTTCTATAGCTTCTGATGTTTTTACCTTCGGTGCCTTCTTAACGCTTGCGGTTTTTTATCTTGCGTTTAAAAAAAGGCAGTACTTGGCTTTTTTCGTGCTTGGTCTTTCTGCTTCGCATTTTTATATTACGGCAACTCTCTGGCCGCTTCTGGCGTGGTACTTCTGGCGAGCTGATACGACCAATACGACCAATACGACTTATATGTCGTACAAAACCTTGGGTTTTCTTTTAGCCGCGGCTGTTTTTTTTGCTCTTGGCTTTTTCCCTCAGGCTGTAATGTTTTGGCGAATGCAACAGGGGCCCGAAATTAACTGGGGTCATGCCAAGGGATTTGCCGGTTTTGTCGATTATCTTCGCCGCAGGGAATTCGGCTCGATTTTTTTAATCTCAAATCCGGTACTGACCTTTTCAATTATTAAGCTTTTCAGGCAGTTTTGGGTATTTTTTATAAGTTTTTTTGCTAATTTTGCGGTGGTTTTACCACTAATTGGTATTGGCGGACTTGTGCTTTCAAAAGCCTGGGAAGATCGCAGAATTATTCTGCTTTTTGGTGCGTTTGTGATATTAACCTGTATTCAGCTTACCCTGCTTTCTACCATTGATCCGCTGGAAGCGGGGAACCCCTTTCAACTTAATAAATTCTACCTCCAGTCTTTTGTAATCTGGATGGTTCTGGCGGGTTATGCTCTAAACTTTTTTGCCGAAAAATTATTCGATGGTGAAACAACCTATATCAACATTCTGACCGGTTTTTTGATAGTGGTTTACTTTTTTGCCAACTGGCACACAAATAATTATTCAAAAAATTATTTTTCGCAAAATATGGTCAGCGATGCGATGTCGCAATTGCCACAGGGGAGTGTGGCAATTACCTTAAGCCACGTCTTTTATTTTGGTGGTCTTTATGAGCAGAAGATTGATAGTAAGTATCAGAATGTTATACTTTTATACTTTCCTAATGATAAGAACAGAGACGGGGAATCGTATTATCCGGAGCTTTTTGCACGAGGTGTCAATCGTGATTTTGCCGGTAAAATTGAGGCCGGCAAAAGTCTGGGGGTTGCAGAGCGGTATGTGCTTGAGACAATTTCCCGAAATCTTGATAAACCAATTTATCTTTTGCAGGGGGGTTTTGAGGAGAAATTTTTTCTTTACTTGAGGCCGTACATTAAGCCATACGGACTCTGGTGGAAAATTGAGCCTAGCGCACTTTCAAAAGTTGATACAAGTATGCTTATGAACAGTTTTTCGAATTTTAAGAACGGGGAAGTTAAAAGCGGTGACCTTGAACTTAAACAGCAGAGAGATGATCTTCTGACTTATGCGGTTTCATATCATTCTGCAGCAATTTATTTAGTCAGTATCGGTGACTGGAACAAGGCTTTGGAGTTTTTGGACAGGAGTCTGGTTGTCAATAATGACGGTGGAAATATTAAAAATGAGATTGATTTAATTAGGAAAACGGCTGAACTTGACGGACGGTTTGAAGAATTAATGTCCGCAAAAAACAAAGACAAAGTAGAGGAACTTGGCAATAATCTTTTTACTTTGCAAAATTATGAAAGATGCAGACAGGTTTTTGAGAAGGCGGTGGCAGTTTTTGCCGGTGATGCCCAAACCTGGAATAATCTAGGCGCCTGCTCGGCGTCTCTGGGAAGAGTTGAAGAAGCCAAAAATGCCTATAAAAAAGCATTGGCGATTGATCCTGGGCTGGATTTAGCGAGGAAAGGTATGGAGGCGCTTTCGAAGTAAATTTTCAGTTTTAAATATTCAATTTTTAATGAAATCTAAATATTTAAATTTGGTAAGAAAATATTTTTAAAAACATATTTTGAAAAATTAAGATATTGAAAATTCAATAAGCAAAGCTTTTCTTTGAATAAAAATTTAAAATTTTAAATTAAAAATTAACCTATGATTGATTTTGCAAAAATTACGGTTCGTGCCGGAGACGGCGGCCGCGGTGCCGGATCGTTTGCCCATATTAAGGGAAAAAGGCTGGGTAAAGCCAACGGTGGAGACGGGGGTGTGGGCGGCAATGTTTATTTTTGCGCCACGCTCGATTTGAACACTCTGGAGCCCTTCAGGTATAACAAGGACTTTATGGCTGCCAACGGGCAAAACGGAGGTCCAAACAGGCGTAAGGGGGCTGGTGGTGTGGATTTAGTGCTTAAGGTACCTGTGGGGACGGTGGTAAATCTGGCGAATACGTCGAATAAGACTTATGAGACTTATACGTCGTACGATCTCACCGCAACTAACCAGAAAGTTTTGGTTGCCAAAGGCGGTGAAGGTGGACGCGGCAACGCGCATTTGAGGGACGAATTTGGCAGAAGGCCAAAGGCCGGAGAATCTGGGCAGGAAGGGGAGTATTGTGAATTAACTTTGGAGCTTAAGTTAATTGCGGACGTTGGTTTAATAGGTCTTCCGAACGCTGGCAAATCGACTTTACTTGCAGCGCTGACTGCTGCTACTCCCACAATTGCCGATTATCCGTTTACAACCTTAGAGCCGAATTTAGGAGTGCTTGAGGTCGGTAGGAACGTGGGCAAGTGGGATAGTAGGAATATAAAACCTACAGACCTACCATCCTACAATCCTAAAAACCTAATCTTGGCCGACATTCCGGGTCTTATCGAGGGAGCCAGTGAGGGCAAAGGGCTGGGCCATTTATTTTTAAGACACATTGAAAGGACGAGGGTTTTAGTCCACCTGATTGATATTTCATCTCCAGACCCAATCGATGCTTACAAAACGGTCAGAGGCGAACTTAAAAAACATTCGCCTGATCTTCTAAATAAGAGAGAGATTGTGGTATTGAACAAGGTTGATTTAATAGATGCGAAGACACTCGATTTCTCAAGTGCAAGGTTTAAAAAGATGCGCAAAAAAGTTATTCCTATTTCGGCAAAGACCGGAGAGGGTCTGGGAACGCTCATCACAGAAATTGTAAAGTTGGTAAAGCTATCCGGTTAATGCCTTTTCCTGTAACTTATCGCTTTTACTCATAGAGGCCTGCTTGTGCAGGCGAGCCTGGCCCTCTGGCTGAAGTCTTGATTGGAGGTTATGGGGTAAATTTTGTCAGCAATATGATTTATAATAATAACTCTGTACAAGACTTATATCAGAGATCGTGATTTTTCCGTCACTATCAAGATCAAACTTCTTATATTTTGCAGCCCAATCCGGCGATGAGGTATCTTTGTAATAGGCTCCAACGACTGCCACTATATCGGATATCTCAACTTTTGCACTGTTATCAAAATCCGGAGGAAAAGCCGAATGAGAGCTGCCTGTAGGGCAGGATGCCAAAGGATCTGTGCCGAGGTATTTTTCTAAGCTATTACTGAAGGTATCCCCGTCAGTGTCCCTGGTCAGCAGTACATTATTAAAGTTTCTAAACTGAGTTGCAATTACCTCATGACCTTGCCCGCTAGGATGTACGCTATCGTAGATGTAGCCTTTGGTGATTGGGTCTTCAAAGCCGCCGGTCCCGTTAAAAGCTTGGTAAACATTGGTAACGTTTAAGCCATTGCTAGTGCCTATTGAATGAATGGAATTGTTCAATTGTCCCATAAACGGAACAAAAATTCCCGTAGTCCCATTATTAATGTACTTGTTTATATAGGGATTATAAAGATCAGATAGTAAAATTATGGTGTTTTGGTTTTGATTAATTGATTTAATTTCAGAAATTATATTAGTCAAGTGATCTTTAAAGTTATTTGCTATAGTGCTCAAGCAATCCTGATTGTTGGGCCCACCACACTTACCTTGATCATAAAGTGTACTGGCAATAGCGAAATTGTTAAACCCAATAAATACGGTAACGAGATTGGCGCTTTTGACCGAATTTCGGAAGGTTTGGTCGTTTTTTAGCTTATCTAGCAATTTGCCGCTGGTTAAACCACCAATACCCAGATTCATTGCGGTAACTGGGACACCAAGGTCTGTATTAATATAATTTTTATATTTGTCTACATAAGAACCACTACTTGTTCCGGCAGTTATTGAGTCTCCCAGTGCGGTGTAATTTAGACTCGCTGAATTACTTGCGTAAGCAGGATTAGGTTTAATCGGCCGGAAGGAGATTAGGCCGATTGTTACGATTAAAAGCAGAACGACTAAAATTACCAAGTGAAGCGATGGTTTCATTTGTCTGTGTTTCTTTTTTACTTAATAATTGTAATTCCTGTCTATTTTTTTCACAAGTATTTTAGAGAGTAGGGAAAGGGGTTGGCGAAGCATCGGTTCATCTTGAGGGTTTTTGAGTTTGTTAATTAATTGTACTGCCTTGACTTCTAAGGTATTGGAGGAATTTAGCCGGAGTAAGTATTAAGATTTTTAGATCTTTGCCGATTTTTTCTACATTAAAATCCCGAATGTTATAGCTAATTATGAATTTCGCTTTCGCAGCTTTTGCGCCTGCTACTATGTGGGCATCATTTGGGTCGCTTGAGTAAGATTTAAAGTTCTTCTTTAAACTTGCAACCGGTTCTTTGATTTTTACAATATTTAACCTGCTTTTTATAAGTTTATCCGTTTTTACTTTATCGATGTTAAGCCTCCCGCTAACTATTTCTATTTCTTTTTTTGAAATATTTGAGATAAAAAATTGGATACTTATTCCAAGGTCTTTGCTTACTTGATTTAAGAGTAAGAAAGCGGCTCCGGATTCTGAAAGTAGGGAAGAAATTACTACATCGGAGTCCACGAATACTATTGGGGACATTTTAAAGCTTTAGCCGGGCCCTTTTAAGTTCTTCTTTAACTCCCGACAGGTTTTTAAGGTCCTGCCGCTCTGCCAGATACAGGTCATAATCAAGGCCCGTAAAAATGAATGAGATTGATGATGCGGGTATCCTGTAGACCTTGCCGATCTTTTTGGCTATTATTTCGCCTCTTCCTATTAAATCATAGACGGTGCTCTTGCTTATTTGCAGCATAGAGGAGACCTGTTCCGGGGTATAGGCGATGAAGTTATTAGTTCCCATATCCTCCAAATCATACTAAAGTTGACTAGATATGTCAATCACCCACTAAACAGGAGTTTGGTATCTCTCGTGTTTTTTAGAAACCTGGGGATGGTGATGGAGACTCGGACGGGCTGGGTTCTTCTTCAGGTGATGGGGAAGGTGAAGGCGAAGGTGAAGGGCTTGCTGATGGTGAAGGTGAAGCTTGCTGGTTTTGCTGATTCTGCTGTTGTTTTTGTTGTTCCTGAGCCTTCTTATTGTATTCTTCCAGCTTTTTGTTTATATCGCCGGTTGCCGGATCCTCTGCCGGTAAAAATTGTTTTGCGAGAGTCAGTTCGCTGGCGATTCTTGCCACATCGCCCTTTTTGTCAATTAAAACCAGAGCCAGATTGTAATGGCCGGGGCCGTAGTCGCCTTTAACAACGATTGAGTCCTCGAATTTTCTTTGGGCAAGGTCCAGATTGCCAAGTCTTCTGTAGAGTGTGCCTAGCTGGCTGTGCAGAATCGGGTTTTGGGGGTCAAGGGAAATGGCTTGTGCCAGAGTGTTTGTTGCGTGGACGTCAGCACCCTGAACCGAACCGATTATTGCCTGGTAGACTCCTGAAAGAGCTTCCCAGTTGGTAACGTTGGCTGCCGAAATTCCTGGTAATTTGAGGGGCAGAATCTGGTAACCTGCGGCGGCTTTGCCCTGATCAATGGCGACCTGGGCAAGCTGACCTAGAAGTTGTTTTTGGGCGTCGTTTAGATTCGGCTGGCGGCTCAAATTAATTGCAGCATTTATAGCTGTTTGCGAGAGGGCTCTGTGATACGCATCAACTCGGGGATTGGCGGCAATTGCCTGTTGCAGGAAACCGACGACCCTGTTGCCGTCGCTGCCCCTTGCCGCCAGAAGCGACTGGCGGTAGTAATAATCGGCGCGGTAGGCGCTAACCTGATATGTCAGGGTTGTTGCGGTAACTATAACGACAATCACACTAAATAAAGCGGGAAGGATTTGGGATTTTTGCCCTTTTGTGCCCGGTTCGGTTTTTAAAATCTGACTAGTGCCAATCGGGAACCAGGCGAAGCGATTTTTAAGGGCTGCCAGTTCAACCGTAACATCAAAAACGTACTCCTCATTGGATATTTTGGCCAGAGTTGTAAGACATGCCAGGACAATAAAGAAGACCGATGCGTTGGCAAATGAAGATACGGAAAAGAAATTGGCGGCAATGTATCCGATAATGCCGGCTGACAGGGGCAGATAGACAATGGTGTTTTGGCTTTTGAAAGTCAGCGTCCAGATGAATCTTACGATAACAACAGCAAAAATCAGGTAAGCCAGAATCCCCAAAATGCCGGTGGTTGCGACAATATCTGTAAATTCTGATGAGGATTTGTCAAATCTAATTGACCAGTCGTCACCGCTATTTAAATACCGGGGCTTGAGTTGGGTATAGACAAAAGCGTACGTTCCGGGACCGGTTCCAAAAAGTGCTCTTTTGCCGATAGCGGATGCGGCAATATCCCAGGCAGCGCGGGCGGGCACCGTTTTTTCTTTAGGGGTGTCTATTTGCTGTTGTTCGGACTGCGAAGTGTCTTTGGCGATTATCCAGCTGCTTAGAGTGCCCCGTGCTACCTGTGGAACGAATCTTATGACCAAAAAGAGAATAACAAATATTGCAAGAAGTGCCGCGTGACCCTGCTGGGTTCTGGTAAGTTTTACGCGAAGTGCGCCGACGCCTAAAAATATCAGAGCAAGAGATAGCGGAATGTAAGCCGGTAAAAAGTTTATGAGAATAAAGGAAAGTGCCAGAATCAGGCTTAAGCCGGTTGCTATTGTGCGGGTCAGTTTTTCCTTTTCGTAAATTGCCCATGAAGCGGCAATGGGCAGAGTGATAACCTGCAGGATGGCAAGTCTGTTGATAATACCCAGCGGGTTAAATGAGCGCAGTTTGGCAAAATCTGCCGGAAGGTAGGCACCGAAATAAGAGGATATTGCAATAAGTGAAGCAATGGTCGTTGCGCAAACCAAAATCCAAAGTACTATATTAACGTTCTTCTTGGTTTTTAGGTTTGAGCTTATCAGGAAAAAACAGGCTGCGATTGTTGCAAGCGTTAGGGCGCTTGGCCAGATTCTTCCGTATGCACCGAAAAATGAGACGGACTGGTCAATGGAGGAAAACGATGAAATTGCAGAGACTATTAATAAGAAGATAATTGGAATGTCCAGCGGGCTTCTGGTAAACACGGTTCTTTTTTCAAGTATCATTTTGACTGACCAGATCAGGAAGCCGGCTGCTGTTAAAATAAGAACTGCAGTAAATTTGTTGTATTCGAAAAATTCCGTTGTTGATGGCAGGAAGAATAAGGGAGGCACTAGAGCAATCAGGGCAACAGTTGCGAGAATTAATGTGTGGGAAAATTTAAGAAAATTTTCTTTCATGATTGTTAGACTTGGCAAAGGCCTGGCCTTTGCCTGGTGAAATCTCAAGCTAAGGCCTGGCCTTAACTTGGGATTTGGGCCTTTAATTCATCTAAACCTTGTTAAAAATTTTTGTCAAGCGTTAACTCTGTAACTTGCCACTTTTAGCCTCCAAGGCCTGGCCTTGATATGCTGGTTATAGGTTATTTAGAGGTTTAGAGTCCTGGCGGATTTTTGGTGTTTTTTTGTGGATGGTGAGTTACTGATTTTAGAGCCAGTTCCAGTGGTTTTGGGATGTGTTCTTCACCAAACAATAGATGGCGAATTTTATTTAGATCTTCTGCTTCTTCTTTTACAAAATATTTGTAGGCATTGATAACATCCCGATTTGAATCGTTTTTGCGCTTAAAGAACGAGAGAACAAATTTTGTGTCTGTTATTTCATCGTCTTTAATACCCATATATGCGGGGTAGCTGCTCCAAGTGTATGCGGTTAACTTCTTGACAAGTTTTTCCGGATTTAGGTGAATATATCGGGAAAGGTGGGTGAGGTATTCATCCCTGGCGACAATCTTTGTTTTAAATCTGTCGGCAAACAGATGACCTACCTGCTCGTATTTTTTATTGAAGTACATGGAATAAGCGGTGTGTAGTTTTTGGATAAAGGTGCTAACCGGTTCTGGGCTATTCTGGCGGATCAGAAAATGGACGTGATTGGGCATTAAGCAGTAGGCAAGTATTGTTACATTGTGTTTCTGCCTGTATTCTTTAAGTTTAGCGAGATACCTTTTGTAATCCTTTTCATTTAAGAAGATATTCTGTTTTCGGTTACCACGGTTATAGACGTGGTAATAACCACCCTGGATAAAATCAGATTGGGGAGTTCTTTGCATTGTGATACGACGTATAGGACTAATTTGACTTATAAGACTTATTTTCTGAGAGTCGTTGCAAGCGCTTTTTGAACAGATTTTCGGTGAATCCGCCCTGTTCTATAAAGGATTCCTGTAGAGACGCAAGCTGCTTGTCCAGAAGGTAGTTTGCCTGGTGAATTAGGCAGATTAGGCAGTTGGCAAAGCTTTCCGGGGAGCGTAAATACGACGCATAGGTCGAATAGGACCTATTAGACTTATATGCCAGGGCCCGCACAGCCTGGGCCAGGTGCGAATCTTTTGGCCAGATTTTAAGCCTGTTTTGGCGCAGGTAATCTTCGAAATCTGCCAAAAGTTCTTCCAAAGAAGCTCGTGCAACACCAACCAGTTTTATTTCGGTTTTTTTAGAAGTGCCGGAAGCTTGCGATCCTTCTGCAATGTTTTGTCTGCCGCTTCTGGCTGCCTGGGTCATTTGATCCGTGGTTCTGGAAAACTTGCTGACGTATTTTTCGACAAATTCGACCGTGAGATCGTAGATAATGGTGGTTGTTTGGTAAGAGACCAGGTTGCGGTATCCTCCGTGGGTTTTGGGGGTGACTTATAAGCAGAGCTTGCGCCCTTCGGGGCTAACGGCTTATTGGACTTATATGACATATAAGCAAAGCTTGCGGTCCTCACCCGCCAAGCGGGTTGCGGGCCTATGGACGTATTATAGCTTGCTTTGCAAGCCAGCTGTGTTGACGATTAGCCAGTCGAACTGGATGGTTCTTGTGCTAGGTAGACCGTCGATGGCGATGGTGAACCCTTCAAAGTCAACTTTGGCACTAACGTAGATGCTTCGGCCGCCGGTTGGGGTAGTAGGTGTAATCAAAACCTTGGCGTCGGGCTTTAAGGCTGTTGTTGGAATAGTAATTTGGGCAAGGCCTGCGGGGATTTGGGCAGAACCAACCGTTTGGGCACTTCCTTCGTCAGTGTAAACTGTTAATTCTTTCGTCTGAAGCTTGGCAGCAACCAGTGTTCCTTCTATCTTGAGATTGCCGGATTTGTCGAAAAGCGCACGGCCGTTGCCGATGTCCAGAAGGATATGACATGAGGAAGATCCTGAATCAAGTTCAGGATGACAAGATGGGTTGCCTGCCAATGGGTCGTTTTGCAAGTACAGGGTAGAGCCTAAAACGTTGATCTGTCTTCCGTAGTCGATTATGAAGGTGCCGTCTTGCGAGAAGGTGCCGGCGACCTGCGTTTGGGCCAGGTTAGTTGAACCAGTCACGGTCAAAGTCGAGAGTGACAAGTCGGTAGTCGAGAGAAGCTTGTTGAGCTCACTTAGGGTTTTTGCTGTCTCCTGGGCAACTTGGTCGGTGGTTAAGGCCAGGTCTTTTTGAGGATCCAAGGCCTGGCCTTGGGCTGAAGCTTCGGGAATGGGGCTGTCGATTTTACTGGTATTTTGTATTATGTATTCTGTATTTTGTATCTGGCCGGACGGCGGATTTTGGTTGGCGGATTGGGCAGCCAGCTGACGGGTAACTTCGGCGCTAACCAGTTTTTGGATTTCGGCTTTAGTCGTTTGTCGTTCGTCGTTTTGCGATTGTGATAAAGTGCCGTCGGGGTTGGTGAAGTCGGTATTCAAGGCCAGGTCTTTCAGTTTTCCAAGGCCTGGCCTTATTTCATCCTGGTTTTGGCTCTGGTCTAACGCTTGCCCTGACGAAGGAAGGGACCCATTTGACGCTAAGGTTGTGTCGAAGTAGAAAGTCGGGTTGACAAAGACTACAATTTTGCCGACACAACTGTCATTGCGAGGAGTACTGAGCTTGTCGAAGGACGACGTGGCAATCTTACCAGACTGCCGCGCGGAGTTTACACTGAGCGTAGACGAAGTGCTCGCAGTGACACAGGAAGTGGGATTGTAATTTTCCAGAGCTATACCAATAACCCGGCCTGCTTGAGTTGCTTTCATACCGACACCGGGCGTGGTTGAGGAAGTTATGTAATCACCGGCGTGAATTTCGCCGTTTTCATCTGAAACTTTTACAGGCACGCGGCCGGCAAGGGCAACGGGGGCGGAGCTACCGCTTTCGCAACCGTCATTGCGAGGAGTCTCGAGCTTGTCGAGAGACGACGTGGCAATCTCTTGATCAGATTGCTTCGCGGAGTTTACACTGAGTTGATCGAATGTGCTCGCAATGACATTGGAGTTAGGATGGCAATCGCCGTTGCCATTTAAAGTCAAACCAGGTTTTGTTGAGATGGCACCCAATAGAGTTGGATCGTAGGGCTGATTTGATAGTTGGATAGCCTCCTTGTTATTGGGGTCAACTGCCACGATGTCGCCTGATTCGATTGTCTCATCGCCTGTCGGGAATTTTTCGGCCAGATCCGCTGTGTTGTGGGTTTCGAAGCTGTCTGCTTTAACAGTCCCCGCAAAATCCGCATTTCCAAGTGAGTCAATCTTTAATAGTAAATTGCCAATAGAGTCGAGGATTCTGAGGCTGTTTGATCCGGTATTGTCACTTAATGATATATTTAGATCTTGCCCAATGGGTGCTTGGACGTTTCCTGTTTCAAGTTTATTGTTTACAGTTAACGTGCCGCTGATTGTTGCATCACCGGAAACGCTTAGTTGGGTAGTTTGTAGTTGGTTAGTCTGTAGATTGCCGGAAATAACAGTATTGCCAGAGGTGTCAACGGTGAAAAGTCCTCCGGCTGCCGAAAGCGAGCCGCTGGTTGCAACATTACCCAGCGCGTCGACTGTAAAGTTACCGTCTGCTAACTCGATACTTTTAGCCTCTAAGGCCTGGCCTTGGAGGGAAGTTATAGGGTTGTTTTGGAGGTATTCGTCGATGGCCTGGGCAAGGTTGTAGCGGTATTCTGTTTGTACAAAGATTATTATTTCTCCCTGGCCCGGGCCGTCGAAGCTACTTAGAGCTTTACCGATTGTGCTTCCTTTTGTAGGGTAGGCTTTCATTCCAATACCTGGGGTTGAAGAGGCTGTTATCAAATCACCTGTGTGAATCGGTCCGTTTTCGTCATTGACAAATGTCGGAACTCGGCCGTTTAGGGCAACAGGCATCGGATTATCCTCGGGCCTGAAGTTGTAGCCGGTTGAAGTAAAGTCGCTGTAGTTATCCGAGACGATACCGATTATGTTATTGTTTTCTTTAGTTGCTTTGACCAGTTTAGCCAGCTGATAGGGTTGTGACTGGTTTACTGTTGAAACATAATCTGTACCCACAGCGACGATGTGGCCGTAAGTGGTACTTTCTTCGACTGCGTACATTTCTGCATAATCTGCAGTAACACCTGTTGTACAGTCTGTCAAATTCACATCTGCGAACGCATCTTCGGCACCGTCTTTACAAACAGCTTCGTCACTGGCAGTTGCAGCTAAATCTAGCTGTAATCCAGTTTCTATATCTAAAAGAGTGGCTCCCAATTTCAGTCTTTGTGTACCTGATATTTGAGCCAAGATGTTCCCTGCAGCAACACCGAAGCCGTAAAAATCGCCAACACCATCATATAAGGCAAGTTTTTGAGCTGTAATATCAGTTCCTAAGGAGAGAGCTACTTGTGGTGCCGTTCCGTTTGCACCAATTCCCACTTTATTGGCTACATAAACGTTGCCGGCATCGAAATAGCCTGCCCAATTAGTGTCTCCTCCGGCTGCCGTAGCATAAACACCATAAGTTGTAGTTGTACCGGAACCATCCCCTGTTGCACTAAAGTAGCCTCCGTAAGTATTCTTGGTGCCGTTGTTGGTTGAGCCGGTATTGGAGGCTGTTGAGTATGTACCGTAAAGGGCAGCTGTACCAGTGGTGGTATCAAGGCCGGTTTTGGAAACTGCGTTGTAGGTGCCAAAAAGGGTCTGAGAGTTGGTACCGGTCACAACACCTGTGCCTGCAACGCTATTGTAAATGCCATAGTTGGTATTGGCATTGGCGGTTGCATCAGTTGCCAGCTGAAGGATTCCATAAGCAGTGACCCCTGAACCCGAGAAATCAGGGGCAAGGCTAAGAAGGGATGAAGCAGAGCCAACGTCTGAAGTTAACTTTACAAAGTGATCGGTTACACCGGTTGACGTGGGCCCGGTTAATGTTAAGAGTGTACCTGTTGTCAGCGAAGTTGATGATAGCGTCAGGGCATCTGCCGTGGTTACGGAATTAAAGGTAAAAGCAGTTGTGTTTCCGGCCATGGCTATCGAAAGATTGCCTGTTGGTGCAGTTAGAGTTGACCAGGCTGTCGAGGTGCCGCTGCAGGCAGTGAATGACGGTGCTGCCCCGCTTGCGGAGGTTAAACACAAAGTACCGGCGCCTCCGGTGGCTGTTTGGGAAAGGACGCCTGATGAGTTTGCATAAACGACGCCGTTGTTTTCAGTAAAGGAGGTAAAGTCGATCGTGCCGCCTGAAACATAGAGACCGTAGTTGGTATCGGCACCCGAGGCTGCAGCATAAATACCATAGGCCGTCGAGGTGCCATTTGTATCACCGGTTGCCGAGAAGTAGCCGCCAAAGGTGGTTCTGGTTATTGCGCCAGATGCGGCTCCTGTTGCGCTGGCGCTGTTGTAGACACCGTAGGTGTTTTCGACCACATTAGAGAAGCATCCAAACCCACATGTATCGCTGCCGGTTTTGGTTGTATTCTGGTAAATGCCGTAGATATTTGAGGTAGTATCACCGCTGGCACCTGCTGGGTTGATATTTGCGTTGTGGGAAAAGTTACCATAAGTTCCGTAATAATTAAAGATAGTGCTATCGGGTTTTGCTGTCAGGGTGTAGGAAATGTCAATGCCGCGGTTGTTGTCGGTTGAGGATGTGACGTTGATATCCAGAACGCCGGTAGTGATGGTTGAGGCGGTTGCGGTAAATACATTTGCGGTATCTGCGCCGGTTGAAAAAATGCCGTAATTGGTATCGGCATCGGAGGCGGTAGTATAGATACCATAGGCTTTTGATGTCCCTCCAGTATTGCCCGTTGAGGAGAAATAGCCTCCATAAATATTATTGGTTGTGCTTGAAGCATCCGTAATACCGTCATTGGTTACCAGTGCTGTTAATCCGTACATTGTTTTGTTGGAAACAGTACTTGCCGTGTTATTGTCGTTTAAGATATAGACACCATGAGTAGTATTTCCTGCTGTTGAAGTTGAAGCAATATCAAAAACAGCACCATACGTGGTGGTTTGCTGGTTACTTGTTAAATTGACATCTGTGTATATGCCGAAGTTTGAGTCTGCACCGAGAGTTGCATCGTTTAGAACCTGATACATGCCGTAATTATTTGAAAAATCAGTACTGTTACTTGTGTATAAAGAATAAATTCCATAGCCGCTGTTATTTGCTATACCGGAAAATGTATAGGAGAGATCAATGCCGTGATTAAGATCGGTTGCAGATGTAACGTTGATATCGACCACGCCGGTGGTGACGGTTGAAGCGGTTGCTTCCAGGTAATAGATTGGATTAGCCGCTGTACCGTAGATACCGTAATTGTTATCGGCACCGGAAGCGGTTGTGTAGATGCCGTAGGCGGAGGACGTGCTATTAGTGTTGCCGGCGGCTGAGAAGTAGCCTCCGTAGGTTAATCTTGTGTTGTCGGTATCGTTAGTACCCGAAGTATTGGAAGCAATTCCGCTTTGGGCAATGATCCTGGTAGTCCCCCCGGCACCTGAGTTGGCGGTGTCGTTGCCTGTTTTGGAGATAGTCTGGTAATTCCCGTAGTAATTGACATTGACATCGGCATCAAGAACCAAAGATGTGGCATCAAAATTGCCGTATAGTCCGTACTGGGTGCGGGCGGCAGTTGAGTTGACGTCAAAGTAGTTGTCGACGCCTCTGGCGTCATTGGTTGCAGACGTTGTGTTTATATCAACCAGACCGATGGCAGAAGCCGGTGCCCAGGAGGAATTGGTAATAGTGAAGTCCTCGGCAGAGGCAAAGACAAAGTCAACATCGGTATTGGCAGTAACGGCCCCGCCGTCTGCAACCACAAAGACGTCATCGACATCCAAACCCCCGTTGGCATTGACGTTGCCGGTTGCAGTCACTATGCCCGTATGGGTAAAGGTGGTAGTAGTGACATTAACGGTACCGTCGCCCATGGCAATGGTGGGGTCGGTGGTGCCTGAGTTAAATGTCCAGGTAAAGGGGGAACCCCCACCAAAGGTATCGTCGGTTATTTCCGCTCCGTTGAAGGAGATGGTGATGTTATCACCACTGTGGGTAACATCGACGCCGTCTTGCCCGTCGGTTGTGTTGCCGTAGACACCTAAAATGTCACCCCTTGATATGTCGTTTGACGAGGCAGTGTCGGTATTGGTTGTAAAAAGAACCCCGGTAATTTGCGCGGCCACTACCGTGCCGTCGCCGTCTATGACCGTGGTGCCGTTGTAGTTTAGGATGTCGTCCCAGCCGGTTGATATCTGGATGGCGTTTTCGACCGCGGCGGTTCCTGTCAAGACCCCTATATTCAGGCCATAAAGGGAAACCTGGGCATCGCCGGTAATTGCCCCTATGTTTATTATATTGGCGGTATTGGTACCTGCCGTGGCATTGCCAATGGTGGCATCAAGATCCAGAAGGTTGTGGACATTGGTGCCGGCACCAGAATGGGCAGGAACCGTCAGGGTCAACTGCACACTATCGGTGGTTACGCCTCCGTTGACGGTCGGGGCAGAGGTCAGGGCGATGTTTTCGGCGCCTGCAAAGGTAAAGTCGACATCGGTATTGGCGGTAACGGCCCCGCCGTCTGCAACCACAAAGACGTCATCGACATCAAGACCGGTGTCGGCATTTAAGTTACCCAGAAGGGTGATGGCATTATTGCCAAAGGTTACGGTCGGGTCGGTGCCTGAGGACAAGTCCCAGGTCCAGAGGTAGCTGGTTGCTGCCGGGGCGTTGGTGCCAAAGGTAGCTGCGCCGACTTCGGTTAAATCAAGGTTTAAGGTGACGGTGTCGGTTGCCGAGACATCTGTATCTATACCGTTTGTACCGCCGGCAATCTCCAGCGTGTTTGTGTCTGATATAGTCTGATCTGTTCCGGAATCACCCGATAAAGTAAAGCTGGACATTGATCCGCTGCTGCATGAACCCCAGGAAGGTGCGCTTGCGCCGCCGGATAGCAGACACTGGCTTGCAGTGCCAGCCGATCCTGAACCTGAAGTGCCGACTACAAGGCGTCCCTTGAATTCAAGATCGTCTAAAATATAGAGGTCGTCGTCGCCTGAGGCGACATCAGGAGTAGCGGAGTCATCGCCGACTCGTACAAACCCTGTGGCCTTAATATTTAAGTTTCCGGTTGATGCTATACCTCCGTTAAGGCTGACTTCTGTTGAGGTTGACGCTCCGCGGCTGGTTACTGTTGATAGGGTGTCGGATTCGGAAGTCAGCGCTCCACTTGTCGAATTGATTGTAATTGTTGATCCTTGCGATGAGACACTTGTGCCTCCTGTGCCTGCAATTGTCAAAGCGCCCGGCAGAGTGTTAACGCTGGTTACAATGGCATTGGTATTTAAGGCAACGACCGGGTTCTGGCCTCCGGTTACCGAGATTCCCGTACCGCCAGTTACATCATAAACTACGTTGGGAGCCGTAATATTTTCCCTGAATATGGAGGTTCCAAGTACCTGCATATCCGCATCAACGTAGAATTTATGATCAACAGATGATGCTGCCAGTACACTACCGAGCTTATTGGCAGAATCAGCGATTTGTTTTGATGCACTTTGATTCTTTCTATTCGATTCAACGTAGTTTTTTCCGGCGTAGATACCGGCAGAAAGAAGAGTGGCAAGTGAAATAGTGATGACAAAACCTTTAGTATAAAGCAATAATTTGCCGGCAGGGTTTTGGGTATTAAGATAAGAGGCATCGATAAAAGGTCCGACTCCGGGCAAAAAGCCTAGTTTTTTGTCGATGAAGCGGATAATGTTTTGCTCATGGATTTTAAGCCTTCTTGATACTTCTTTTTCATCCAAACCGCTTTTTCCAAACAGGCTGATTCCATGATGTGCACTTGCCGGCTGCAAAATAGGGGATACTTTATTGCTCTTTGATATATTTTGTTGTGTTTTTTTTGATTCCATTTCCTTGATTTTTTGGGCAATCTGAGGGTAGGAGTAGCCTTTTTTGTAGAGGTTTTCAACGTAGGTAAGCCTTTTGATGGTCCAGAAGGGGAGATGACCGCTGTTAAGTTCAAAGCCTTTTTCTGAATCGGCGCTTGTGGTACGCCTGACATGGGGCAAGATTCCCAGCTTAATAAAGTAGCGGATGCGCTCGCCTGCGTTACCTGTGCCGAAGTTAACACCCAGATTTGTGGCAATTTCTATTACCCGTTTGGTAGTTATTAGCCTTGAGTTATCTCCAGTGTCATTGTCGTTTCCACCTGATGGTGCAGTCGGGCTTCCAAGTGTCTGGGCGCGGGCGACTTCTGCTTGCACCAGTTCTTTAACTTTAAGTTGATCCAGTCCGTTTTTCTGGATTAAAACAAACCGGGGGTTGGCTTCAACTATGGGTTTTTGAATTTGTTCGGTTTCTTTTTTGGTTGTGTCTGCTTTCTCCCGGTTTTTTTCAGATTTAATCATGCCGGCAATTTTGGGATAGGAAAATCCCTGGTCGTAAAGTTTTTGAATATATTTCAGTCTTTCAACTGTCCAGTTTGGCAAATGGCCGACAGGGGAGTCTTTAGTCAAAGTGGAAAGTGAAGAGTTTTTTTGACTTTGACTTTTAACATTTGACTTTCTAACGGCGAGGGGAAGCAGGCCAAGTTTTATAAAATAGCGGATGCGCTCCTGTGCGTTACCGGAGCCAAAATCGACGCCTTGGCTTTTTGCGATTTTAATAATTACTTCTGTTTTCTGTAAAGTCTGGTCGGAATCTGAATCAGTAGGAGAGTCGGAATTTTTTTGAGGTGTGGTGATTTTGTTAATTTTAAACTTTGGCATGCAGACCTTTTTTTGGAAAGCCCCTCGCTTCCCTCGGGGTAAACTGCTGCCCTTAGTCAATTCCCTTTGGGTCCCTCGCAATGCGGGGGTCCCGCTTGCTCCCGTTACGGGAGACACCTCTACTTCTATTAATATATATAATACGGTTGTTGTCAATAGGCTGTATGTGATATTGTTAGGTTGTGTTTGGGTAAGTGAAAAGATAGGGGATAGAGTTAAGAGTTAAGAGTTAAGAGGTTAGAATTAGCAGTCATTGAAATTTTCTGCTAAGAGATTATTAGATTATATTTGGCCTGTTATTTAAGTCTAAATGGGTTGTTTATGAGGTTGAAAAATTATTGTTTTTTATAGATTATTCTTAAATTGGGACGAACAAACAGGTGTATAATTGGTTTTTGAGGTGAACTATAAAGTGTATATGCTGGGTTTACCCTGGATGAAGTGAAGGGCCGTTAGCTCAGCTGGTAGACCTGCCTGCCGGCAGGCAGGGTGT
>Ga0155821_141_pt1 | contig 31289 bp, 34 predicted proteins | sample RifCSPlowO2_01_FD_107475 | JGI IMG/M metagenome (GOLD analysis project Ga0155821, IMG submission 107475) | Candidatus Curtissbacteria bacterium RIFCSPLOWO2_01_FULL_42_26 | reverse complement strand
AATTATCAAAGTTAAAACGAAATTCATGTTAAAAGTGAAACTATTTTAGCAACATCATAAAGAGTTGCCAGACAAACGATAAGAGAAGAAACAACCAAAACACGCATCAAAAAAAAGTTGCCGCGCAAAGCAAAAAAAGCCAGAGTGTAATTGAGAACAAAGGTTAAAAGAGAGATTGCCGGCAATATCCAAATCATAAAACTGGCAGCAAGCATTGCATCACCCCATTCTCTAAGGTAAAAAAGCGGCAATTTTGGAGGCAGTTTTTCCCAAGTGACAAGAATTAAGGCAGTTTGACCCAAAATCGCAAAAACACAAAAGAAAAATGTTAGAAGAGAAAACCTGTCGGCAGAAATTCTCTCGCTTGCCTTGCTATGGAAAGCCAAACGTTTGCCTACTTCACCGTCGGCTTTTGCAATAGCCATATTCTTTTATCAAAAAACGTTTTCTTTTTTCAGAAAGTAAAGTTGGGTATTCTCGATTTTGACAGAAAGAGTATAGCGTGCATTTAATAGTTTCTCAAGCTCGGCAAAATATCCGATTGATGACTGGCCGCGAATTATATATTGCGGCGGGCTGGCAAGGAGCTTGGATATTACTTCTTCGCGGCCGTTAGGTACTCCAAAAACATGAAAGCTGGTGACATATCGTACCGGATTTTGTGCATCAACTATCGCATAAAGCCATGGCAGATCTCCCCAAATATAAACTGAACTGCCTTTTGCACCTCTTTGGTTTATAGCGTCTGCTAGTGCGTTTACTATATTCACATTGCTGTCAAAAAAATCATTATAAGCAGTCAGAGTTTTATGGCCAGTTGCATGGTCGACAAAATTTCGAAAGTATTTGATTTGATTAACTGGTCCACCGGAAATAAAGTCGGAAAATAATAGCCGTGTTAAAAAGATCAGCGGAATGAAAAAGAAGATAGCAAAGACAATACTTGCTTTGTTTATCGATCGGAAAAAGTTATTATTGTTCGGAAATCGGATTTGTGCAAGCAACAGTGATATGGCCGGTATAGCCTGAACCAAATAGTGACCGTAAGTTCTCCCGGAAAAATAGCTTCCCAAAAACGAAAAAGCGCCCCAGAGAATAAAAAGAAACGAAGTCTCAACTTTTTTGCCTCTAAACTTTTTCCATAAACCGTAAAAAATTGCCGCCGCAATTGGAAGGATCTTGGATATATTTACTAAAACTGCGTACTTGGGACTTTCCCCCAGATAAATTCGATAGTAAGTATAGGCGCCAAATATATAGTCATTAACTAATCCTTTGCTTGCAAAATAGGCAAAAGTGACAACATATGGGATTACAAATCCTATGGTAAGTGCTATCCCTTTTTTAATAAATTCCCAAAAATTGGCTGCCGTTAAGAACAAAAATATCCCAAGCGCGGCAGCCTCCAAAGCTCCGACTTGTTTGTAAAGCGAGGCGACAGCTATCAGAAAACCTGCTACAGCAAGCGAGAGATAATCGAAATTACGCTTAATGGCAGCAAGCATTGCCAGAGATATTGGCAAAATCATGAATATCTCCGTCAGTGCCAGATCACCCTCAATTATCCTCAAAGAAGTTAAAAAGCCAAAAATAAATGCGGCTGCCAGCGCGCGGCGGGTACCGATAGTAGCCTGGGCAATTTCGTAAACAATTGCCGCGGTTGCCAAAACCACTACAGCGGCAACAAGTCTTAGCCAGAACATCGAAACACCGAAAAAATTAAAAATGGCCGCATACGTCAAATAAATCATCGGCGGCTTGTTATCCCAGGCATCTTTGTAAAGAGTTCCTCCCAAATTCAAATTTCTGCCAACCGCTGCAAAAATTCCCTCATCTCCGTACCAAAATGGTTCAAAAAGGGAAGGGAAACGAAGGACAAAGATCAAGAAAAGAATTACCATTAATATTAAATGATGTTTTTTCATAGTAATCTATACTAAGGCCAGGCCTTAGCTCGGGCTTCAACTTAGCAAAGGCCTGGCCTTTAACCTGTGCTGATAATCCCTAATCTCTAACCTCTAAATTTGGTCCCGGTCTCATCTCAAAATATCTACCTTCAGGCACATCAGCAATTTTCACTACCTCGTTTGAAACATACGCATCAAGCAGGCTTTTGCCCGAGAACTGCACCAAACCTTCCGGTAAGATGATCAAATCATTGCCTAGTTGGTTGCGGTTTCTATAATAAAGCACCTCCGCAAAAGAAGGAAGCACCGTCACAATTTTATCGTCCTGCCTGATTTGGGGTATCACCTGATTTGCATAAACCTGTTTAAAACCATAGGGGTAGCTTGCAAAAGTCCAAAAATCGATGACGAGACTCAACAAAAGCAAGATACCAACCGAACCCCACATCAAGTATTTTGGAAATTTTTGCGCTGAATGGACCATAACCATCGAAAGAGGAATGGAGGAACCGATTAGATATCTCCAGAAAAAAATTGGCCTGAACGGCAGATGAATTCCGTCAAATTTAAATCCCGGCAGTGTTGCCAATATAAACGGTACAACCGCCCAAAGCCAGATTAAAAGGTATGGTTTTTCGAATCTCTGTCCTGAGCTACGCGAAGGATCTCTCAAAGCATGCTGAACTATTCCGACTGCCAAAAGTATTATCGACAGACCAAAGAGCCATGGTCTTAGTAAGTTTTTTTGCTCCCCGCCTAAAATCCTAAGCAGTGCTTCATAATGGGTTCGCTTATCGATTCCTCCAATCCAATAATCTCCGGCAACAGATTTCAACTGGCCCAAAAGAAACGGCAACCATGGTAAATATAAAATGGCCGAAATTACGTAAAGCCCCATCATTTTAAGAAAAATTTTCCTATCGTATAGCAAAAGATATAGCCCCTGCGCCCCCAAAACAAAAAACATGTAGTAATGTGTATAGATTCCAAGTGTCGTAAAAATCACAAACCCCACCTCTTTTTTTGTCATTGCGAGGTTACGAAGTAACCGTGGCAATCTTGTTGTTAGATTGCTTCGCTCACCGCTCGCAATGACACTTGACGAAACTGGCCCAGATCTCGATATTTCCAAAAGAAAGAATATCGAACATGTTGCAGCAAAAGCAAACATCGTGTAGTTTCTGGCCTCAAACGCATAAGTAAAAAAGATTGGATTTACGGCAACCACTGCGGCACTCAGCACCCCAAACAAATGGCCACGCACGTATGACGCTAACTTGTAAACCATAAAAAGAGTCAAAAGGTAAAAGATAATCGATATCGATCTGGTCACAAACTCAGTCGGAGGCAAAAATTTGTAAACAAACTCAACAATCGTGTAATAACCAGGAGGGTGAAAGTCCGCAGCCGTTGTCCTTAACATCTCTTTATATGGCAGCTGCGATATTAGAGAAGTCCACGCCTCATCTCCCCAAAATCCTCTTGTTACATAATTCTGCGCCAAAGAAAACATGAAAATAGTATACCAACTAACATCCTGAAAATCGTCCCATCAACCGAACATTGATTTTTAGCTTCGTTTTTTTGCAATCTCCAAACGAGACGTCGATTTCTTGACTTTTCTAAATCAGAGAGTGTATATTTCGTTCCAGTCTGCCTTAGAGGCAGCTTTTGTAAGGAGGTGACAATAAAATGCCAAGAGAAGAACGTGATAATAACCCACGACAAATCACGAGTGAGAAGCAAATTCCGCCTAGAGACAATTTCACTCCAGTCAGCCAAGCTGAGGGGAGTATTAAAAGCTTTGATGGTTTCGAAGATCTTCCTCAGGAGCAGCAGGAGGCCGTTGTCCATTACGCTGGAACGACAGCATATTATTTTGGTCTTAGAGTTCATGCCAGAGTTTTTCCAAATTTTGAAGACAGACGTTTGCTTTCGAGGGGATTCATAACCCCTAATACCTTAATTTCTGAACAAGAACAACTTAAAGGAAACGGGGTACCGGAAAGATTTATCAAGGCCGCTGATCTAATTGGTCAGACTATTGCGATAGAGATGGTAGCAGAAAGGGCTGAACAAGCTATCCAAAATAGTCAGTATCTCTTTCAACGTAGGGCAAGTTAACATTTGCTCAACCACTCCGGAACAATAACGTGGTCTCGGTTGTTACTAATACCACCTCGGAGGTGGAAACATAGAGGTGGAAACATACTGACACCTCGGGAGTTTGCAACTTCCGCAGCCCATAACAGGGTTGCACCCTTGGAATTTACGGCTCAAGGCGTTTGAGGTCTGAAACTTTATCAAAATCCCTATCGTACGAATAAATAGCATCGTATGACTTAAGCTTCATAAAGGCAGCATGATAAGCATCAATAAAATCAATGTTGTGCCTCGCGTAAATCACCAGAGAATGCCTAAGGAGTTTTTTACTAGCTTTTACAGTCTCAACATCTAAAATGCTTGCTAGTTTCACGATAATTTTGCTCTTTTCAAATCCATAAAAACTAGCCATCACCCACGCAAGTTCAGCAAACGCCATATCCGTTACCGTAAGCGGTTGTTTGGATGTTTTTAGCAAACGTTCTACAGCTTTTGCTTTTTTGGGATCGTCATCAGTTAAAAAACGGAGCAGTAAATTAGTGTCAAGAAGTACTTTTAACATAGCGTTGGGCAAGATATTCCCCGATTGCCTTTCTTGCTTTTCTCTTATCGTATTTCTTTTTTGTTTTTAAAGAGCCCATAAGATCCAAGAAATTGGGGATAGGTTCAATTACAATCTCTTTACCTCGATCAGTAAAAGCCACTTTTTGACCGGTTTTAAGGCCCAGTTTCTTACGAATCGAAATAGGGATTGTTACCTGTCCCTTTTGGGTAATACTTGTGCTAATCATCATTACTATTTTATCAAAGTATTACTTTTTGTCAACTATCCGCAATCATTTAAACCTTCTCCGTCACGCGTATTTGCTTGCGTGGCGAGAAATTTTTTTCGAGCGAAGCAAGGAACAGAGTAACTTCCTCTTTAAATTAAACTTTTTCCGTTACTCTATACTCCATATATTTTCCCAGCATCAGCCTGGTGTGGGCGTCAATGCCGGGCAAAGCGGTGAAGATAAAAGTAACTACGGGCATCATCACAAACTCAAACGGCGTTATCAACTTTCGCAGTAGTGAAACTTTTTGTTCTCTTTTGGGACGCTGGCGAAAATCAATTATTAAAATTACTGCCAGAAATACCCAGCTGATAGTCAAAATCCCAAAGGCAAATTTTGGCAAATTCTGGCCCATCACGGTCTGGGCAAAAACCGGGTTTAAAATAACCGGAATGGTTGCGCCAAGAGTTATTGCAAACCAGTTAACAGGCCAAAGAAAATGATCTTCCAGAACTTTAATCACCCGAACGGTTCTCTTCCAGAAAGGGATATGGTCATGCGTCAGCCATTTTTTAATAAGGTAGGCATCATCCGAGACCCCCCAGGCCCAGCGTTTCTCTTGCTCATAAAGGTTAATTAGCGATTTCATGTAACTGGTTGATTCTGCCGTATCGGCATATACCGGCAAAAAAATCGGATCGACATCTACATGTCCGCTCTTGGCAAAATAGCTTTTAAAGAAAATGCGGTAATCTTCCGGGATAACGTCCACATCCCAATAGCCGACATCGTTCAAAAGTTTTAAAGAGGTTGAATAAATCGAATAATTGACAAGCCTATCTGTCCGGCTGTTTAAACCTGTTTGCCAAACGGAGGAAAATGTACTCATTACCCTGATGGGTGCCGGTACTCTCCAGATGTTATTGTAGAAAAGCACAATCGGCTGCCAGAACAAAAGATGTTTCTGTTCGTTTGCCAAAAATTTGTACGCAAGACACGAAAGATATTTTTCGTGCAGGATGGCGTCTGCATCTTTTGAGGTAACCGTTATAAAGTTGATATCTTTTTTACCTGCATCTACCAAAAGCTTTTTCGAAAATTTGCCGGCGTACGCCTGATTTGAGGATTTACCTTTAACCTCCCGGGCAATATCGGGGTGAAATGTAATAATTAAATTAGCAAATTTACCTTTGTATTTTTTATCAATCGCCCTGACTTTAACTTGTGCCGATTTACCTTCTCTTTTTTCAAAAGCAACGCAGACAGAAATCTGATTTCGGGGAAAATCCTGCGCTGCGATTGAATCCAAGCCTTTCTCAATTGTGTGCAAAGGCTCAAGATATGTTGGCACTACGATAAGATGATGAACCTTTTTGAAGTTTGGCAATCGCCTTGCGTCGGTAAGCCAGTCGTACTGCTTGGCAGCATTAAGTTTGATATGTGACATTGTTGCAGAGATAGCCAGCGCAGCGGACTTGTAGAACCAGAAGATTATAAAAAAGATAATGTAGTAGGCAACATAATGGGGAACCCAAAACGAACCCCAGAACGGGAAAAGTATTAACGTCCACGAAAATGTCCCCGGTAAAATCTCCAGAAACCGGTGAACCTGTCGATCATAACGCTCTACAAATCTTTTCAACATGATTTGGAACCCATAGTATATCAATGAACAGATTTATTTACAATAGCTTAAATAATTCCTGGACATTAGCGGAAGTTTGCGCAGCAACTTCATCAAGAGTCGACTTTCGGATATCGGCTATAAACTGCGCAACTATTCTAACATTTTTCGGTTCATTTTTTTGGCCTCGATGCGGCTCTGGGGCCAAAAATGGGGAATCTGTTTCAATTAACATTCGATCAAGAGGCATTCTTCTGGCTGTATCTTGCACTGTAGAAGCATTCCTAAAAGTCACAATTCCTGAAAAAGAAATATAAAACCCAAGATCCAGCGCTTTTTTAGCGTCATTCCAATTTCCTGTCCAGCTGTGGAAAACCCCGCTAATCGTTGATCGTTTATCGTTCATCGCTAAAAGGTCAAAAATTTCATCCCATCCGTTTCTGCAATGAATCACAATCGGCAAATCAAGCTCAGCAGCAAGCTCAATCTGCGCTTTAAACAATTCTCTCTGAAATATCTTTTCTTTATCTCCTGTCCCGTGTTTCGTGTCTCGATCTAAATAGTAATCCAGCCCGCATTCGCCAACCGCCACCACTTTTTCAGAAGACTGTGCAATCGTTCTCAACCTATGAATCGATTCATCAATCCCAAACCTTTTGACGTCATTCCTGCCATCCTTCGGATGAATTCCGCAAGTGGCACAAACATCTAAACCTGTAGTGCGTATATCAAGGCCAGCTTGCCCGCCGAAGCCTTCTTGATCCTCGAAGCTCTTTGAGCGAAGTGGATGGCGAAGGTGGGGCCTTGAGCACGAAAGTGCCAAGTTACAGGCATTCTCACTTTCAGCTATAGTAGTGCCGATTGTAATTATTTTTCGAATTCCGGTCTCTTGCGCACGATCAAGCGCACCATCAAGATCATCAATGTGGTCCAGATGGGCATGAGTGTCTACTAGTCGCATTAGATTAGGGCTTGCCCGCGAAACTATTATCCTCCGAAGCTTAAGCAAAGGACGGGTTAGTGAAGGCGGGGGAAAAGCGGTTTTTCGGCTGAAATTTTGCCGGTAAATTGATCTAGAATTTTCCTGCTTGTCTCGGGTAAAAACGGACTCAAATTAAAAGCTATTTCGCGAATTTCTTGGGCAATCGGTGTAATCACCTTCTTCAGGGTCCGACCCTCAAATTCCCACGGCTTCTCCTCGTTAATCTTTTTATCAAGTTTCGAAATATCATCCCAAAGTGCAATCAAGGCTTGATCAAACCTATAAATTTTGAGATTTTGCTCAACTTCTTTCTTAAACTTAAAATTCTTTTTTGATGGCAAAGTTAAGGTAACATCAGACGCAAGTCTTGCCACTCTCGCTACCAAATTGCCCAGCCCGTTTGCCAGCTCTCCATTGTAAAGATCAACAAATCTCTTTTGTGAGAAATCCCCGTCACCATACGCCGGAATCTCTCGAAGAAGATAGTAGCGCACTGCATCCGTCCCAAATCTGCTTTGGAGTTCAAACGGGTCTATCACATTGCCCACGGACTTTGAGATCTTCTGCCCCTCAACGGTAATGTATCCGTGCACAAACTCATCTTTCGGAAGCGGGATATCGGCAGATGCAAGCATAGCCGGCCAGTAAACTGCATGAAAGCGAATTATCCCCTTTCCGATCACATGGAGCCGATTTGGGTTGTCAATCCAGTACTTTTTGTACAAATTACCATCCGGATACCCCAAAGCAGCCAGATAAGTTGTCAGAGCATCAAACCAGACGTACATTACCTGCGAATCATCACCCGGTACTGGCACACCCCAGCCTCGCGCACGCTCAACCGATCTTGAAATACTAAAATCCTCAAGCCCGCTTTTGATAAATGCTAAAACCTCATTTTTCCTCGTCTGCGGTAAAATGCGCAGTTTATTCGTTTCAATTAGCTTATATAAAAATTCACTATAGTTCGTTAACTTAAAGAAATAATTTTCCTCCTCAACTTCTTCAATATTTACATGGCCTTCAGGGCACTTACCATCCGCAAGTTCATCAGCAGAATAAAACGCCTCACAGCCGACGCAGTAAAGTCCACGATAGTTTTTCTTATAGATATCCTCTTTTTTGCATAAGGACCAAAGCTTTTGCGCGCCTTCAAAATGATATTTTGCAGAAGTCCTATTAAAAACGTCGAAAGTAAGATTAAGAACCTTCCCCAAATCTTCAAACTGCTTTGCATATTTATCAACCAGTTTTTGCACAGCAATACCTTCAGCCTGTGCAGCCTGCACATTCTTGAGTGAATTCTCATCCGACCCCGAAGAAAAATAAACGTCGAAACCCCAAGCTCGGTAAAATCGAGCCAGACAATCGGCCTGCACAAACTCCAGCGCATGCCCCACATGCGGCGCAGCGTTGACATATGGAATAGCGGTGGTAATATAAATTCTTTTTACCATGAGCAAATTATATTATTATTCAGTGTGCGAAGCTATTAAGATGTTTGACAAAAACCTGCAGTTTATTATAACATTGTTATAACATGATCCAGAAAACCTTTCAGGTGGGTAACTCAGTTGCCGTTATTATCCCTAAAAAGGTCCTTGAGGAAAAGAGAATTAAGGTTGGAGATCCGGTAAATTTTTCCATTGAACCTGTTTTCACAGCTGATAAAGAAATTCATGAGCTAACTCAAAAGCTGATTAACGAGTACCGTCCTGCTCTTGAAGAACTTGCCTCTAAGTGAAATATTTAACTCCTCAAAATGTTATTCAAATCCATTTTGAATTGGTCGAAGAAACAGGTGGTTCTCAAGGCTTGCGTGATCTGGGACTTTTGGAATCAGCGGTCATGCGCTCGCGACAAACTTTCGACGGAAAAGATCTTTATTCCACATTAATATTGAAATCAGCAGCACTCATCCATTCTCTTCTTCTGAATCACGTCTTCGTTGATGGAAATAAGAGAACAGCGACTGTCGCAATGATCGAGGTCTTAATACTTAATGGCAAAAAGTTCAAAGCAACCAATAAAGAGATAGTAGATTTTGCCCTTTGGGTAGAAAACAAAAAACCCAAACTGGAGCAAATTGCCGATTGGATCAAAAAACACACAAAGTAACTTTTGGCTTCTTCACTTTTCCAAAAAAAGTTAAATACCTACCGAGCAAAAGACCAGGCCTTGAGTAATACTCAATCCAAGCGAAAGGCCTGGTCTTAAATTAAGCCAAACAAGCCTAAGGCCAGACCTTTTTGCCACATATCATCAAGTCTAAGGTCTGGCCTTTTGCCAAATCTTTGACACAATAAGTTAGAAGTGAAATGATAAAGATATGCAAAAAGCTCGCCTCGCCACTAGGCGGGGCTACCTGCCCGCAGCAGCCATCATCATTCTGGCGGCAATTACCCTTGCCGTTGCTTTTGTCATCTACTTCAACCGTGATTTAATTCTAAAAACCAAAAAGGATCAATCGGCCCAACAAGCAATCGTCCCTCCGAGTCCTAAACTAAGCCCGACCCCCGACGCTAGCCGCGGACCGAATGGTTCTGCGGAAACGGCAAATTGGAAAACATACACAAGCAAATCGCATAAATTCTCAGTGGAATTCCCCGAGAATTGGAGGTTAAAAGAAAACTCAGATTTTGAAAGTAATGACCTGACTCCCTTTAACGATACCGCTGAGTTAATTCTTCAGTCTCCAGAAAATTTGGATCCGGCTAAAGATTCTACACACGGAGCAGGCTATGGAATTTCTTTTTATACCATAAGAATAGACAAAGGAAGTAAAAAATTAATGGAAATCATCAATGAACAATTTGCTAATTATGGACCTGGTAGCAAATGTGTAATTCAGCAAGCTAAGGTTGGAGAAATTAATGGCTATAAAATAAGTAATTGTTTTTTCGGTTACACAGAAGCATTTTATTTAGAAAATGGAGAGCTAATTCAGGCGATATTTACCGTTTACTCGTATGATGAATACACGCATGGACCAAATTACAAAGCTATTCAAGCGAAAACCAAAACAACTGTTGACCAAATCCTCTCCACATTTCAGTTCACTGACTAGTATTTTGTATTCAGTATTTAGTATGCGTCATCAACCCCTTCGATAAAACTCAGGGTAAACGATCTGAGAATGACGCAGTGGCGCTAAGGCTAGGTCTTTGCCTTATTATCCTCGACGTGATCGAGGATCAGATTTTTCGCTGGAGTTTATTCCGATTCCCGCTTTCGCGGGAATGACAGAGGGGCGAGAATGACAAAAGCGGTAAGTTCTCGATTACTCTCGAACAATAAAACGGCCTAACGATACAGTATCGTCACTCATGATTTTTACCGATCTAGCCTCTAACGATACTGTATCGTCATTCACGGCGCGGGCGAAGGGCTTGGCGTTGGCGAGGGCTGCGGGCAGGAGGCGCAAAAGTCTTTTTTGGCATAAGGGTCTTTGATTATAATTTGTTCCTGCTCAGTTGCATTAGGCGAACCCGCTTCAACAACCTGCCCGGTTGTATTATCTATCCAGACTTTGGCCTTTTTGAAGGTATCTTCCTTGGGTTCTGTTCCAGCAATAAAATACTCGAACCGGTTGGTGCATGCCTCGTTTTTCGGGCCGCCTGTAACAGAACAAATCTCAATTCCTCTCACCCCGCCCGGAACTTTAAACGACTCATTGACACTATTTTTTAAAACATACGTCATTATCTGGTTCCAAATCGGCGCGGCACCGGTTACGCCCGAGGTGATCGAAGGATTCATTGGCGTATTATCGTTATTGCCAACCCAAACGGCAACCAAAAAACTGGGCGTGTAGCCAAGTGTCCAGTTGTCGCGCTTATCATCAGTCGTTCCTGTTTTAACAGCCACCGTTTTACCTTTGATAACCAATTGAGAAGCAGAACCAAAAGCGGCAGTCCTTGCGCCATTATCCGAGAGAATTGAAGAAATTAGAAATGAACTTTCGCTTGATAATACTCTTTCACCGGCTGGCTGCTTAAACTCGTCCAGAACGTGTCCCTGCGAATCCTCAATCTTCAAAATAGGCGTAAGATCTATCCGTTTCCCCTCGTTTGCAAAAACCCCAAAAGCTGCTGCCATATCAACCATCTTAACCTCGCCTCCTCCCAAAGTCAGAGAGAGTCCATAACGGCTTGGATCAGTAAAGGTTGTGATGCCCATTTTTCGGGCCTCGTCAATCATTGCACTAACTCCGTTGATCGCCAAAACCTTAACGGCCGGAATGTTATAGGAATTAGCCAGTGCGTATCTTACCGGAACCGGCCCGTGGAATTTGCCGTCGTAGTTAACCGGACTATATGGCTTTGGTCCTCCGCTAAACGTTGTTGGTACATCCAAAATCACAGTTGCCGGTGTTATAAGCTTATGTTCAAGCGCAGTCACGTAGTTAATTGGTTTTATCGAAGAACCAGGCTGTCTTGCCGCAATTGTCACGTTTACATTGCCGTCATGCACAACGTCAAAAAAATCCCGCGAACCAACCATTGCCAAAATTTCCCCCGTTTTGGGCCTACTTACCAGCGCCGCACCATTACCCACCCTAAATGCACTAAGTTTATCGATATTTTCCTTAACAATTTTCTGCGCCTGTTCCTGAGTATCAAAATCAAGGGTAGTAGTAACCTTTAAACCTCCTTGGGCAATCGTAGCTTCTCCGTATTTATCCGCCAGATATTCGCGCACATACATCACAAAATGCGGCGCCAGAATATTTACGGCAGACGATTTGAAATTAAGCTTTTCACTTTTGGCTTTTTCAGCTTCGTCACGGCTTATATAACCCTCATCAGCCATTCGGTTTAGTACCAGATGCTGCCTGTCAATTGCTCGTTTGGAATCCTGTCCGAATGGTGAATAATAAGAAGGCGCTGCAGGCAAGCCCGCCAAAAGCGCACTCTCGGCCAAGGTCAAATCGCCTACTTTTTTACCAAAATACTGCTCGGCTGCTGCCTCTACACCGAAAGCTGTTCCACCAAAAGGCACCTGGTTTAAATACATCTCCAGAATCTGATCTTTTGAAAATGCCATTTCGACGCGAAATGCCAGATAAAGTTCCTTAAGTTTTCGGCTGATTGTGCGCTCTGGGGATAAGAAAACGCTTTTTACCAATTGCTGGGTGATTGTTGATCCGCCCTGGACATTACCCTCAAAAACCGTTTTTCTGAAAGCCCGCGTAATTCCGTAGATATCAAAACCTTTGTGCCTGTAAAAATCCTTGTCCTCTATTGCAATCGTTGCCTCTTTCAAATTGTTTGGCACCTCATTCAAAGGCACTATGGTCCTGTTTTGATCAACGTAAAAGTTGTAAAGCAATTTGCCGCTTCGATCGTAGATCTTTGTTGTTTGAGGGATAGCCCGGCTTGTTAGTTGCTTTGGACTCGGCAAATCACGGGTTACATACCACGTAGCAAAAATCGCCAAAAATATAGCAGCAAGCCCTACCTTAAAGCTTCTATCTTGCGCAACTAAAGGGCTTTGCAAAAAGCGCCGAAGTACAACAATCGGCGAAAACGCTAAAATGTCAAAGTGAACCTTTCCAAGAAGGCTAACCAGAGTTTTGGCAAGCCTTTTTGCAATCCAGATTGTTACATCACCGATAAAAATTACCAGACGGATAAACCAGGCGATAAATCCGATTAAAAATTCAAAAATTTTAGACACTAATTTTTGCAATAAGCCAAGCTTCTTCATGAAACAAATGTTTGTGCCTATTCTATCTTAAATTTTGTCAGTTAACCATAGTTGCGAAAGAGTATTTAGATACTATACTATTTAAAAGCTGTAATTATTAAATCGTGATAATTTATCCACCAGAGATCGCTCTTCAAGTCGTGGGAGTTTATCCTGAGTGAAATCGAAGGGGATAGAACTGAATCGAGTCAGACTCGATGAAAAGACTTGAAGTAAGATCGGGTGGATTACAATTAAAAAATGCCGAAAAACGACGATTCAGGTGAAAAGCGGGGGCCAATCGAAAAGACAGAAAAAGGCTGGCCTATAAACCCAATTGGCGTAGTAGCCCTGATTGTCTTTGGCTTCATCGTAATTTTTTTGATCGCCCGGCCATTTTTTGCGCAAAAAACCACAATTTTGCAACAGGACCAGCAACAAAATGCCGCTGGTGGCAGTATCACATCTCCGGCAGCAGGTGATGTTATCAGGAAATCAACCCTTAATATCTCTTTGTCGGTCGAAAAGCCAGGCGATGTTGACAAAGTCGAGTTCTGGGTAAAAACTTACGCCGATAACAAATGGACAATGATCGGTGAAGCGACAACACCACCGTTTACCCTCAACTGGCAAATTCCCGACCAGTTCCAAAATAAGGCGGTTGCCTTAACCACCCACATCTACAATAAAGACGGCACCGTCATCAAAGACCCCGGCGGCTGGAGAGAAGGAATAATAATTTTAGGTCAGTAATTGTTATATTGCTAGATTGCTAAATTGTTAAAAAACCATATAATCATTGAACAATTTAACAGTTCTAATTCTTCTTTCCCAAATAACTCCACCAAGCGAGTAAACAAACCACCAAAATTACCAGGATCAAATTAATAGTTGTCACGAGTTTCAAAACGGCAAGAGCCGAAACTAAACCGACAAAAAGCGCTATAAAAGCCGCCATTTTAAAAGAAGTTTTTATATACCAGTCAACAGAATATCGCTTGTGAAATTTTGTCCTCACAAAATAAAGGGCAAGTCCCAGAAAGCCGAAAATGGCCACGCTAAATAAAAGAACCAAGAGTACGAAAATGTACCAAGGCGCAGAATTCGGGTCAACACCTGCAATTATCCAGGCGATTCCAAAGGCAGAAGCAAATGCAGCCAGAAAAACGAAAGGCAGAAAGTGGGACATAAGTCCATTGTATCAACAGAAAATTTTTAATTTTTAATTTCAAATTTTTAATCAAATCTAAATCATTAAATTTTTAAACATTTAATTCATTTAAAATTAAAAACTTAAAATTTAAAATTTGGGGTATAATCCCCATGATGGATCCCCAAACAACTTTAATAATAGTCGCTGCTTTAGTAATCGTCTCTTTTGCAGTCATCTACATCCAGCTCAAAAAACTCGTCGAAAATAAATCCTCCGACCAAACCACCAAACTTCTAACCCAACTTGTTTCCGATATGCGCGGTTCGATGGACAAAACTACATCTTCCATGGTCAATCAAACAAAAGCAATCAACGAGCGCCTGGACAGAGCAGCGCAAGTAATCTCAGGTGTGTCAAAGTCAGTCGGAGAAATGACAGAACTTGGCCGTTCCATGAAAGATCTGCAGGAGTTTTTGCGCTCCCCAAAAATGCGCGGCCAGATAGGGGAGGCAGTTTTAAAAGACATTCTAGGTCAAGCCTTGCCCAAACAAAACTTTCACCTGCAATACGCTTTTAAAGGCGGAGAAATTGTCGATGCTGCGCTGCAACTGGAACAGGGAATTATCCCGATAGATGCCAAGTTCCCAATGGAAAATTTCAGGAAAATGACCAAGGCGCAAGACGAAAAAGAGCAAAGCGTTTATCGCAAAGTGTTTATCGCCGACGTTAAAAAGCACATAGACGCAATCGCTACTAAATACATTCGCCCCCAGGAAGGAACACTGGATTTTGCCCTCATGTATATTCCATCAGAACCCGTTTATTACGAAATGATTTCCAATGCTCCGGACCTTGACGATTATGCATACCGCAAACGCGTCCGCCCGGTTTCTCCAAGCACGATGTACGCATATTTGCGGGCAATTATCATGAGCCTTGAGGGAAGTAAAATCGAAGCTCAAGCCGGCCAGATTTTAGCAGCTCTTCGCGAAATTGCAGGCGAAACCGAAAAATTCGGCTCGTCTCTATCAGTTCTCACTAAACACATCAAAAACGCCGCCGCCAGCTCCGACGACGTCAACACCCGCTTCTCCCGCCTCAACTCCCGAATATCCACAGTTCAGAATATAGAAACAAAAGCCACAAAAACCCTCAAGGCCAAGTGAAAGACACTAAAATTCTGAGGGCACTCTAGTCAATACTAGAGTGCTGCTTTTAGGTTTTTTGGGCAGAAATTCAAATCAGACCTTGAAGTTTAGAAATTATCCCCTGAATGTTCTCAATTATTTGCTGCAAAATGTTAATTGCCTGACCAATACTTGCAGGTTCTCCGGCAGGCGATGGGCTTACTTCCGGACTTGGTGAAACCGAAGGGCTTGGACTAACTTCAGGCGATGGCGAAACGCTGGGACTTGGAGAAACAGTTGGACTCGGTGAAACGCTGGGTGTAGGGGAAGCTTCGTTTTCATCATCTTCATCATTCTCATCTTCGTCATCAAACTCATCCTCGTCGTCATCCTTTTTACCTACATCCGATCGGGCTGCTGCAGAAACTGCGGCTCCATCCTCATGCTCGTGAGCTACACACGAAACAAATGCCCCATGGTTCTCCCAGGAAGCTTCAGAATCGCAATTTTCTTCACTCGAGATATTATTACTTCGATGCGCAATAACGGGGGTAGCAGTCAGTATAAAGGCCAGGGAAAGAATCGGCAGAATTTTTGGCAGCAGTTTTCGCATATCTAAAAGTTAAAACGTGAAACTTTGAAAAATGTTACAAATTGTACTTTTGTGCGTTCTAATTAATAGATAGTACAATGTGTCCTGTCTTATGGACGATCTTTCAAAATTAATTGACAGGGCACAAGAAGGAGATCACGATGCATACGGTCAGATCTACACTCTTTTCTATAAAAGAATTTTTAGGTTCTGCAAATTTAACACGGGAAACAACAATGTCGCCCAGGATATCTGCCAGGAAACATTCCTCAAAGCATGGAAGTCCCTTCCCAATTTTTCCCAAAAAGGCGGATCATTCCAGGCCTATCTTTTCAAAATCGCCCGAAACTTAATAATCGACCTTTCTCGTAAAAAGAAAGAAGTTTCGATAGAAAATTATGAGCAAGCAGATCGAACTCAAGATCTTGATGAAAAGCTTCAAAAACAGGAGGATATTACAAACGTCAGAAGCGCAATCGCAAAGCTTGACGAAGTCGACCGCCAGATTGTTATCTTGCGGTATTTCGAGGAAATGAGCTCATTCGAAGTTGCCAAAATAGTCGGCATTCGGGAAGGAAACCTGAGAGTCAAAAGCCATAGAATTTTAAAAAAGTTAAAAGAAATAATACAAAACCAAAATGATTGAAGAAAAACTGGAAAGTTTAAGAAAAGAATATCTCAAAATAGGTCCGCCCATCTATCTAGAACATCATGGATGGCAGGATCTTTACACCAAACTTGAAAGTAGACAGGATTTGGGTCTTAACCTGCTTTTTGGCAAGGGGTTGGCGTTTGGGAGCCTCCTCCTTTTACTTTTTGGTGGTGTCGTTGGCGTTGCCCAGGCTGCTAAACCTGGCAATGCACTTTACCAGGTTAAACTTGCCGCCGATGAAGTAGCGGCCACAGTTTTGCAAAAGCCCGAAATAAAAGTTAAGAGGCGTGCCCAAGAGGTTATCAATGTTTCCAGTGACTCCAAAGAACAACTGGACGAAGCAACCAGGGAATATCAAAAATCACTTGAAGATTCTAGGCAGGATGCCCAGAGATCCGGTCGGGGCCAGGATTTTGCAAATACCCTGGACGAACAGGAGAAAAAGTTCAGAAAAGCCCAGGAAGATAACCCCCAGTCTGCCGACAAGCTGGAAGAAGCGATTAAACAAACAGAACAGGCAAGGGGAGAGGTTCAAGGCGAAAGTGATGAGCATAAAGAAGTAGACGAGGATCATCCGATAGAAAGCCAGAACAACCCTAACCAAGACCACAACCAGGGTAAAAATTCCTCCTCAAATCACGACGACTAATAGCCCAATAAATCAATTGACAATTTAAACCGACCCGAGGTATAAAGCGTTCATGGCAAGTCCAGAATATCCACAAAATCCGCTTGAAAGAGTTAGGATGAGAATCTTGGAAAGACAACAAGAGGAGACACTAGCCAGGGAATTATTTCACTTGGCCCTTGATTTGCTTCAGGAAAGGGGCAAGATGCAAAGTTTTTTAAGAATCGTCAAATGGAAAAGTTATGATCACCTTATAAACTCAAGCGAGCCGCCAGTTTCAGTGTCAATAACAGCCGATGCAGACCTGGAAAAGTCTAAGTCAGTAATGATAGACATTAAAGAATATGGCAGGACTACGATTAGAAGGAAGGGAAAAGGTGCTGGGGAAAAATTTAATGCTTACATCCCCTTTGTCCTCTCTGCTACAAAGTTAGATCAATTGAGAATTTATCAGGCTGCTTTAAATCAAATCGCCACTCAATTTGGGGAGCACTAAATTGGTGTTAAAATAGCTGCGTGGGCAAAGGCAAACATAAAAGCAAATATAAAAAAGCCAGGGATAAAGCCGAAAACTTCTACTTTAAAAAATGGCGCGGTAGAGAAAAAATATCACCAGCATTTGACGAAACTGTTTATATCTCCAGAGCAGGGTGGGATCATATAGTTTTCCAAAAGAAAAGGTCCAAAGCAGAACAGCTTAGGCGTCTAGAAGCCTTGCCTCTTGCTCAGAAACTTTTAGAAACCGCAACAACTTATCAGGAACATCGAAGCAAGGGAGAATCCCATTATTTTGCTTTGGTGGGGTTCATCCAAGCTCAAAGAATTAAAGTAGTTGTTAGATCAAAAGGGAAAAAGGGTAGCAAGTTTCTCTATTCTGTCATTGTTTTGAGATAAAAAAAGAGGCGTCTCCCACTTTGGCAAAATGCGTAATGGAATCAGGGTCAAGCCCTTCGCCTCAATGCGAATAATATCAATTAGAGCTCGAAATGTCAAACATTCTTAGCGATCTAAACTTCGAACAACGCCAGGCGGTAACTACCACCGAAGGGCCTCTTCTAATTATCGCCGGTGCAGGTACCGGCAAAACCGCAGTTATTGCCAGAAGAATTGCCTACATTATCGAAAAGAAACTTGCCAAACCTTCCGAAATTCTCGCTCTTACATTTACCGATAAAGCCGCCGGCGAGATGGAAGAAAGGGTAGATGTTTTAGTCCCTTATGGCTTTATCGACACCTGGATTTCTACCTTTCACGCCTTTGGTGACCGGATTCTTCGTGATAACGCTCTGGATATTGGCTTATCACCCGACTTTAAAGTTCTCTCCCGTCCCCAGCAAGTCCTGTTTTTCCAACAGAACTTATTCCGCTTTCAACTGGAGTATTTCCGTCCACTCTCCAATCCGACAAAATTCATATCCGCAATTCTCAGCTTTTTCTCAAGACTTAAGGACGAAAATATTGATCCGGCAGAATTCAAAAAATTCGCAATAAGCAATAAGCAAAAAGCAAAAAGCAAGGAAGACAGGATAGAAGCTCAAAAATATCTGGAACTGGCCGAAACGTTTGAGAAATACGAAAAGTATAAAGATGAAGCAGGTTTTCTGGACTTTGGTGACCAGGTTGTCAAAACAATTGAACTTTTCAAAAAGCGCCCCAAAATTTTGTCCGAGTATCAAAAGAAGTTTAAATACATTCTGGTTGACGAATATCAGGACACCAACTTTGCCCAAAACGAACTTGTCAAAATACTGGCTAGCTCTCACAAAAACATCTGTGTTGTGGGCGATGACGATCAGTCAATCTACAAGTTTAGGGGTGCAGCAATTTCTAACATTCTGGAATTTAAAAAGACTTACCCGAAAGCCAAACAAGTTGTTTTAACCCAAAACTACAGATCAACCCAATTGATTCTGGATAGTGCCTATCGTTTAATTGGCCACAACGACCCCGATCGCCTTGAAGTCAAAAACAACATTGTAAAAAAACTTAAAAGTTTTAAGCAAAAAGCAGGTCTTCCTCCTCAGGAAATTTTTGCAGATACCTTAAGTGAGGAAGCGGATCTTGTTGCCGCCGAAATCGAAAAACTAATGAATCGAAGGCCAAACGCCGAAAGCCAAAAGGCGTATTCGTATCGTGATTTCGCTATCCTTGTACGCGCTAACGCGCAGGCTGACCATTTCCTGCGCGCCCTAAATATGCGCGGCATTCCCCATAAATTTGTCGGCTCTTCCGGCCTTTACCGGCAAGAAGAAGTTAGACTTCTCATCTCCTTTTTAAGCGCCGTATGCAACTTTGAAAATAGCCTAAACCTTTACAATCTTCTGACTTCCGATATCTACCAAATGTCGCCGGAGGATGCCATCAAGCTGACGTCTTATGCAAAAAGAAAGACCAGGCCGCTTTATTATGTGTTGAAAAACTTGGAATCAATTGTTCCCCCCCACATCAGTCATCCTGGAGCGAAACAAAGTGAAGCGATAGAATCTAGATCCTATCGGTCGCTTCGTTCCCTCCAGGATGACAAAAGCAATAATCTGGAAATTTTAGAAAAATCTAGGGCAATAATAGAAAAAGTCCTCGCAGATATTGACGAGGCAATTAACCTTTCCAGGAAACAAAATGTCGGCAAAATCGCCTATAACTTCCTTAAAAAATCGGGATATTTAACGAAACTTGACAGGAGCGACAGCATCGATGCTCAGATAAAAATTCAAAATATCGCCAAATTTTTCGACAAAATTAAAGAATTTTCCGATGTTGCCCGCCCGGCATCGCCTGAAGGCTCAGCCTTTGGCGGACGGGCCAAAGTTGAAACCGTTTCCCAGTTTATCGATTATTTAGAGACAATCCGCGCAGCAGGAGACGACCCTGCAACAGTCCAGTTTGATCCGGAACTTGACGCTGTCAATATTATGACAGTCCATGGCGCCAAAGGCCTGGAATTTCCCATCGTTTTTCTGGTTAACCTAATTGCTGATCGTTTCCCAGCCCGCTCGCGTAGTGAAGCAATCGAACTTCCACAGGCAGTTATTCGCGAAACCCTGCCGGAAGGCGACTGGCACATGCAGGAAGAAAGGCGTCTTTTTTATGTGGGTATGACCCGGGCCAAAGATTTACTCTATTTTTCCCACTCCCGCGACATCGGCAGCACTCGTGTTAAAAAAATCTCTCCGTTTGTTTTGGAAGCTTTGGATAAACCGAAATCAGACATACAGGCTTTTAAGCTTTCCCCCTTGGAGAAAATCGAAAAGTTCGCGCCTGTTGCAAAATCACCTGCCAGCGCCCAACAAGTACTTTTTGACGTTGACGTTTTGAAACTTACCCAGGGTGCCATTGACGATTACCTCACCTGTGCCTTCAAATACCGCTATATTCATATCCTGAAAATCCCCATCTTGCGCCATCATTCAATAGTTTATGGCTCGGCCCTCCATATTGCCGTTGCTGCCTATCTTCGCTCTAAAAAAACCGGTAGAGCTTTAAGCCTGGCACAAATGCTTGAGGTTTTTGAAAACGCCTGGGATTCTGAAGGGTTTTTATCAGTTGAGCACGAGGAAAAAAGAAAGGCCCAGGGGAAACTTGCCTTAATAAGTTTTTACAAACGCGAGTCAAAAATCAAAGAATTGCCAAGTTTAATCGAAGCCGGATTCAAATTTTCGCTTGAAGGGGTAACGATTATCGGAAGGTATGATAGGGTGGATGTTAGACCTGGCACCAAAGTTACAATTATCGATTACAAATCCTCAGAAAACATAGATCAGGACCGTGCAAATTCCCAGGCAAAAGAGTCCACTCAACTTGCAATCTACGCTCTTTCTTACTTTAAGGCTCACAAAATTATTCCGCAGCGTGTCGGCCTTAACTTTCTAGAGACAGGTATTGAAGGCTGGTACGAACCCAAAGTTGCAGATCTTGAAAAGACCGAAAAACTGATCCTGCAAACTGCCGAAAAAATCCGCCGCGATGTCAAAAACAATCATTTTGTAGCAAATCCCAAATACTTCGGCCGCGAACCCGCCTGCGTATACTGTGCATATAATTCCATCTGTCCATTTTCGCTAGCAAAAGTAATTTAACTTTTTTCAAAGATGATCTATTTTGATACAATTACCACCGATGAATCGATTCATCATTAAATGAGTGTTGTCATCGCTCTAATCTTAATCATTATCGCCGCCCTTTTGCTTTTTGTCATTGTGATAGGCGCCTTTTTTGCAATCGACATTTTTCTGGATTTGCCTTACGTTGGCACAAAAAAAGAAAAAATCGAAACCATCATTAAACTTGCCCGAATTAAAAACAATGAAACTATTATTGATCTTGGATCTGGAGACGGCCGTCTGCTTTTAGCTGCGGCCGCCAGGGGAGCCTATGCCATTGGTTACGAACTCAACCCGTTTTCGGTTCTGGTTTCCCGCCTGCACGCGCACCTCGAGGGGCATGCCGAAAACGTCATGGTTTACCGCCAAAACATGTGGCAGGCAGACCTCAAAGTCGCCGACATAATCTTTGTCTACAGTCTCAAGAGTAAAATCAAAAAATTCGAAGACTTCATCTACAAAAATGCCCGTCCCGGCACCCGCATTATCGTCAACACCAACCCCTTTCCTCACAAAAAACCGGTTAAAGTTGAAAACGGCATTTTTCTCTACAAAGTCTAATAAGGAATTCCCTGCTGATTCAGAAGTATTTGAGCCTGTTTGGAGATAACGCGGGCAGCAGAGCTTATGTTCATAAATAAAATCAGGTGTTCAAGCGCCAGAATCACAATTAAAACCACCGTTGGTATGGTTCTTAGAGCAAGCGTCTGCTTTGCCCGCCTTCGAAAATAAATTCCCAAAACTATTCCCGCAATGGCAAGAAGAGTTAAAAACATACTTGTTAAAGCCAGACCTGTATCCGCATATATGTTTTGGCTCAGTGTAAACTGGGTCGTCACAATATGAATTGGGCCAAACAGAAAATAGACCACAACCGGCGAAATGATAGCCAGAAGCGAAAAGGCTATCGTTATTGCAGGCAGAACTGTAAAAAACACACCGCGTCTCAGAGCCAAAACTAAAGCCAAAATGGTGGTAATTGGTGGCAGCGCCAGACCCCAGATTAAATATCCCCAAACCAAAACCTTATTAACGTTTTGGGCATTTCCCATAAGCGTATCCAGATTATCAGAAGCTTGGACTGGCGCAGTTAACGTCTGGTTTTGATTTGGTGCCTGACCCTGCTGGATTTGTTCCTCTGCCATTTTATCTTCTCATAGTCTTAAGATAGAGCCACCTAAATCGGTCAGCCAAATTTAGACTTCTGTAGAGCGCTTGTTGCAGAATAAGATCATAGGTGCCAATATACTCAACTTGCATTGGTCCATACCCTGCTTTAAACCTGTGAAATCCGTACCATGAATCCTTTTGACTGGCATCAGGCGCCAGCGCTCCCCACATATCAAAAATTTTAAGCCCCATTTTCTTCCCCAAACGTATTGCTTCCCAGCACAATAAATTCGAGGCCATTACCTCCTTATTTTCAATTGAAGACCCGCCATAAGGGTAGTAGAGCGTATTGGCGAAGTTAAAGAGCATCCAGACAGCCAGTGGCTTGCCCTGATATTTGGCAATTAATACTCTGGCCATCCCTGCAGGCATCAAAGTTTCCCAGATAAGTTTGTGATAAGTTGGCGTGTGGCCAAAATAGTTTTGGCGTTTGGTTGTCTCAAAATATAACTTGAGATAAATTTCAAAGTCCTCCTCTTTGGTGCTTTCATAAACCTGCACACCGTATCTATGTGCCAAACCCACGTTGTAGCGTGTCTTAGGATGCATCGCGCGCATAAGTTCAGCTTCTGTGCGTGTCAAATCGATTACAAAATTGTGTTTGGTAAAAAGCGGTTTTTTGGATAGAATCAGCCGCGAATCCAAAGATAAAATTTTATTATGCGCCTCTTCCCGCGTTTTTTCATCGATAACCACATTTGGCTCAATCTTGATAAAAGCGGCATTCTTGCTTTTTCCTAAGGTTGCCAAAGCCTCAATCATTTTTGCATCCGGCATGGGGCCTTTTGGGAAATAGCCTATTGTTTGTGCCAAAACCGGCACCTGATGGAATGTCAGCTGATAGGCATTGAGCATTTTTTTACCGGAGAAGTGTCCCAGACGAACCAGATCAAGACCGGTTTTTCTGCGGAATTCTCCCCATTCCCACGATTGCACCACGTGCATAACTCGCAGGTTGTAAGCACTTTTTTCGTTTTCCTCGACCTCGCGAACAATTGAATCGCCCATATATTTATTGTACCTTTTTGGTCTTTGCCATGAGTCTGATAATCAGAAAAGACGCCAGGTTAGAAAGTAGTAGAGAGGGTAAGAAAACGTCGCCGATTTTTAAGAAAGTCGACATCAAAATAGCAATAATTGCCACACCTGCACCAAAAAGATATTTAAAATATCCGGCAATTGGCGAAGTGATTGGCTCCGGCAGCATCACTAGCGCGAATAATAAAACAGTCGGATCAACCAAAGTCCCCAGTGCTAAATCCGCGGATGAAGTAAGGATTAGATAAATAAAGTAAACAAGTAGGAATCCCAAGGGCAGATACAATCGATGCAGCCGCCACAGAATTCTTATCATTAGCGGCACCAGTATCGCAAGCGGGTACCAACTCCAGGAAACACCCCACCAGGCAACGGTCGTACCAAAAATCAGATAAACGCCCATGATACCAAGCGCTGCCGGGTTAAAAATATGCTGCCTTATGCCTTTGGCCAGAAATTGTTTCGAAAGAGTCACTAAAACCCCTGCCGTCAATATCACCCATACTGGTTCGCTAGGCGAAATTATCAAACCGATCAAAAATCCGGAAACGACTACTGCTGTTGGTAGATAAGTCTTACGGTATCTCAGAAACGTCAGACAGAGATCAAATATGGCAACGAGCAAAATCGCCAACAGGGGATAGACAATAATTTGCAAAATGTGGGGGTCACTCCTAAAGTGCCAAATATCCAGAAACCAGACTAAAAATAGGGTAAAGCCAACCTGAAGACGGATGTCATTAGCCAGCGTTTTTAGATTCACACTTCATTTTATCAAAAAAAACCGCTACTAGAACCCGGCTACATCGCCGCCTACCTTTTTGCCGAAGCACCAATTATTGTCGCCTCAGTAGTCATCTTTTTGGCAGGAGCCACCCTCTGGTTCTTCTACAAACCTCTCCACTTCGCCCGCCCCGCGCATATAGAGTAAACCGTTTTTGCTTTTCGGCCGAATCTTGAATATAATTCCACGAATGCTAACCTGTGAAGGCTTTTATTTGACTTATATATCAAATTTGATATAATTTAAATGGACTTTGAAATTTTTTATTACAAAGATAGTTCTGGTAATAATCCTGTTAATAAGTTCTTACAAGATTTAGCCATAAGGAACAAAGTTCTTTTTCAAAAAACTACGAAAGGTATCGAAAAACTAAGAAACAGAGCTTTTCATAAAGAACCTCTATCAAAGTACATAGAATCAGGACTTTGGGAATTAAGGATAAGATCAAGAAACAACATTTTACGGATTTTATATACCTTTTCCAAAGGTCAAGTAATTATTTTATTGCATATATTCATAAAGAAACAGCAAAAAACACCAAGAGGTGAATTAGAAATCGCGAGACAAAGACTGAAAAAGTTGAAAGAAAGTTAAAACTTATGAAAAGAAAAAAAGACGATCTCGACAGGACAATAGAAGAAGCTTTAAGAAGAGATCCAACCTTAGCTGAAGGGCTTGAGAAAGCCGGTCAGGCTTGGGATATTGCATTTCAGGTTTACGATCTTCGCAAAAAAACAGGGTTAACTCAGACGCAACTGGCAAAGCTAGTCGGTACAAAACAATCTAACATTGCGCGCGTAGAATCCGCCGATTACAGTAGTTATACATTTAAAACCCTTGAAAAAATTACTAAAGCATTAAAAGCGCGGCTGGAGATTAGAATTGTTCCGGCGTCGAACCGCAAAGCCGTTCACCCAGTAAATTAAACCCCTCCACTTTGCCCACCCACCCCATATAGATTGAGCTGGACTTTGCCTAAATTTATGTGTAGAATTCCGCCCAAATGGTTCAAGAAGCTATTCAAACAGAGATACCTTTAGAAGAAAGATACGATTTATCAAAAGAAGCCAGAAAGCTATTAGAGCTTTCGAGAGCTGAGGCAGTTGGACTCGACTCACCCCAAGTTAACTCTGAACATCTTCTGCTCGCCTGTGCTTCAGATCGCGACATTGCCGTTTTTTTAAATAATTTTACATTAACACGAGATAAATTATTAGCTCGAATCAAATCTATAGTTGAAGGAGTTAATCCTCAGCCTAAGAAAATAGGCAAAGTCAGTTTTTCTGAAGAAATAGATCAGGTTCTATCATTGGCGGAAGAGCATAGGAAAAGGGAATGCGTGCAAGATATTACAAAGTTTCATCTGCTGATAGGCTTGGTTCAAGAGGGAGATGGAATACCTGCAAGCATTTTAGATTCTCACGGAATTTTATATGAGCAGTTAATGAAGAAGTACTATGAAGACCAATTGCAGTCACTGGATCAACAATTAAGAATGGCGTATCAAGATCAAGATGTACAAGAGTTTGAAAAAGACAGACTCTGCGGTATGGTACAGAATCTGAGACATGAGGTAAGTGTAAGTAGAGAAAGATCAAAGCAACCCGTGGAACCCCCGGTACACCGCGATCCTTAAGTTTTTAAACCGCACTAATCAGCTCCCGGCATATCAACCACAAACCGCACTATTAAATTTAGTTGACCAGCGTTATATAATGATTTAACCTAAAAGTAGATTGATATGGCACGCGTCGATCTCCGAAAAATACTTGATACAAATAAATCAGGCTGGCTAGCCCTAACACGAGATAATAAAAAGAAAATTGCCTCGGGTAAAACCTTACATGAGGTGCTCAAAAAAGCTAAACAAAAAGGTGTAGAAACCCCCAGTGTCTTAAAAGTCCCCAATCTCAAAACTGCCTACATAGGCTGATGGATTTTGACTATACTCTGGTCACGGATTGGCCACATCACCAGCCGAGACAGCGTTATCTCCCCTGGATAAACATAGGAATTCGCAAGCCTGGAGATTTCAAAACAATATATCCTTTGGGTTTGGTAGATTCTGGTGCTGAATTGACGGTGATCGACAAAGAAATTGGCGATGAGCTAGGTTTTAACTTTGCGAAAGCGAAAAAAGGTGAAATGACAGGATTCGGCGGGGCTAAGGTCGAGGTTTTGATACTAGAAGCCGAATATGAAATTGACGACAAAAGGGGAGAGAAACCAATTATCTATCGGGATCTGGTAGCGTTTACCAAACGGGCGTTTCCTCAAACACATCCTCAGCAAACAGCAATTTTTGGAACTATTGGTTTATTTAGAAATGTAAGGGTAACTTTTAATTACCCCAAAAATATTCATATTGAAAAATGAGTGCTACAAAACCTAAGATTTGTTAAATTCCCGCTGCAATTAACTCTTCCGGTATATCCACCACAAACCGGCTGACCAAATTAGCGGAAGTTGTACCAAAATATAATCTTTGCGTGGCATACGAAAGATAAAGTTTTTGGCGGGCGCGGGTCATGCCAACGTAAGCCAAACGCCTTTCTTCCTCAATTTGCTCAGCATCCAACATCGACCTTGAGTGCGGAAACAAACCCTCTTCCATCCCCACAATAAAAACTTCATCGAATTCCAGGCCTTTTGCAGCATGAATTGTCATCAGCGTCACAAAATTGGTCGCCTCCTTCTCAAAAGATTTTTCCGGCGTAACCATGCCCTCCATCAGCGCCACGTTTTCCAGAAAAGTAACCAGATTCTCAAAACCGGCGGCAACGGAGCGCAACTCCTTAACGTTTTCAACGCGCATCAAGCCCTGCTCCGTACCATCGTCAATAAGCCTCAAATACTCCGTCACATCCAGAATTTTGTCAATAAGGTCAATAGGAGACGGCTTCCCTCTCCTATTGACCTTCTGGAGCCCCTCACCAATGTCATCCTGAGCGTCAGCGAAGGATCTTTTTTTGTTCAAGGTGAACCCCGCGATAGAATCTGTCTTTTTAGAGATCCTATCGGTCGCTGCGCTCCCTCCAGGATGACGGGAAGACTGGAGCTTTTCTGCCACCTCCTGAAATTTTTTAAAACGATTTTTACCCAGTTTTTCCACCCGCGACCTTGCAACATCATCCAGTGGGTTTGCAATCAAGCGTAAATAGGCCATGATGTCCTTAACCTCTTTACGTTCATAAAAGCGAATACCGCCATAAATTTTATAAGGGATAGAGGTACGCAAGAAAGCTTCCTCAACCACACGCGATTGGGCATTAGTCCTGTACAGGACTGCAAACGAGCCGAACTTTTTTGTTGACCCCAGAATCCGCTCAACTATAAAATTTGCCTCATCCACTTCGCTTGTTGCGTTGTAAATCGTCACTTTTTCTCCGGCTGCATTTTTTGTCCACAAATTTAAAATCGGATGCGAGCTGTTTTTGGAAATCACGCTGTTTGCGGCTGTCAAAATTACCTGAGTGCTGCGGTAATTCTGCTCCAGATTAAAAACGCGGGCATTGGGAAAATCCACTTCAAAATTTAAAATATTTCGAAAATCCGCTCCTCGAAACGAATAAATTGCCTGCGAAGCATCCCCAACCACCGTCAGATTGCCGTGCATACTTGCCAAATGCTTAGTCAGAACATATTGGGCAGTATTAACGTCCTGATACTCGTCCACAAGCACATATTTAAAGCGTTTCGCGTACTTTTCGCGAATCTCCGGCACTTTTTCAAAAAGCAAAACTGCCTTCATCAGCAAATCGTCAAAATCGCAGGCTCCAATTTTAGTCAGTTCTTTTTGATATATCTCATAAACTTCGGCAGCTGTCTTGGCAAAATATCCTCTGGCAAACTGCGAATATTTGTGCGCATCCATAAGTTCGCTTTTTGCCGATGAAATCGCACCCAAAATAGAAGACGGTCGAAAGTTTTTAGCGGAAATGTCAGCATCTTTCATGATTTTTTTAACGAGGGACAGCGAATCGTTATCGTCATAAATCAAAAATCCGGTCGGAATCCCGATATATTTGCCCTCAATTCGAAGTAACTTTGCGCAAAATGCATGAAAAGTACCGACGAAAGGTAACTGGGATGGTGGGATGGTGGGATGGTGGACACTTTTGCTAGTCCCTACTTTCCTACTATCCCACTTTCCTATTAACCTAATGATTCTCATCTTCATCTCATTTGCAGCTTTATTTGTAAAAGTCACGGCCAAAATCGCATTTGCATCAACCCCCTGCGAAATTAAATAAGCGACTTTATATGTCAAAACACGTGTTTTACCACTTCCTGCACCGGCCAAAATTAAAACCGGCCCGTCGGTCTTTTGAACAGCTTCTTGTTGAATTGGGTTAAGACTTGAAAGCAAATTCACGGTTAGTTGGATAGATCGTTAGTTAGATAGTTGGATGGATTTTACACTATCGAACTATCCATCTACCCAACTAGAGACTAAGTGGCATTATATATCAGTCGAGGGCTTTTTCAGTAAACTTCTCACTGATATAATAAAGGTCACATGATCAAAGTTCTCGATTTTTGGGCAGAATGGTGCGGGCCATGTAAATTCATGGAGCCGATGATCGAGGAGCTGGAAAAAGAGTTCAAGGGTAAGGTTGAATTTGAAAAAATAAACGTAGACGAAAACCAGGAACTTACTGCCAAACACGGTGTCATGTCCATCCCAACTTACATTATCGAAAAAGACGGACAGGAGGTTGAGAGAATAATCGGCGCAACCCAAAAAGACAATTTTGTCAAAATTCTCTTCAAGCATGGGTAATCTTCCAATTGTCGTTGCCAACCACAAGGCAAATAATACTTGGGATCAGGTTTCAACGTGGATCGACGAAGTGGCGGCTTCAGCCCAAAATTTTGCCGGCACCATTATTTTTTGTCCCTCTTATCCGTATCTTGCAGCAGCACATGAGAAAATTTCACAAAACGGCATTAACTTAAAACTAGGTTCCCAGGATATTTCTGGTTTTGAGCAAGGTGCCTACACCGGTGAAGTCGCCGCCAGCCAGATTGCCGATACTATCAAATACACGATAATTGGCCACTCCGAGCGCCGTCAAAATTTCGCGGAAGACGATAAAATCTTAACTAGAAAAGTTGAAAATGCCCAAAAAGCTGGTATTACCCCGATTTTCTGTGTCCAAAACACAGAAACTCCAGTTCCAAAGAATGTCGAAATAGTCGCCTACGAACCGATTTTTGCCATCGGCACCGCTAATCCCGACACTCCCGAAAATGTTCAAGAGGTTGCTAAAAAAATCAAATTAAAAGACGATCACACAGTAATCTACGGTGGTTCAGTATCGGAAGAAAACGTCAAGTCATTCGTAAAAGATCAGGTTGAAGGCGTATTAGTTGGTGCAACCAATAGTCTTGACCCCCAAAAATTTGCTGGTATCATCGAAGCGCTAAAGTAATCCATGCGCGATTTAAGCAAAGTCCCATCTGCCCATAAACAGAAAAAGAAATACCCTTTTTTGAAAATTTTCATCCTTTCTTTTCTTTTTGTCGCGGTTCTTTTCGGCATTGTCAAATTTTTTAATTTAGATAAAAATTTGTTGAAGGGCCCACGAACCGTTGTTAAACTGATAACCAATTCCGGTCTTGAGTCCGATAATAACCGCATCAACGTTTTGCTTTTAGGTACAGGCGGTCCCGGGCATGATGGTCCGGACCTTTCAGATACAATGATTTTGGCTTCAGTTGACGAAGACGGAAAAGACGTCGCACTTGTTTCTATCCCGCGCGATCTTTGGGCCCCACCAGTCAATGCCAAGATTAATGCCGCCTATGCATACGGCCAGGGAAAAGACGGCAAAGGCCTTGACTTAGTTCGCGAGACAGTTTCAAGCCTTTTGGGCGTACCTGTACACTACACCCTGCGTGTGGATTTTGACGGTTTTATCAAAGCTGTCGATTTGGTTGGCGGCGTCGATATAGAAATTGACAATTCTTTCACAGATACCCATTACCCAGTTACCGGTAAAGAAGATGATCTATGTGGCTTAACTTTGGAGAAACAAGAAATAAACGGGGTCACCCAAAACGTCGTAAAAACTGCCTCCGGCTCTGCGATTCCGCTCTCTCAAATAAATGACAAAAACGATCCGTTCATCTGTCGCTACGAAACCCTTAACTTTGCAAAAGGCCAAATGCACCTGGACGGGGCGACGACTCTCAAGTTTGTGCGCTCGCGCTACGGTACGAACAATGAGGGCTCGGATTTTGCACGTTCCGCCCGACAAGAAAAAATAATCTTGGCCGTTCGGCAGAAAGTTTTCTCCTCGCAGACCCTGACAGATCCCAAAATCATCGCCAGTCTTATCGAAACCTTTGGTGCATCAATTGATACAGATATTGTCGATGAAGACGTACCACTCTTTGCCAAACTAGCCCAAAAAATTGACGCCTCAACCATCCGTCGTGTTGTTCTTGACACAGGTCGCGACGAAAGCCAACTGATAACCGGTGACCCCCAAAACTACGGCGGCCAGTATGTTTTGGCACCAAAGGGAAGTTGGGAAGATCTTGGCTCCTACATCCAGGGCGAGATTTTTAAGCTGGAAGAAAAATAGATTAGTCCCGGAAGGAAAGAACAAGTTTAACTGCTCCAATTACAAACAAAACCGCTCCAGCTATAAAAAGCACATAAGTCAGCTCTGTTGAACCTGCGGCAGGTAGCGAAGAAGATGTCCCGCCTTTGCTCTGTGCGGAAAGTGTTGAGCTTGTTTGGGCAAATGCAGCCTGGGCCAAACCAAGCCACAAGGCACAAGATACGAAAAATCCAATAATTCGGGATATTGCAAACTTAACCATAGCAGACTGAAATTACCTTACACTTTAAGCTTATAGGCCCCAAAATTATTTGTCAAGTCATGTACAGTATCAGGGTTTCGTTTACATCGGCACCTTCAAGATATGACTGATTGGTGATGATGTAATCCTCAATT
>Ga0155821_113_pt1 | contig 37939 bp, 36 predicted proteins | sample RifCSPlowO2_01_FD_107475 | JGI IMG/M metagenome (GOLD analysis project Ga0155821, IMG submission 107475) | Candidatus Curtissbacteria bacterium RIFCSPLOWO2_01_FULL_42_26 | reverse complement strand
ATCAGTCATATCTTGAAGGTGCCGATGTAAACGAAACCCTGATACTGTACATCAATTGACATAAATGTACATTTAAATGTATACTTAGAGTATGCAATATATTTCGTTTACTGAACTAAGAACTAAGGCTCGTAATCTCGCAAAAGCCCTTGAGCACGGAGAGGAAATTAATCTTGTGAGGAAATCTAGAATTGTGGGGAAGATTATACCAAATACTAATGCAAGTATAAAAACAGTCGACGCTAAAAAGCTTCAGGCAAAAATTGATAGACTTAACTTTCCAAGTTTAACGATGAAGGAGATAGAAAGAAGATATAGAATAGCAATGATGAAAAAACATGGCCAAGGTCTTTCTTGATGCTAACTACTTTATAAGACTTGCAAATAGAGCGCCAGAAGTGGATACAGAGATACTAGACAAACATGAGGGTTACATAGCTACATTATCCTGCCACATTTTGTTTTACATAAATAAAATAGATGTTCCCGATAGTGAAACTAATTCGTTTATATATGATTTTAATTTAATAGATCTTGACCGGACTATTCTCGATAAAGCTTTAATAGGCCCAACTAAAGATTTTGAGGATAATATTCAACTTCATTCAGCAGCAGAGGAAGAATGTGATTTTTTCTTAACCTATGATGAAAAACTGTTAAAAATGAAATTTTTTGGTAAAGTTCGGATTCAGTCTACAATCAGTCTACAATGATTTCCTCACCGGACTAAAGTCCTGGGTTTCCATATTTAGGGTCCGACCCTATTTCGAGCAAGCGAGGACCACGGCTTATAGCCGTGGGTGAAGCATCTGCTTCATTACCGCGAAGCGACAAGTCAAACTTGTCATGCCACGTCTGACGTGGCGAAGAAAGAGAGGACGACGGGCTATGCCCGTGGGAATCTATTGAGGTGATTGGAGGCAGTAGTTGAGGAAAGTATTGGGTGGGGTGAGGCTGCAGGTGGCATCCGGTTTGTTGAAAATTTCCTGGTTTTTGGAATTTTCCAGTTGGGCCCAAAGGACAAATGCCTGATGGTCGAGAGATACTGCATAGCAATAAGTGTGGGGGGCAGCACCACTGCAATCTCCGCCAACAGGCGGCGGTGTCGGAGGAGGCGGAGGTGGTGGAGGTGGGGGTGGTACGATAGCTGCCGGATAAAAGACTTCAATGTAGACTGCGGTCACATACAGTACAGCAGGAGAGCCATTTAATCTGACTCCGGCTTCTATATTTTTAACTTCAGAAAGTTGCCAGGGGTTGCCCGTGTTTGGGTTGTCAGGATTGACCACCGTGCTTGGGTTGGTGGTTGAATCGAAGGAATACCATTGATAATTTAGTGATAAAGAGGGTACTCCAAGTTCATAGTCTTTACTGTTAATACGTAGAAATGGACGTAGACCTGCGGAGCCACTGGGTCCTAATCTTGCCCGAATCCACACCCGAACTTTATTAATTTGTGTAGTTTGAGGTGGAATAAGTGGGTCGGCAAATAGCCAGGAATCTTTAACGTCAAGACCGATACAATCAGGCACCTCAGTGCAAACTATTTGGATTGTTGTGGCGTCCTCATCCGGTGAGCCTATTGGGTCGTCAATATTTTGATAATGCCCCTGCCCTCCAACAGGCGGGTTTGCACCCCAAAGTCCTCTGTTGTAGAATCCCTGCGCAACGGGAAGGGTGGTTTTGCTGTCTTCTGCTTGGGCATATACGCTTTTTACGAGTTCTAACCTGGAAGAAGCCTGTCGCGGGTCTTTAGGCGATTCTTTGATGTAATCTTCTAGTTCGGGAATCCAGTTGGCACCAGCCGAGGAAGTAAATGACTCTGCTTTGCAAGATGGCCCCTGGCAAGATGGGGGAAACTGGCGAAAATCTTGATAGTAAAGGACAAGTGCGGTTTTAATGGCCTGCAAATCCTGTTTCCTTGCGCCGTCTCTGCCTTTTTGGCGGGCGTTATCAAAACTTATTGTGGTGATGGCAACGAGAATTCCGATAAGGCTCATCACGACGAGGAGCTCAATGAGGGTGAAAGCAGAACGGCTTCGCATAAAGGGTGCAACCCTGCTATAGGGTTAGTCTATAGATAACTCACCAAGTTGATCTTTTGAATCCGACGCGAAATCCTCAACAAATGCTTTATAAGAAAAGTATTTTTGGGGAAGTAATGTTTTGCTGTTTTTTCCTTCAGTAAAAAAATTTAAAACTGGAGTAGGATCCATCCAAGAAATATTTTTTTTGCACATATATATACTATAGCTTGAATACCGATAATTTCTCCAGTCAATAATTTCTCCAGTCAGAACTTATTTTTAAGGGATTTAAATGAATATATCTGGATATGTGTAGGAGATAGGAATCCTGGTCAATATTGGCTGCTTTAAAAATTCCTGGGAATAAAGTTCCCTGCCTTTCGTATGTTCTATTTAAAATACATGACATAACTGGTGGAAAGGGCGCGTATTAATTTTGTTATGCCATCTTTGGCAAGTTGAAGACAAAAAAGATGAAAATGATTTGGCATTAGACAATATGCTAAAAGTTTGACGTGCTTTGCTAGGGAGTGTTGGGATGAAGGGTCTAAGTATCTCTCTAAATAATGCAGGAAGATCTCGTAGTCCTGGTTGTCAAGAAAAATTTTAGTGTCAGCTACGCCTCGATTGTAGACGTGATAGTAAGAATTCTCAATATAAATTTTGACAGAATTTTTAGCCGGCATGTGGTGACGATAATCTTATTGAGATAACCTGTAAAGGGTGCAACCCTGCTATGGGGTTGGTGGGTTAGATTTTTATCTCGCGGTGTTCGGTGGTTTTGCGGCAGCGCTTGCAGTACTTTTGGAAGGAAAGTTTAGTTGCCTGGCTTTTGGTTTTTAGGGCAATATTGTCCGGGTTTTTACTGCTTGTGTAATTTTGCGATTTGCAAACAGTGCATACGAGCAAAATTAATACTCTTTTTGATTTGGCCATTTTAAAGAAATTGTTAAATAGTTAAATTGCTGAATTGTTAGGATGTAGTTTAACGTTCTCTATGGTGTTGATCAATATAGCAATGTAATAATTATTCACGGATTTGCTACAAACTTATACGTGCCTTTTTTAACTCCCCACGAGCCGCCGGGGCCGGTAGTGAAAGAGGAATTGGCAAGACCCGTGTCGTAATTGAGAGTTGCCGAATTTTCCAGCTCTAGCCTTTTTGCAACCAGTGCAGTAACTTGGGCAGTGTTTTCCAAGTCCGCTCCGCCGTCGAGTGCGTAGAAAACGGCATTTACGCCTGAATTCTGGATTTTTACGGCATCATTGAGTGTCGAGGTGGTAACTACCAAGATGTATCCTTTTGGGTTGGCACTTGTCGGTACAAAGGTACCGCTGTTTGCTGTTGAAACTTTGCCGTCCGTTATTAGAACAGTGCCCTTGGATCCAAAGCTCGAGTCGAGTTTAATTTGGGCGGAATTCTGAACCGTTACGTTGCCTGTTACCCAGATTGGACCCTGTATGTTGATAATTGCCGTATTTGATACAACGAGGTTGCCGACAATTTTCCGGGGGCCGATGTTGGTTGTGTCGCTTGAGTATGTGCAGGTGCCGCCGGCGCAGTTTGTTTCTCCACCATCATCTGCTTTATCTTTCCAAAAATCATAGTCAATGGTAGGCATTTGAGAGGCGGGCTGACAGTCGGTTGGACAAGCGCGTTTGGTGCCTGTTACGAACGGATCCGGGGAAGAAATAGTGCCCACGGCGTAGGCATCCCCGTTAATTGTTGAAGTACCGGAACCTGTGATGCCGGCGTTTGAGTAAACATTTCCGTTAATAGTTGAGGAATTTTCCATCTCAACGCCGCCGGTGCCGACCTGCACAGCATAACGGAAGGTGATATTTGCGCTATCTATAATAGCGTCAACCTTGATTGTTCTCTGGGATTTAGGGTTTGTGGAGTTTGGGACGTAGCCGGTTGCAACGATGCCTTTTAAATACTGGCCTTTGTCAACAACCGTTATAAAAAAGGTGCCTGTTGTGCCAAGCGGCAGTTCGGTTAAATCGCCATAGTAGTTGCCGGCGGTCTGATTTAGCATATAAAGCGCCCGCTCAACGCCGGCGTCAGCAAGCGCCGTTGCTTGTTCTGCCATTCTGCCGCGTGAACCAAATCCTAAAAATATGCCGACCTGGCTAAAAAGGGCCGCAACTAAAACCAAAATCACCGCAAAAAAGACGATGGCAATTATTAAAACCTGTCCGCGGATAAAGTTAGATAGATTCATCTTCAGTTTATTCCGAGTGAAAAAACTCCGGCATATATTTCGGAGATGAAGCGAATTTTGAGCAAGGATGAGAGAACCACGGCTTTCAAGTCGTGGGAATCTATTTCTGACGGCCTGAGGGCTTTAGCCATTTGTTTTCTTGCCATCAAATCCATAATGACAGAAAGTAGCAATACGGGTCAATCATACGTTAGTTTGTTGAAAACCTATCTCTAAGTCATTGCGAGGAGTTAATCGATGATACTCAGGACGAGAACAACACGCTTTGCATATTGTTCGAGCTTAAGCGAGAACTGTCAGACTTCTCACTTTGTTACGTTCAGTTCACATGAACGTAACTTTGTTCGAAGAATAACACAGGTTTTTGTGCGAGTAAGAGTAAGCATCTGTTTGACGGCTTCGGCATAAGTTTCGGGTTTCTTATTTATAGTTTGGTGTCAGTTTATTTCTGACGGCTTGAGGGCTTTATTGTAAATGCGCACGTCGTCGATTAAGCCATTGTAGGCAAACCATTGGCTCCACACGCCAATTCTTAATATGCCAGTGTCGTTGGACAAAGTGCCGGTGCGTGGGGTACAGTCCGGATTCTGGTCAGTATCTATGTAAATACAAACATTAGTGCCGTCGTAAGTACCAACAATATGGTGCCATGTGGTGGTGTCCGTTATCGCCTGTGTGCTGATTGCGTTGTCCCAGTCGCCATACTGTAGGGGGGGTGGGTCATGCCATATGCCGAACCTCAGCTTGTTGTCAGAGTCTTTTATATACATCTGGAAAGAATTTTTCCCACCAAGTAATGGACCTTTGTAAACTATAGTAGAATTGCCTGCAGAGAGACCGTTACGTTTTATCCATGCCGATACAGTTATTTGATTAGTGTTGGATGGCCTGAGAAGTGGATTATCCGGGCTGTTGGGGCAGGTAGTGTCGCCCTGGTAGCAAACATATTCATTAGAGTTGTCGATATTCAGGGCTTGCCCAATTTTGCCTGGGGTATAGATGTCAGAGGTCCAGTTAATGTACTTGGATGCATTAAAGTTGTTTCCGCTCGAATCATTGGTGTTTCCATCAAACTTCCACCAGCCGACAAGGTAGGCGCTGGCGGGGGAGGTGAGATACTGATAAGTGCCCTTTTTTAGTTGCCAGGATCCGGTACCTGTACAGCCGGCAGCTAAACACTGGCCGATTTTGAGGCCTTCTCTAAATGCGATAGTATTGTACCCAGCGTCACAGGATGTGCATGTGGCTGCAATTCGTTTTGCGTACAGAGCGGTTACAGTGACGTTGGCGCCTCCTCCTGCGCCTGTGATATTAATGGTGCATGTCGGGCACATAAGAACAGCCCGGATTTCTGATGAGCCGGTTAAGCTTATACCTTGGCCGACACTGACTTCGCTGATTATGTGGGTAAACTGGGTATTGTTACTAGTGTCTGCCAGCATTTGTGCCGATGTGCTGGTAAATGATCCTTTTAAAAGAATGTGTGGTGCCAGATTGTTATCTTGATTAAAGACAACGCCGTCTGGCCTGATCGGCCCGCAGCCTTGAGTCATTATCATGCCATCATTCGGAAGCCAGATGTCACTTTCTATGAGCAAAGTTCCGCCGGGGCCTGTGCAGGTGATTATAAGGCCGCAATCGAATATAGATTTGCCGTATAGGCCGTTTACGGGATCCCACGTAGGGTTTTCGGTGGAATGGTAGCCGATTCTTTTGGTTTTTCCAGACTCGACAGTTATAGTGCAATTGGTATCTGTATATCTAGCACAAGTTGTATAATCGGTTCTCCAATTTTCATTACCATTCTCATTAGCATTGCAGGCATAAGTTTTAATAGAATCCTTGTTTACATCGGGTAAAAGTACCGTACCTTGATCGTAGAATGCTTTGGCGGGGTCTGGCAGGGTGTCGGGCGAGTTGCAAAGGTAATCTAAATTAGTAATCGGAGTAGTTGAAATGGAACCTGATACATAGGCCGAGCCGCAAATTTTGCCCTTAATTCCCCCGGACGGGGCTGTGCCATCAATGGATGAATTTGCAAAGGCATTAGCTGGAATTGGGTTAGCCGGAGTATTGCTGGTATTTCTTAAATAAGTTGCCCCTAAAGATATACCTCCTGTATCAGCCTGGATTGCATTGCTCAGAGGAATTATCCCGCCGGTTGTAGAGAGTTTGGAGCTGATCTGGATGGTCTGTTTGGCCTGCGGGTTGGTTTTGTTGGGGATATAGCCGGTTGAGGTGATGACTTTATCGGCGCCGGAATCGGCGATGTAAACGGCGACTTGTGAATCGGGCAAATTGAGGATAACTGCCCGCTCCGCGTCGCTGTAATTGGAGTCGTGGCCAGAATCCATTGCGTAGCCCGAGACGGTATTTAATTTCCACAGGGCGTAATCAATTCCGGCTTCGGCGGCGACGGTTGCTGAGTCGCGCGAATTAGCGCGGTTGGAAAAGTTTAAAAAATTTGTAACTCTTGAGAAACCGGCTGCAGAAATTATCATGAGAACGGCCATGAAGATTAGGACGATGACAAGGACCTGGCCCTCCTGCCGGCGAGGCATGTATTCTGTATTCTGTATTCTGTATTCTGTATTTCTCTTAATACAATATACAATATACAATATACTAGTAGGGAAGGGCATTAGTTTTATTTTAGCAAGAGAAGGATGTCTGAGTCGAGACGTTGACATTTATACACATCTTTAATAGAATACATGTGTATGCTCACCAAACGGACAAATATCTTATTTGACGAGAGGCTGTGGCGCCTTTTGACCGACCGCGCCAGGCGTGAAAAAGCTTCTGTAGGCAAACTGGTAAGACGCGCCTGCGAAAAAGTCTACGTGCAGGATGAAGAGATGGATGGGAGAAAAAAGGCTTATGAGGAGATTTTAAAGATTCGAAAAATTAGTAAGAAACCAATTGACTATAAAGCTTTAATAAATTATGGCCGCAAGTATTAACACTTTTGTTGTTGATGCTTCCTTTATTCTTGCTGGCCTTTTCCCGGATGAGCTATCGCCAGGATCTGACACAGTTATTGAGAAATACCTAGATAAAGAAATTGAACTTATTTCATCCTTGATATTCGAGCTTGAAGTACTTAACGGATTGAGGGCTGCTCAATTATCAAGGCGTATTGGTGAGAGTTTGTGCCTTGATTTAGCCGAGAGGTTTTTAAAATTGGAAATTAAATGTTGGGATATCGACCCTTATGAAACTTTAAAATTATCCCTGGAAACTAAACTTACGGTTTATGATGCTTCCTATGTTTACCTCGCCAAGTCAAAAGCCGTGCCTCTTTTAACACTGGACAGGAAAATGAAACGTCTTGCGCAGTCTGCTTAGCAATCTACCAATCTCACGCCAAAGACGTGTCCTCCTCTGGGGGAAACTATCTAATTCACCGTAATTTTATATTCGCCTTGCTGAAGACCCCGCCCGGCGGGGATGAAAGCAAGGGAATACATACTTCTTCAGCAAGGCTCATGTAAGCAAGCTTGCGGTCCTCCCCCGCAAGCGGGGTGCGGGCCTAAAACTTAAGATAAAACTCCAGCCTTAAAGCTGGAGAAGTTTATACGTGCCGCGGTAGATTTGCCATGGGCCGGCAATAGTATCGTTTTTTATATTCGCTCGCAGAACACCGTGGACTATTAGTCCACGGATGAATGCGAGAGAGCGAATACATACTTCCGAAGACTAGGAAGTATCTGCTCGCTCATGTAAACTTGATGAACAATACCGAGGCCTTTCAGGCCTCGGAAGTTTATAACGGATTGGCAGAAAACTTCGCCATTTATAGCGAAGATGAATGCCAAACGGCTACATACTTCTCCAGCGCTAAGGAAAATGATGGGTTTTCTGCCATCCGATGTAAACTTAAAGAACAATACTACAACTTTTAACCTGGAGAAGTTTATAAAGGTAAAAGTTAGAAGGTCGGAATTTGATCTTTCCAGTCATGCCCATAGGGACAGACAAGAAGAACAAATTACAATATCAGAGATAGAGCAAGCGCTTCTTGTGGGTGATATAATTGAACAGTATCCAGATGATCCTAGAGGCGGAAGTTGTCTGGTTGCTGCAAATGTAGAAAATAAGCCTATTCACGTAGTCTGTGGCAAGCGAGATAACAGATTATTGATAGTTACAGTCTACAGGCCTAAACTGCCTACCTGGAAAAGTTACAAGAAAAGAGCAAAGGAGTTGAAAAGCCGTGTCTAATTGTTTTTTTTGCAAAGGAAAAACCGAAGTCAGAAATGTGAATGTGGACTTCAGATGGAAGGACAAACTTTTTGTGGTCAAAAATGTTCCTTTAGAAGTTTGTTCCCAATGTGGAGAAAAATATTACAGTGCCCAAATTTCCAAAAAACTTGACGAATTTGTAAAAAAACAGGCAGAAGCAAAAATCAGAGTGCAGGAAACTATCCAAGTGCCTGTGCTTAACTGGCAATAATCGCTTCTTTATCCAACTATCTAGAGTTCATTTCAAAACCCTACCAAGCATGTCATTCTGAACTTACTTTTCGATTTATCGAAAATAAGCTCTCTTATTCAGAATCTAACTTAGATCCCGAAACCCTTCGATTATACTCAGGGTAAACTAGTTCGGGATGACGGTTTTGAAATTGCTTCTAATTCACCGTAATTTTGTACGTGCCGCGGCGGATTGAATTGTTTTTGCGTAGGGAAATTGCTAGAATTACTTTAAAATGACAAGTCAAGTTTCGCAAATTGTTGAACAGATTAAGCCATATAAACCAGAAAAAATTATATTGTTTGGCTCGTACGCCCATGGAAAGCCTCACAAGGATTCTGATGTAGATCTGGTCTTGATCAAAAAGACAAAAGACCCTTTTAGTAAAAGACTGAAGAAGGTTAGAATGCTACTAAGAACAACCACCCCAGTTGATTTATTTGTTTTTACTCCACAAGAATTTGAGAAGTCAAAAAGTACGAATCCTTTTATAGAGGAGATCTGGCGGTTTGGGAAAGTGATTTATGGTTAAAAAGGCGGCAGAGGTCTGGCTTGAAAAAGCAAAGGACGATTTGGCGTGGACCAGAGCAAATATCCGGGAAAAAATATGGTCTGGTGCTTGTTTTACTGCACAACAAGCGGCAGAGAAAAGCCTGAAGGCATACTTACTTTCTTGCCGTGAATCTGCTAAAAAAGTTCACGACCTTGGATCGTTATTGGAGATATGTCGAAAGTTAGATTCAGAGTTTGAACAACTTCGTGAAGCCTGTGCTACGTTAACGGATTATTATGCTCCCACTCGGTACCCTGACGTTTCGGAATTTATGGAGTTTTCAGAAAAGAAGGCACAAGAGGCTTTAAATTTTGCCGAAAGTATTGTTAATTTTGCGGAAGGGAAAATTAATGATTAGTAGACCCACCCAACGATCCAACCGCCTAATTCACCGTAATTTTGTACGTACCGCGGCGAATTTGCCAGGCGCCACCGGAACTTGAACAAGTACTTTGGTAACAGACAAAGGTGACGTCGTTGTCCGGCCTGTCAAAATAGACAAGCCCGCAACCAGACCCACCGGACGGGCAAGAAATGTCTGTTCGCAAAGAACCTGTGGCGTCAGTATCGATAGTTTCGCTGGTGGAAGAAGAACAGGAGATATTATTACAGTTAATAAGTTTGGCGCCGTTATCTCCACCATCAACATAGAACACTTTGCAATCATCAGGGCTTGGGCAAAAGAGGGATTTGCCAAGTGCAGTGTCGGAATCAATGCTATTTCTGGTAAATAACGGATTCGAGAGACTAGTCGGCCTACAGGTAGGATCAGCACCACAATTCACAAAGAGAAAACTGTTTTGATTGTAAACGAACTTACAGTCATCACTTGTCGGGCAGTATAGTGAATTACTGGTTTGACGATCATCAATGAAGGTAGAGGTTCTTGAGGAACACCTGGAGTCATCACAGTTTATAAAGTTGAGCCTACCCCCATCATTATTTCCCGAAAGAAGAAGCTTACAATCAGCGGAGGTTAAACAGTAAATTGAACTATAGACACTTCTGTCGAAGTTGTCGGTGTAGCCAAGAATCCTGGAAGAACAAGTCGCATCGTTGCAATCATAAAATTCGAATTCATCGTTATCGTTGCTCAGAGATACTTTGCAATCATCAGAAGCCGGGCAGTCTATTGATATATTTGTTTTTGGAGAGTACGCGGTTGAATTCCATGAGACTAAAGGGGTGGTGGTTCTGGATGAACAGTTTTCGCTGTCACAGTCCACAAATTTGTAGTCGGTGTTGCCAGTATCAGCATACACTACCTTGCAATCAGCTGAGGCAACACAATAAATATCTACGACTGCTTCTGCATTAGTCGGTGTGGTGGTATCAATATCCACATGAGTTCGATTAGCCAAAGTACACGCTGAGTCGCCACAGTCAACAAAGGTGATTGTATTTGCATCATCGTCCGAATAGACAATCTTACAGTTATCAATTGTTGGGCAAGCGATAGCAACGTGGGCATCGGTTGGGGCATTGTCATCAATATCGGTCAAAACAGTTGTTTGCGCTTGTGTCACTTCCACCTTGACGACCCTTTTGATTTTTTGATTGGCGCAGGATGGTATGTAGCTGGTTGAGGTTATCTTTTTGTTACTACCAGAAGCTTGGACATTAATTGTAATCTGGCCCGCGCCAAGGTTTATTGGTGTTCCGCCGACACAACTGCCAGAGTTGCCCGTGCCTGGGTATGCGCCGCTTGTTTGCCCGAGCTGCCAGACTGCGTAATCTGCGCCGGCGTCAGCTAGATTAGTTACCTGTTCGGCCCCAATTCCCCTCGAGCCGAAGCTTAAGAAACTGCCCAAAAGGGAATAGGTGGAAATTATCATAATCATAATAACTGCCATAAACAACAGGGCGTAGACTAAAACTTGTCCCTCCTTCGCCCTGCTGTGCAGAGCTTCGGAGGATAAACCCTCCTTCGCCCTGAGCGAAGCCGAAGGGCTACGGAAGGGCAAGCCGGATTTGAATTTAAATTTTAAATGTTTATTTTTCAGAATTGTGGTTGAGTTATTCATTTGCAAATTTTATGGACCTGTGGAAAATTGGACATTGGCAACATCTGGATCGTATTCAACTCGATCAGCCCCGTCAAAATTCACATCTTTTGCGGCTATTGCACCTTGAACCCAGGTGATGTTATTAAGATGAACTGTACCATTTGGGGCATAAAGAATAGTAACTAGCGGTTTAGTAGGATCAGGGTTCAAAAACCAGATGGCAGCATCAGCGGGTTCAGTCGATTGTTTATTGGAAACAAACACAATAAAGCCTTTAGGACTACTACTTGTTGCTAACACTTGGGAAAAGGTATCGAAAATAATACTTTGATCAACTACCACTACTGTACTGTTTGAACCAAAAGAGGAGGCAAGTTTCATTTTTCCTCCACTAGCCTCAATTGTCAACCTGCCGGTAACATAAATCGGACCCGTGACTGTTAATTCCGTGCGAACAGCTAGATCACCATTAATTTTAATAGGCCCTAAGCTGAGTGCTGGTCCGCTGAAATTGGGACATGGGGGGTCGGAGCCGCTAAAGCTTGTTCTACAGGTTCCACCAGCTTCAGCCTGGGCTTTCCAATAAGCAATATCGATATTTGGTAATGGTTGTTGCGGTGAAACGCCTATTTGTTTGGTTCCTGTAACTGGCCAGTCAATTTGACTACCGGAGGTAGAGGCATTGCCGATTATTTGGCATGTGAGTGGGTTCTCGGGATTCTCTGGATCAGGAATACACTGATTACCCCCAATGTTTCCATTAGAATAGACATCACCTTGGATTATGTTTGGATCCTCAGTACCATCATCTCCAAATAAACTACCTGGATAAGCATGAACTGCATAGGGAAAGGAAATTTGTATGCCTTTGGCTAAGGCGGTGTTGCGCAATCTGGCCTTGGCAGTTTGGGAAATGGTGCGGTTGCCGCGAAGTGAGTTGGTTTCGTTATCCAGCTGGATAGTAACCTGAGTAGTAGCAGGAGGCAAGGAGTTATAGGTGAATAATAAGTTGATGGCATCTGCAGAAATTATTTTGTTGGTTACTGTTTGGCGGTATGTGCCTGCAGCCTTGTAGACGCTTTTTGTGACGGTTCTTGGTGAGCTGTTCCTTTGATAGACTATATAATCAAAGCTGGTGTCTATGGGATTACCCGATACGTCAATCGACCAGATTTTTAGGACCATAAGGGTATTGGTTGGGGAGACGGCGCCTACACCGCAGGTGCCAGCAGGGCAGGTGTCAACAGACGAAGCCTCCTTAGTCTGGTTAACCATTTCATCAAGGCCGAGGCGGTTTTGGCTGGAAACGTAGACCTGGGTTTTCTGGTCAGAAAAGATCTTGGCGTGGGATAGAAAGATTGCACCGACCAAAGTGGAGATGATGGCTATAATTACAACGGCGATAAGCAGTTCCGGCAGGGAGAGGGCGGGCGCGAAGCGCGAGAATCGAGAATTGTTGAATTGTTGAATTGTTGAATTGAGATTTCTGAAACCTATTCTATTCTTCGAACGATGTCCCGCAACGTGGGACGAAGTGAGAAGTTTAGTTCTCGCTAACACTCGAACAATATGTGTTTTGAGTTTATGGTTACGTGTTTCCTGTTTCATGTTACGTGTTTCGTGTTAATTTGGTTTATTCCTTAATACCGCTTTGCCGGTCTGGTCGGTTTCGAAAGTTTGTTTTTTGTCATAATTTTGCTGGGAGATTTTAAGTTGTACTTTGATTTGGGTTGCAAAAAACGGGTCTACTACAACCGGTGGATTGCTGCTGTCATAGTATGTAAAAGCGAGCTGCGAGACGTTTGTAGCCAGGATTTTTTGGGATTGGGTTCTTTTAGAACCTAATGCCGGCTGGATTGCCTTGTATAAATTTCCCGAGGCTATACAATAGTATACATGATCGTAAGTTGTATTATCATTAATGTCAGAAGGTGTGGTTGGGTCTCCGGTAATTGGGTCAAGTGGCCATAGCCGAAGGACTATCTGATCGGTACCAGAAAATACAAACCCACAACCAGATGAATTTCCGTTTGGCCAAACATCCGTACTTTCTCGGATCTGGTTTACCATTTCATCCAAAGCAATCCTATTTTGGCTGGCAACGTCGATGTTGGTGCTTTGATTGGAAAAAAGGCGGAAGTGGGCAACGTAAACGGAGGCGACCATTAGCGAAATAAAGGCCAAAATGGCTATGCCGATTAGAAGCTCGACTAAGGTGATGCCTTGCGCAAAGCGCAAATGACTGGCATTGTTAAATTGTTTCATTGTTAAACTGTTAAGCAATGAAGCAATGCAGCAATTTAACCATGGGTTGTCTCAGAGCCCATCCTTGTAAATTAATGTATCCATTTTTAAATTCTGGTTTGCGCCGTTGTCGGTTCTCCAGTCAATTTTGACCGTAACTTGTTTGATTTGCGTCGGGTCATCTGGATCATCGTAGTTGTCGACATCTAAATGGCACTCTCCATGGCCACTCGGACTGTTGCCTTTAAGCTTATCAAGGTCCGTGTCACTGGTTGTACAAGATTGGTCAGTGCCTTGTGCGGGTAGGCTTGCAAAGGCAATGTTTCTCAAATTTTCGACCTCTTTGCTGGCGATTTTGGCGGCGACGGTTTGCAGTTTGGAGTCTCTCGTTGCAAAAAGAGTGCCGGAGGAAGAGAAGAGGATAGTGACCAGGGCGACGATTACGAAAAGGGCGATTAAGATTTCGATCAGGGAAAATCCGCGTTTAGCGTTTAGCCCTTCGACTTTGCTCAGGGTAAACTTGCGTATAGCGTATAGATTGGGCATTAAATATATTGTAGCAGGCGCTGGTTTAATTGCAAGAGCTTTTGCACATCCAGGGTCGAAAGTGCAGCGGCAATAAAACCTATAGCAGGGTTGCACCCTTGACAGGTTGTTGTAATAGGATTAGTGTTTTGCAATGCCAGCAAAGAATTCTATTAAGATTTTTTTAGAAAATGGTTACTACCATGCATATAACAGAGGAGCGGGGAAAACTGAAATATTTTTGGATGATCAGGATTACCAGGTCTTCCTGCATTATTTAGAAAAATATTTAGATAAAGCTTCAGAGAATTCCTTAGCGAAAAAAGTGAAGTTACTTGCTTACTGCTTGATGCCGAATCATTTTCACCTTTTTGTTCAACAGCTTAGCAGAGACGGGCTCACAATTTTTATGAGAAGTTTGTGCACGAGTTATGTAATGTACTATAACAAAAAACATCAGAGATCAGGAACTTTATTTCAAGGTATCTACAAGGCGGCATTGGTCGAATCCGAGCCATATTTTCTACATCTTTCACGTTACATTCATTTAAATCCTTCCACAATAACAGACGATTGGATTAAATATCCTTATTCTAGCTACGACGCTTATCTCGGGAAAAAACAAATTTCTTGGATTGATCCAGCGCCTATTTTAGATTTCTTTAAGGTAAAGAGAGGAAATGGTTTATTTAAACATTTTTCGTATCAGGAATTTATTGAAGATTCTGTTCTAGATTCAAAAGAGATCTTGCAAGACGCAACTATTGATTAGCCCATAGCAGGGTTGCACCCTTGACGCTGGTTTGATGCTTTTTTTAAAAGGGGTAAAATTAACTGCTTGCCGAGATAGCTTGAGTGGTAGAGCAACCGTTTTGAAAGAGAGCTTATTTTTCGTTTGTGTGCCGTCCTAGCTCAATGGCAGAGCAGCTGTTTTGTAAACAGCAGGTTGTCGGTTCAAATCCGACGGACGGCTCAGAAACAAACGAAAAAGAAACGGTGGGTCGTGAGTTCGAATCTCACCGCCGGCTCACTTCGCTTCGCTCAGTGTAAACTGTAAACCTGGCAAGGAGTTTACCCTGAACGATAGTGAAGGGCTGCGGTGCCGGAGTGGACCCCGTAAATTTGCTAACGCAAAAACGGGCCAAGCAATCGCAAGGAGATAAAGTGCCAGGATGGCGGAGTGGACAATCGCAGTGGTCTGTAAAACCACCGACCGAAAGGTCTCCGCAGGTTCGAATCCTGCTCCTGGCACAGGCAAACCGTCGACCGCGCATACGCTTACCCAGGTTCGCTTCCGAGCGAAGTGAGGAACTCGCGAAGGCAGATCCTGGTCGCAGCACCTTTTGCCGACGTGGCTCAGTGGCAGAGCATCTCCTTGGTAAGGAGAAGGTCATGGGTTCGATTCCCATCGTCGGCTCATGTATGGGATTGACCCCGATAGAAGTTTAAGTTGTTGTGCCTATTAAGCTATAAAATCATTGACTTTTAGATCAGTTAATATTTAGTTTTAATCACATACTTCTTTACGGGGTTGACATAATCTGATACAATTTGCAAAAGTTATTCATGGATGAGCAAACAGCAACAACAAATCCTACAACTGGTCCTGCTCCCATTTACCAACAGTCACAGGAAAAGAATGCCAAGTGGCTGTGGCTTCTGATAATTTTGATAATTCTTGGCGCCGTGGCACTTGCTTTCTTCAAGGGTGTCGGCCCTTTTGGCAAGATTTCACCTTTTGTTAAAAAAGAAGTTGCGTCGCCAACTCCGGCTTCTGTTTCATCAACAGATTTTAGTGCTTCTCCCTCTCCGTCTGAGACAGAAGTTGATCGTGCTAAGCCTGCAGTACGGGTATTAAACGGTAGCGGAGTTGCGGGGCTGGCTGCTTCGGTTAAAGATATGCTTGAGAATTTGGGCTGGAGAGTTGCCAGTATCGGCAATGCCGACTCCTCCGATTATGCGCAGACAGAGATCCGCCTTAAAGACGATTTTGCAAGTTACCAGGAGGCGCTTATTAAAGATCTTTCGGACAAGTATTCGGTTAAGATCTCTTCGGAAACACTTGATTCCACAGATTCTGCGGATATAGAAATTATTGTAGGTAGCAAATAATTTCTGCGGTCCTCGTCTTTTGGACAAGCTCAAGACTGTGGGTCTATGAAGTGATTATCGGAACTAAGTGACACGCTTCAAAATTCTAAATACTAAATCCTAATCTCTAGACAATTACAAAAACTTAAATTTTCAAATGTTTTAAATTTAGAGCATTTGGACTTGTTACGGTGTGTTAGAGCCTGGGGAGAAGATAGGTAAGGATAACTGAGACCACCGGGAAAAGTATTTTTCCAATTGCTCCCGTGATAATTAAAAACAGAAGAATAAATATTCCGTAACGTTCCGTTGCTATAAAATCCCGATACCAGTCGCGGGGCAGAAGGCCCGCCAGGACTTTAAAACCGTCAAGGGGATGGACAGGGATCAGGTTGAATACCCCAAGCAGCACGTTAATCTGAATTACCATTGAAAGGGACTCATATACAGTGCTCAACTGAGGGTTTAAATTGCCGGTGTAATAAGCTATTAAATAAGGAAGCGAAAGCGAAATGGCCAGCAGGAAGTTTGATGCTGCTCCTGCAACGGAAATCAGGGCGGAATCTCTTTTGATGTTTCTAAGGTTAAATGGGTCAAAAGGTGTAGGTTTGCCCCAGCCGATGCCAACCAGAAGCAGGGCGAGTGTGCCAACAGGGTCCAGATGGGCGGCAGGGTTTAACGTTAGGCGGCCGGCAAGTTTGGCTGTCGGATCACCGAGGCGGTATGCAACGAGCGCGTGCGCGAATTCATGGATTGTTATAGCCGCTGCTATGGCGAGAATGAAGACTACAACGTGAAGCAGCCCACTTGCCGGATTATTTTGTAATTCACGTAAAAATTGTTCTATTAGCATAGACCTTGCTGAAAATCCCGTTATTCTTCGAACAAAGTGAGAAGTATGACAGTTCTCGCTACGCTCGAACAATATAGGTTTTCAGCATAATTTGATTGTTTTTAGTCCGGGCTGTATGCTATATTCTAGCAGCTTAGACGGCTAACGCAAAAGGACTAATGACTAACGCAGGATAAAAAGCGTTGGACTTTAGACGTTAGTCGTTTAGCGTAATTATTATGCGCGCTTGTCAAATTTGCGGTAAAAAGTCTGTAATACAAAAGTCCGGTGCCCACCAGTACGGCGGGGGCTGGGCAATGAGGGCGACTAAAAAGCGAGCGGTCTGGCAGGTTAATTTGCACAGCGTAAAGGTGACTTTTGGGGGCGTTAGAAGAACGATGCGTCTCTGCACAAAGTGTTTGAGAAGAGTAAGAAGTGAAATGAAAAAAGTTATTAACGCTAAACAAAAGAAAACTTCCGAAGTGACTATCCAACCTGCAGCTACTGCTTAATTAACTTTCCGATTGCCTCTTTTGCACTGGGATATCCATTTAGAAATTCTTTGATGGTCATTGGCTTTTTGCCTTCGGGTTGGAGGAGGAATGGGTCGGTAGGATGGTAGGTTGGTAGGATAGTAGGTAAGTTTGGTAGGAGTTTAACTATTAACGATTTACTATTTACTGTCAATCGACTCCATACACCTGGCCAAGGGTAAAAGGCGCGGATCATACGATCAAGCTTTTGGGGATCTGGCGGATTTTCTAAATCGATGAAGCCGTCTTCTTTGGTTATTTTTTCGGTTAAAGTTGTTTTTGTGTGATCCTGCTCTTGTAGTTTTTGCGACTTGTCTAAATAAGCGGGCAGCGTTTTTATTAATAGATTTGCTCCTAAAATTGCAAGTTTTGTGGCAAGTGAATCATGTGTTTCGTTTGGGCTAACGTCAATTTCAACTTGGGCGATAATCGGGCCGTGGTCCAACTCTTTGTCAAGTTTAATAATTGTTACGCCGGTTTTTTGATCCCCATTTAAGATGGTTTGGTAAATAGGGGACGGGCCGCGAAATTTTGGCAGCAGGGAGGGATGAACATTTAAGAAGCCAAATTTGGGGCGTTGTAAAATGGTTTTGGGAATGATATGTCCGTAGGCAACCAGTATCGCAATATCAAAGCTTTTATCTAAGTCCGACATCCTATGGCTCACCTCGATGTTGTTTTTTTGAGCCTCTAACTTGACACTTGTAGGCACCAAGGCCTGGCCTCGACCGAGTTTTCTGTCATGGCCTGTAATAACGAGTTGAGGTTTGAATTCTGTTGCGATTAACCTTTTTAGAACAATCTGGGCGATTCGGGGCGTGCCAAAAAAAGCGATGGAAAGGTCGGTAGGATTGTAGGTCGGTAGGATTGTAGGTTTTTTGTTCATAAGGTTATTTTACTCACTATCCGACATTCCTACTATCCTACATACCTAAATTTACTTCCACAAATTGTTCGTTGCCGCCTTTATCTTTTTCTACGCGAAATACCTTGCCGTTTTGGTTATGGATGTGGTCGACAAAAAGAACGCCGTCAAGATGATCAATTTCGTGCTGGATAATGCGGGCGGGCAGGCTTTTAAAATGGTTTTGCTGCTTTTTGCCCTGGATATTTTGCCAAAGTAAATCTATTTCGGCGGGGCGCATGACGTGGCCATACAAAAGGGGAACGGAAAAACAGCCCTCCAGATAAGCAATCTCTTTTTTAGAAAATTTCAGGATTTTTGGGTTTACAAAACCTTTAATTCTATTGCGGATGCGGGCAACAAAAACGCGTTTGAATGCTCCGATTTGGGGAGCAGAAAGCCCCAGTCCCGGCGGGTCGGTTTGAGCTTCAAGCGTTTGGGTCAGATTATTAATTATAGACTCGAGGACTTTATCAAAGACCATAATCTCCTTTGATTTTTGTCGAAGCAAATTCTCTTCGTTTGGTATAGTTAAAATTTTTTTAATCATATTAATTTTTAATTTAAAATTTCAAATTTTTAATCAATTTTAAATAATTTAATTTACTTTCGCGTTTTCTATTAGAAAAGGAAACATTTAGATTTCATTTAAAACTAAAAATTTCAAATTGAAAATTTTTAGCTTATGCTTTTGGGATCAACTGTAATTTGTACATCTTTTAAATTTCTTAAGTGTTGTAGTTTTCCGATTGCCTTTTCTCTTTGTGCAAGCGAATAGGATTCGAGTTTACATTTGATGATTATATTGTATGTTGGGATTTTGGAAAAGAAGAAAGGCTGAAAGGGGCCAAATACTTGGATGGTGGGATGGTCGGATGGTGGGATAATCCTTCTAATTCTGCTCAGCAGATTTTGGGCATTTGATTCGACCTTTTCTTTTACTTTTCCCCTGATTGTCAGTTTAACCAAAAGCGCGAACGGAGGGTAAAAAAGTGTGCGTCTTAGTTTTAGCTGCTCGTTATAGTAGGCAGCATAATTACCGCTGGCGGCGCTTTTTATTGTTAAATTTTCCGGATTCTGTGTCTGCAAAATTAGAACACCGTCTTTTTTCAGTAGGGTTTTGAGGTTTGCGATTTGCTCATAAAGTGCCTCGCTTGATGAAAAATCCGCCCGATTTAAAAGAGTATCTGGCGAAATGTGGGCAACAAGGTCATATTTTTTTAGCTGCGGCGTGTAGAAAATTGAGACAGTAGCGATGTCAATAGTTGGATAGTTGGATAGCCCGCCGCCGCCAAGGCTTTGGCGGGTAAATTGGATGGTTGGATAGTGGGATGAGTCGGAAATGAGATTGATTTTGGCATTGGGTATCTGACGTCTGACTTCACCGGCCAATGAAGAGATATTTAAGATATTAAAGTAAATGTTAGCTGATTGGCAGTTTGGGCAAATACTTGGTTGTTTTTCAAGATACTGGCTATTTTGGCAATCTTTGCAAAAAAGATGGCCGGATTCTTTTTTCTTATTTAAAAACAAAAGGGAGTCCTGGGAAGCTTTAAGCCGGGTTAGCAGAAAATCAGAAATTGGACTAAAGTTTTGTGTAAGCCTTTCTTCTTTCATTGAGACGATAATTGGCTTTACTTTAGTTTTTGTTAAGACGATGTTTTTGGAACCTCTTTTGCTGTCATCCTGAGTCCCGCTTTGCGGGTCGAAGGATCTGGGTTCAGTAAATTGAAAATAAGTCGAGATTTTAGGGGAGGCGTCGACGATTCTGATTTTGGCGCCGGTTAGAATTGCGATTTTTTCGGCAACTGTTAGGGTATCGAAATATGGGGAGCGTTCGTCTTTATAAGCGCCATCGTGCTCATCAAAAATAATAATTTCTTTGAGGTTTGGACACGGTGCAAAAAGAGCCGAGCGGGAACCGAAGATGTAGTCAACTTTGCCTGACTGGATTTTTAGCCAGGTTGAGAATTTCTCAGAGGGATTTAGCTCGTTGTGATAAATTGCATAATTTTTGGCTTTGGGGAATTGGGCAAGAACTTGAGGGAGATGGTTGATGGTGGGGACGAGGACGATTGACTGGTATTTTGTATTTTGTATTTTGTATTTTGTATTAGCGTTAGTCAATAGTCGTTTAGCGTTTAGCGCTGCTGTCGGCAGCATTGCCTCCAGACAATTAACCATCGGTGCCAGATAATAAAAACTCATCCATTTTAGCAAGTCGATTTGGTAGGGAAGAAGAATGGGTTGGGGGAAAACTATTGAGCTGAGCAGCTTGATGTTTTTGACTATTGTCGATTGACTATTGTCGATTGACAAAACGATACCGAAAGGTTGTCTTTTCCCAAATGGAACCTGCACAAGTTGGCCCACACGAACTCTGCTTTGCAGAGTTTTGGGAATAAGATAAGTGAAATAGTTAATATCGGGAGATTGGTAGGTTAAAACGACAACATTAGCATACATTGTAGATAGAGTTTAGAGGCAAGAGTTTAGAGGGTCAAGTTTGACGGGTGCAGGCCTCGAGAAGGTTTTCAAAGAGAGAGGCGACGGTAAGGGGGCCGACGCCGCCGGGGACAGGTGTTATTTCCGCAACGATTTTTGCGACTTCATCGAAGTTGACATCGCCGACTAATTTTTTCTGACTATTGCCTATAGCCGATTGACTATTGTCGAGAACATTTATCCCTACGTCAATTACCACTTGTCCTTTTTTAACATGGTCTTTGGTGATTAAACCCGGTTTGCCTACGGCAATAACTAAAATATCCGCGTTTCTAGTTTCTTGAGCTAAGTTTCTGGTTTGCGAATGACAGATGGTCACAGTTGCGCCAAGATTTAGAAGGGCGAGAGCTGTAGGTTTACCGACAAGTGATGATCTGCCAACAACTACTGCCTTTTTGCCCGCAACGTCAATTTTGTAATAGTTGAGCAAAGTTAAAATGCCTTTGGTGGTTGCAGGGATAAAACCAGTGGAACTTCCTTCAAAAACTAGCTTGATATTGGTTGCGGTCTGGCCGTCGACATCTTTTTCCGGATTGATGGTGTCAATTAGCCCATCTTTGTTTAGATGTTGGGCGATGGGGAGCTGGATTATGATTCCGTGAGTAGTTGGGTCGGAATTTAACGTGTAGATATATTCGGCAAGGGTTACGTGATCAACGTTATCTGGAAATTTTTGGTGAATGACTTCGGCGCCGATTTTTTCGCCAAATAAGATTTTCTGGCGGATGTAAGCGTTGGACTCGGCGAGATCACCAATCTGGATAATGACAAGTTTTGGCTTTGTTTCAAGTTTCGAGTTTAAAGTTTTTAGTTTCTCTGCTATTTTGTCGCGGACAATGCGTCCGTCTAAGATTTTGGCCATATTAATTTTTTTGTTGCCGCCATTAAAAAGCGCTCGGCAAGAACTTTTAGTTAATTCTAAGCTTTTAGTTCGCCTCGCTCAAGCCTCCGCCATTTATAGAGCTTGTAAAAGTAGACAAGTAAAATTAGAAATGGCTCCGTCAAGTTTTTAAATTTGGCGGCAACCGGGTTTTAATTTAGAAAAAGAAAATTACGGTAAGGGGTATTTTTGACACAGCGCTTTAATTTCTGCAGCGATTTTTAAAAGGTTATTGTTTTTGGCAACGCGGTTTCGAAAGTTGCGGAGAAATTCTGAACGCTGTTCTTTCTCCTGGGGTAATTTTTCGCTTTTTATTTCTTCAATAGCCCAATTAATCCAAGCGGCAATATTTTTCATTTCTGCTTCTTTCATTCCTCGGGTGGTAATTGCAGGTGTGCCAAGGCGAATGCCGGAGGGATAAAAGGGAGGCATAGTGTCGTGCGGTACACCATTTTTATTAACGATGATACCGGCGACTTCAAGTGCAATTGCGGCGACCGCGCCATTAACTCCTTTATTTCGCAGATCAATTAAAATCAGGTGATTATCCGATCCACCGCCGGAGAGTTCAAAGTCAAAGTCGTGAAGTGCAAGGGCCAAAGCTTTTGAGTTTTTGACGATTTGGGCAGCATATGTCTTGAAAGCTGGGGTTGATGCTTCTTTTAAAGCGACTGCGATTGCAGCGGTCTGGTTGTCGTGCGGACCGCCCTGGAGGCCGGGGAAAACTGCTTTGTCGATTTTATCTGCCAAAGTGGGATCTTTTTTTAAACCCTTTTCGGTGACCATGATCATTGCGCCGCGGGGGCCCCGCAAAGTTTTGTGGGTCGTTGTCATAACAATGTGGACATAAGGGACAGGGGAAGGATGAGCACCGCCTGCGACAAGGCCCGCGATATGGGAAATATCGGCCAGTAAATAGGCGCCGACAGAATCTGCAATTTCTCCGAACCTTTTAAAATTGATGGTCCTGGGATAGGCGGTGTAACCGCAAACAATAACCTTGGGCTTTTCAGTTATTGCAAGCTTTTCTATAGCGTCATAATCCAGCCGGTCATCTTTGCCCAGTTCGTAAGGTACTGCTTTGAAATATTTTCCGGAAATTGAAACGGGTGAGCCGTGAGTTAAATGGCCACCAAATGCGAGGGACAGGCCCATGATTTTGTCGCGTAAGGGTTCAAGCAGTGCAAAATAAATGGCGGTATTGGCGGGAGAACCGGAGTAGGGCTGGACATTGACGTGGGGAACACCAAAGAGTTTTTTGGCCCTGTCTATTGCTAACAGTTCTATTTCATCAATTACGGTATTTCCCTGATAGTAACGTTTTTTTGGATAACCTTCGGAATATTTGTTGACAAGAACTGTGGCTAGCGCTTCCAGTACTGCGCCCGATGTGTGATTTTCCGAAGGAATCATCTGAAGGCTGTTTTGCTGACGCGCAGCTTCTGCAAAAATTAATTTGGAAATCTGAGGATCGGTTTGGGAAAGATTCATAATCTTTAAAATTCCTAATTGACCTAATTAACCTAATTGGTCTAATTTTAGAAATTGGGTAATTTGATATTGTTTAGAAATTAGAATAATTAGAAATTAGAAATTATGATAGTTGCTATTGTATGTTTTTTGTTCCCAGCTGTTCAAGCAGCTCCTGTGCTTCAATATAATCAGGCTTGAGAGAAAGTGCTTTGTCAAGTGAGTTTGCGGCCTCGTCGTTTTTCTCTAAAACGATCTGGATTTTGGCAAGAGTTAACCAGGCATCCGGATATGTCGGCGCAAGAAGAGTTAGGCGATTGCCCAAGGTTTCTGCTTTATCCTGATAATCTTCTGAATAGTTGGCGATCAGCAGGTATGTTTTGGCGACTTTCTGAACAATCAGATAATTGTTTTCGGAAAGATCGTAGGCGCTTTGGGCCAGTTTATCGGTGTTGTCGATTAGTTGTTGATTCCCTGAGACTTCAAAATTGTTAAGATAAGTTGCTTGTGTATTTGCAGCATCGGCAATTAGATAAGGATTTTTGAAGGGACTTGCTGTCAGTGAATTGCGGTAGGTGTAAAGGGCCTTTTCGGCATCAACGCTTTGCCGGTTTTGCGCCCTTTTGTTAAGGATGTCGGAGGCAAAGGCTCTCAATATATGCGAGAGCATAAAAGCGCAAACAACAATAGTGACAATTAAAATTGGGAATTGATACTTTTTTTGGGGTAAATTTAATTGGTAAAATTTTAAGGTTTGTGCGCCAGCGATTGTTGATGCGAGTATTAAAAATAAAGTTGTCTGTGTTGCCACAACCGAAAATCCAAAAAAGATAGTCACAAGGTATCCGGCAAATGCAGCTAATGCGCCTATACTTGCGATATTGACAAAGTCAGACCTGCCTGCCGGCAAGGCAGGTCGGGAACTATCCCTGAAGGTCTTGTACAACGAATAGGCAATGGCAAATATCAATGCCAGATACGATAAAAATCCAAGCGCGCCGCCAGTTGCCAGATAGTTTAAGAATTCATTGTGAGCCTTGTTGTAATAAAATGCCCATTCCGAAGTCTTGTTATGGACTTGGGGTCGCAGCATAAAGTAGGAAGAAACAAAAGTCTCAGGGCCGGATCCTAAGGCGGGCCACTTTTTAAAAATATCAAATGCCCCCTGCCATACGATCAGACGGATTTTTACGGATTCGGTGGGAAGGCTTGTTTCCTGATTCTGGCTAGCCGTTGTGGTATTAGTTTTCGTTTCCTGAATTTGGGAAACAGGTTCAAGACTTCTTGATGTTAAGTTTGTACCAAAGACAGTAAATATAACCAGAAAAGTTACCAGGGCAAAAGTAATAAGTTTCCAGTTTTTGGAGATGTTTTTAACTCCTGTCAGGATAAAAAAGAGCAGGAGAGAGGCAAGAATCCCTGCAAGCCCTGCGCGTGATGCAGTTAAAACAAGAGCCATGAACTGGATAATTGCAAATGATGCAAAAAGTATTTTTCCTTTGGTACTTTTAAAAAACAGTGACATGGCAAGACTTAAGGGTATTGTCAAAACAAGGTAGGATGCCAGCCAATTGGGCTGGCCTAAAGTCGAGAAGATTCGCAATTGGGGGTTGAAATCCGCCTGCCAGCAGCCGGAGGTCAGCCGGCCGGTTAAAACGAGACAGGACGGATCGCTGCCGAAGTGACTTGGAATTCCCCAAAGTGAAACAAAAATGGCGGTTGCGACTGTTGTTAAAAGAATTTTTTTGGCCCGGTCTTTTGAGAGGTTAATAAGGGCTGTTGCAAAAATCACCAAATAGGCAAACTGGGAAAGGAGGCCGCCGTTTAGACGAGTAGGGAAGCCAAAAATTGATGTGTATTTGTCGATTGAGAAAAATGTGGAGAGGGTCTGGATCGCGACAAAAACTGCAAATGCAAAAGTTACTGGATTTTTAGGGATTAGAATTTTTCTGCTTATGATAAATTTGGTAACGGTTAGAAACAGGAGAATTAGTGAAACTGCATAGACAAAAAACATCTTGGGGACTTCATAAAGTTCGGTTGTCTGGGTCGTAAAGATTATGGGAGTAATAAGGGCAAGTGCTAAATAATGCCAGAGGAGAAGTTTGTCGATAAAAGGGATGATGCGATCTTTCACGAAATAAATCTTATCATAATCTATTCTGGGGGTAATCTTGTGCGGGGAAATAATTTTAGTATTGAGAGCTGCCTGATAATCGGCTATACTTCTTTTCGAACTTCATGACTTTCGTTTTTGATAAGATCCTCGGACTTTTTTCACAAGATTTAGCTGTCGATTTGGGTACCGCAAACACACTTGTTTATGTCGGCAAGAAGGGTCTGGCAATTCGTGAGCCTTCAATTGTTGCGCTTCATAAAAAAACCAAAAGGGTCATTGCCATCGGAACAAGTGCCAAAAAAATGATAGGCAGGACACCTGTTTCTATTGTTACTGTCCGGCCTCTCCGCGACGGTGTGATTTCGGATTACGATACGACTCTGGCAATGCTTTCCTACTTTGTCAAAAAGGTGCACAAAAAGCCGGGGCAGAAATTTAACTTGCCAAGGCCGCGAATTATTATTGGTGTTCCGTCTCAGGTAACCGAGGTTGAAAGACGCGCGTTACTTGATGTAGCGCGCGAGTCGGGAGCGCGGGAAGCGTATCTTGTCGAAGAGCCGATGGCGGCGGCAATCGGGGCGAATTTACCCGTAACAGAGGCGACTGGTTCTATGGTTGTTGATATCGGAGGCGGAACAAGTGAGATTGCAGTAATTTCTTTAGGAGGTATTGTTGTTGGCAGGTGTATCAAGCTTGCTGGTGATGCGATGGATGCCGATATCATAAGTTATGTGCGTGCCCGCTATGGTCTGGCGCTGGGTGAAAAAACTGCAGAGGATATTAAAACTTCCCTAGGAAGTGCCTACAACCTACCTGTTGAAAAACAAATGGTTGTTAGGGGACGCGATCTTGAGCGCGGTTTGCCAAAATCCATTAAGCTGACGAGTACCCAGGTAAGAGAGGCACTGGCGCCAACTATTAATACAATCGTGGAAGCTATTAAAAGTACGCTTGAGGACGCACCGCCGGAGTTAGTGGGCGACATTGCGGAACGGGGTATTATTCTTTGCGGCGGCGGCGCGCTGATTGCAGGCCTTGCAAAACTTGTTTCTGCCGAAACTAAAATGCCGGTTACCGTTGATGCCGAACCGCTTTCTGCGGTAGTAAACGGCTGTGCACGCTTACTTGAGAATGACGATCTTTTGAAAAGAGTCAAAATTGCCAGTTTTCCTTAATTTTAATGGGTAAATCCAAGACTAAGTTCTCACTTTCTGCTGATTTCATTATCGGTGAATCTTCGAGCCGCTGGGGAGCAAAAAGCACAGAAATGCATACGGAGCAAAATTGGAATCAAATTTCCGGCTTGCGTTTTTACATCTTCTATATCGCATCTTTTGTTATCTTTTTAATTTTTATGGCCAGACTCTTTTCCTTAACGGTTGTACAAGGTGCATTAAACAGACAGCTGGCGGATCAAAACAGAGTCAGGCTTGTGCAGCTTGAAGCTGAAAGGGGCGAGATTTTAGATAGAGGCGGCAAAATTCTGGCTAAATCGCAAACAATCTATGTTCTTAAAAAAGAAGGGGAACTTACAGAAATTTCGCAGCAACAAATGGATGAACTTACCAAACAGGGCCTTGCAAGCGAAGATTTTGCAGGGAAACTTGGGCAAATTGAGCGAAAAGTTGAAAGAATCTACACCCTGGGCCGGGCAGCAGCCCATGTTTTGGGATACACAACATCAGCAGCTGCCCAAGATATTGCTGATGATGAGGTGTCTTCCTATCAGGCTGTGGGCAGGGTTGGAGTAGAAGAAGGGTATAACGATTTTTTAACCGGCAAGATTGGTAAAAAGCTGGTTGAGGTTGATGCAGACGAAAAAAAAGTGTCGCTTCTTGGGCGGCAGGATCCTCAAAAAGGTGCTGATCTTTATCTAACAATTGACGCAGATTTGCAGAAGTCTGCATTCGATGCTCTGGCAAAAGTGGCTAACAAGGTTGGTACAAAAAGAGGATCGGTAATAGTTTCCGATCCCAACTCCGGCGAAATACTGGCGCTTGTGTCTTATCCGGCTTTTGATCCGCAGGATGTTGCCAAATCAGTAGGTGCAGACGACAAGCCGTTTTTTAACAGAGCAGTTCAGGGAACCTACCCGCCGGGGTCAATTTTTAAAATTGTAACTTCTTTGGCGGGACTTGAAAGCGGCAGGATAACTCGCGAAACTGAGATTGAAGACACAGGCCAGTTTGAATTTGCAGGCAGCCGGTTTGCCAACTGGTTTTTCCTGGAGCACGGCAAAGTCGACGGGGTTATAAAAATTCAAAGGGCAATCGCGCGTTCGAACGATATCTTTTTTTTCAAAGTTGCTCAAACAATTGGTCTTTCGCCAATTCGTGATATGGCAAAAAAGCTCGGTTTTGGGCAAAAAAGCGGCATCGATTTGCCGGGCGAGGCGGTCGGGTTAATTGGAGATGAAGTTTGGAAAAAATCCATGTACGGGCAGGACTGGTTTGTGGGAGATACGATGCATATGGGGATTGGACAGGGTTTTATACTGGCAACACCAATGCAGATGAATGTGCTTACTTCTTTTATGGCAACAGACAAACTAATGCGCCCATATTTAGTTGCCAAAATTGACGCAGTGAGTTCAACTGATGTTAACTTAGGGAGCAAAGTTTTGGCAGAGAATCCGGTGCAGGTAGCCAATTTTGATTTGGTGCGTGCCGGCATGCACGATGCCTGCAAAGTGGGCGGGACAGGAGCGCCTTTTTTTAATGCGCCATATGATGTAGGCTGCAAGACGGGAACTGCCGAGAAGGAGCTGGGGGATCCGCACGCATGGTTTTCCGTTTTTGCGCCGTTTGAGGCACCAAAGATTTCCGTTACTGTTTTAGTTGAGGACGGTGGCCAAGGCTCGGTTGTAGCAGCACCCGTAGCCCGCGAAATTGTTGACTGGTGGATGGCTAATCGAGCTAAATAGCTAGATGGGAAATTCGAAGCGACCTTTGTTATTCTGACTCTTCGCTGTCACTCTGAGCAGAGCGAAGAGTCTTAGAGTAAGCTTAGCGAAGAATCTGTTGAATGAAAAGTTATTATGTTTACATTCTTACAAATAAGAATAATCGAGTTCTGTATACTGGTGTCACGGACGATTTGCAAAGGAGAATACTCGAGCACAAGCGTAAGATGATCCCCGGATTCACCAAGAAGTACAACTTATCAAAATTAGTTTATTTTAGAGGGTTCGACAATCCAACCGATGCGATATTAGCTGAAAAGAAAGTAAAAGGTTGGTTGAGAATTAAAAAGATGAAGTTAATAGAGTCGACGAATTCAGAATGGAAGGATCTAGCGGCTTAATTTCGAGATCCTTCACTAGAGTTTACACTGAGTGTAAACGAAGTGTTCAGGATGACATTTATGAATTTGCCAAAAGAACTAACATTAAAACTCAAGAAGTCTAAAGACCTTCGCTACGGAGAGAATCCTCACCAGAAAAGTGCTTTCTACATTTCTGATGCTAACCCTGGATTTGAACAGCTTGCCGGTATCGAGATTTCACACAATAACGTAGGCGATGCAAACCATGCATGGCATTTGGTTTGTGAATTCGATGCGCCGACAGTTGCTATCATTAAGCACGGGAACCCAAGCGGCATTTGCACGCGTGCTGATGTTGCCGCTGCATTTAAGTTGGCTTATGAGGCTGATAACGTGAGTGCTTTTGGTGGAATAATAGCGGTCAACAGGGAGCCGACTGTCGAAATGATTAATGCCATGCGCGGAATTTTTTTTGAATTGATTGTGGCGCCGGACTATTCCAAGGAGGCATTGGATGCGCTTGCTGCGAAAAGTAAGAGAATGAGGGTGGTGAGGGCTCAAAAACCACCAAAGCAGCTGGAGTTTACCCGTGCGTTTAACGGCTATCTGGTGCAGACGCCGGATACTGTCAAGGAGACTCCTTTACAGTGGAGAGTGGTGAGTGGCAAGAATCCTGATAAAAAAACTTACGGGGATCTGGGGTTTGCATGGAAAGTTGTTAAACATGTTAAATCAAACGCCATTGTGATAGTTCGCGATCTTAATATGCTTGGCATGGGAACGGGGCAGCCAAACAGGGTTAACTCTGTAAAGCTGGCCCTTCGACAAGCTCAGGGTAAACTTAATATGGGAGGTAAAGCTGTTGGTGCGGTACTGGCGTCTGACGCCTTTTTTCCGTTTGAAGATAGTGTGGAATTGGCAGCAGCTGCGCAAATTTCCACAATAATTCAGCCGGGCGGGTCGATAAACGATAAGCGGGTGATTGATGATGCCAAAAAGCATAATATTACGATGATTTTTACACACATTCGACACTTCAAACACTGATGGATGAGATAAAAGTTAAAAATATTTTCGCTGCAGTATCTGATAAATCGATTCTGGCTCCGCTTTTGGACAGCCTTAAGGCCAGGCCTTCAGGCAGAAAGCCTTTCAGGCTGAAGCCTTGGAAAACTGAAAGACCTGGCCTTGATGGTTTTGATGTTAAATTTTTGGGAACACAAGGTACAGTTGATTACCTCAAATCAAAAGGCTTTGATGCCAAATCCGTCGTTTTTGGCTTTGATTTTGACGGCAGAGTTAAGAGTTTAGATAAAAAAGTCTTCGTGGCAATTCTTGCAAATCCTAGTGAAGCGAATCACTTGTCAGAACTAGCTAAATTAGGGGTTGAACCCCTAAATGCAGTTATTGTCGATCTTTATCCTTTGGACAAAAGTAATTTCCCCGAATCAATGGACATAGGTGGCCAGGCGCTAATTCGTGCAGCCATTAAAAATTATAAAAATGTTGCTTTGGCTTTTGACGGTGAAAGCATCAGGGATTTGGTGGAGGAACTAAAGTTTAATAAGGGAGAGACCACTTTAAATTTCCGCAAAACCCAGGCCAAAAAAGCAGCTGATTTTATCGCGGAAAGGACGGAGTTAGAGTCGGGGTTAATTGTAAATGTCCTTGATGTTAAGGACAAGTAGGTTTGTCTAGACTTGCTGACAAGCTTGTACTGCTGGCAGCACTACTCCAAACATAGTAATGGCTAGTTTCTTCCAGTTTAGTGTAGAGAATCGCTTCTTGCTTCTCGTTTGTTGAGCATTTTGTATATCCGTAATTCGCCTGTGGTTCAGAGTTATTTGGTGGGACTGGCAATGCTTGCAGTGGGCTCGGATTCTCTGGGGTTGATACCAGTAAAGCTGATAAATCTTCAGGATAAGAGTTGGAGTGTAGGACTTTATAGCCTTCCAATTCCGTAGCCAATAAACCTATATCATTTTTCCGCTGTGCATCTCTCGATAATGCAGCTGTGGAGACGAGACTCTTCTTTGGTATTGGGCTGGCATATTGAGTAAGACCAGGTTTATTAACAGGCATTGTTGTTTTTGCCCTAAAAGCAAAGAAGATGGGGAAAGCTACTAGCAATACTAGGATTACCAGAAACAATATTGGGAATATAGTTAGCACAAAAACTGCTAATTTTGTTCTCCCGGTCACGGGTTCGGTTCGTATAACGTGGGTTCCCGCTAAATGATCGTGAAGGCCTTGTTTTTCTTTACTGAAAGCCACCATCAAATAGCCGATGCCAAGTATCAAACCAGAAATAATTTTTCCTGGAATTTCTCTTATTATTGCTTTGGAAAAAGTAATAGGCGCACTATCTTCTGAGATAACTTGCAGTTTAAAAACTTTTTTGCCTAAAGTACCCCCAAATTTGTACGTTGTCAGAACGAAATAGCTCCAGATTAGGATTACTGCCAAGGAATTAAAAATAATGCTGATAGGTGGTTTGCCAAAAGCTTGACTTAGTGGCTCGCCACTTATAAGAGCTATAGGTGTAGTTAGCAGTGCCGCAATAAGTACACTGGGGATTGATGCAATCCAGGTGTCCAAGAATAAGGCTGCGTTTCTGAGTAGAAACCCTGCGTAGATTGGAGTGTTTTGCGGAGTTATCGGTTGTTGCTGAGCAGCTGGAGGTTGTGGGGGAATGGGTGGTGGTGCCTGCGCTGGAAGCGATTGATTTTGTAAAGGATTGATCGTTGGATTTTGGGAAGGCATTGCTTTCTTAAGTATAAAGCTATATAAATTGTAAAGTAAAATTCGAATGAACAAAGATTTGGAATTTTGGGTGGCGACGAGTGCGATTAGTTGAGTTGATAGAAGAATACTTAGACCTATAGCAGGGTTGCACCCTTTAAGGGTTGTTGAGATAGTGTTTTATGAATAAGGATATTCAGTATTGGGTGGCGACGAGCGCGATTCCGGGAGTCGGGACGGCGACATTTAACTTCCTGTTACACCGTTTTAAAACACTAAAACATTTTTGGGATGCTGATTCGGCTGAGATCAAAAAATTAAAGCTTGACGCAAAAACCAAGGAGTCGATTTTGGAGTTTCGGGCAAATGTTGACCCCAAAATATATCTTGAGGCGGTTTATAAAAAGGGCATAAAGGTTTTATCTCTTGTTGACCGCGATTATCCTGCAAACCTGAGACAAATTTCGGATGCGCCGCCAGTTTTGTACTTTCGTGGCACACTTTTGCCTGCCGATGATTTAGCTGTTGCGGTTGTCGGGGCAAGACATGCAACGGTTTATGGCAGGCAGGTTACGGAGAAGTTGGTTAGCGGTTTGGTGTCTAGTGGACTTGCGATTGTTTCTGGCTTGGCGCGGGGGATTGATAGCATTGCACATAGAGCAGCTTTGTCTGCGGGTGGTAGGACAATTGCGGTTTTGGGAAGCGGAGTTGATACAATTTATCCACCGGAGAATTGGGAACTTGCTGGAAAAATTATTCAAAACGGCGCAATCGTTGGCGAATTTCCTCTAGGGTTTCCATCTGTCCCCTCAAATTTTCCTGCTAGAAACAGAATAATTTCCGGTCTATCTCTCGGCGTTCTGGTGACAGAAGCGGCTTTAGATTCCGGTTCGATGATTACTGCTGGGCAGGCTGCAGAGCAGGGAAGAGAGGTTTTTGCTGTCCCCGGGCCGATTGTTGGCAAAATGAGTGAAGGAACAAATAATTTAATTAAAGAGGGTGTGCATCCGGCAACGGAAGCTGCGGATATTTTGGAGATACTTAATATTGAGCAAAAATCGAGACAGGTGACACGTAACACGAGACACGAGAGGATTATCAAAGACAAGGATCAGGCAAAGATTTTATCGGTACTTGACGGAGCGGCAAAACATATTGATGCGATTGTGCGGGAGGTTGATTTGCCGATTGAGAAAGTTTCATCCACCCTTTCTCTAATGGAACTTTCCGGATTTGTCAAAAATTACGGAAGCGGGATGTGGGGAGAATAGTAATTTTAAATTTTTAATTATCTCGAATATTTCTTTCAAATTATTTACTAAATAATCAGGCTTGGCGGCTTTGAGGTTGTAAGTAGATGTCCATAATTAAATCTAACGATTCGAATTATCAAATTTTTTGGCACAATTAGTTAAGACAATGTGTAAAGGATTTAGAAGTCATCAAACTGTGTAAAAACATTTAAATCAGCGGGCACTTGACACTGATGGTAAAAATAGTAGAGAGTTAAATCTAAAATGAGAAACTTGGTTATAGTAGAAAGTCCAACGAAGGCGCGGACATTATCCGGTTTTTTGGGAGGCGATTACCAGATCGTTGCTTCGATGGGCCACGTGCGCGATCTGCCGCGGGGAGAATTTGGCGTGGACGTTGAAAATAACTTTGCCCCTAAGTATGTGATTCCCAAAGAAAAGATAAAGGCCGTTAATATTTTGGCAAAGCAGGCAGCGGGTGTTGAAAAACTTTGGCTTGCAACAGACCCGGATCGCGAAGGCGAAGCGATTGCCTGGAATTTGCTGCAGGTTATAAATGAAAAAGGGAAGGTTAAGATCCCTAATTATCAGAGAGTTGTGTTTCATGAAATAACAAAAGATGCAGTTAGCGAAGCTTTTGAGCATCCAAGAAAAATTGATGATGATTTGGTTAGCGCCCAACAGGCAAGAAGAGTTTTGGATAGGTTAGTCGGTTACAAACTTTCGCCGCTTCTCTGGAAAAAGGTCAAAAGCGGGCTCTCTGCCGGAAGGGTACAATCAGTTGCCTTGCGATTGGTTGTTGACAGGGAGCGCGAAATTGAAGCTTTTAAAAGTGAAGAATACTGGGAGATATTTGTAGAGGTATCAAAAGTAAATGAGTCGAATGCTAATTTTATTGTAAGCTTACAAAAAATTGATAATACGAAGGCAGAAGTCAAAAATCAAAAGCAGGCAGATGAGATTGTCGGGGATTTAGAAAGTGCCAAATATGCGGTTTCGGAAGTTTTGACAAAGGATGCCCGCAAATATCCAAACCCGCCTTTTACAACATCCACTTTGCAGCAGGCAGCTGCAAACCGGCTTGGATATGTGCCCAAACGCACGATGTCCTTGGCACAAGGTCTTTATGAAAAAGGGCTGATTACTTATATGCGAACAGATTCGGTTAATCTGGCGCCAGCTGCTGTTGAAGCGGCACGGAAATATATTGAGAAGATTTATGGTAAAAATTATTTGCCGCAGGCAGCGCGCCATTACAAAGTCAAATCTAAACTTGCGCAGGAAGCGCACGAGGCGATAAGGCCTACAAACATCACAGTTGACAGTTCTCAGTTGACAGTTGACAGCAACGACGAGCGCAAGCTTTATGATCTGATTCACAGGCGTATGGTTGTCTGCCAGATGGCAGAGGCGATAGTTACCGAGACGGCGGTTGATGTGATAGCGGCTGGTCACCCGGAAAGGGGTCCTGTCAGTTCTTTCCCTCCCGCCAGTGCTCGCTCATCTACAAAATCAGTTGATATTGATAAATCATCAGAGCTGCGCGCTGTCGGGAGCCCTTCCAGAACTGCCACCCCTAAAAGCTATTTGCTTCGGGCAAATGGCCAGCAGATTAAGTTCGATGGCTGGTACAGAGTTTATGACAAGGCACCGATTAAAGAACAGGTCTTGCCAAAAATTGAAAAGGGAGAGGATTTAAATTTGGTTAAAATTGACTCCCAACAAAAATTCACCGAGCCGCTGCCAAGATATACAGAGGCAACGCTAATTCGCGATCTTGAGAAGAACGGCATCGGAAGGCCGTCAACCTACGCGCCGACAATTTCAACTCTTTATGATCGGGCTTACATTGAACGGCTCGAGGGTCGCAAGATTGCACCGACTCCGATTGGCACAACTACAGTTGATTTTTTGACAAAACACTTTCCAAATATTGTCGACTATTCTTTTACGGCAGAAATGGAAGGGGATTTGGATGAGATTGCGTTAGGTAAAAAGAACATGATTGGAACTATGGAAAAATTTTGGAGGCCGTTTGAAACGCAGGTGGAAAAAGTGGCAGAAGAAGCTGAAAAAATGAAGATTGAGGCAGAAGTGACTGATGTCATTTGCGATAAATGCGGCAAACCCATGGTTATTAGATACGGCCGGTTTGGCAAGTTTTTGGCGTGTTCCGGTTTCCCCGATTGCAAGAACACTAAGGCTTTGAACGAGGACACCGGCTTAATTTGCCCTGATGACGGCGGTAAAGTTGTGATGCGAAGAACCCGCCGCGGGAGGACTTTCTGGGGTTGCGGTAACTATCCCAAATGCAAATTTGCAAGCTGGCAAAAACCGGCCGGTGTTGCAGCAGAGTCTCCGTGATACATAGCTTCGTATTAAACTTGTTCTGTAGCTGGCGAATGCAGACCAAAGGTGATAGTAAAATTCAGAGATTCTTTGGATTCGACAAAAATGTGAGCGCCCATTCTTGCAAGCAGGCTTCTGGCAATGTAACCCTCAAGGCCGGTTGTCCAGGAGAGCTGAGTAAGGTTGGAAAGTTGAGGGGAAAATTCCTCAAATAGAGCTGCAGCTTGGCCTTCTGAAACCATGGTCCTAAAACACTTTATTACAATTTTTGCCAGATCTCCTTCAACTTCTAATGAAAGAATGACTATCGATTTTTTGACACTAACTCGAAAGGCTAACTCCAGAATTCTTTCAACACTATCTTTTATCCAAACCTCGTTTCCTATCACGTAAACCTCAGGGAAAATTTTATGTTTGGTCGCGATTGTTATTTTAGTTTTTGGCATGATGGGTCTGTATTGTGATTGCGCTGTGGGGATCTCTAAAATTACCGAGAATGTTTGGGCTTTTTTCCTCTGAAAATCAATAACTGACTGAAGAACAAGACCCAAATCTACCAGGTTTGAGAGAGAGCCAATCTCCCCTGATTGCAGGCGAAGAGCATATACAAAATCTTCGGCCAAGTGGGTGAGGCGCTCGTTTTGGGCTAGCAGTCTGGCTGTGTCGCTGGCAGTTTTCAGGGATTCGATGGAATTCTTTTGATTTTCCAGGAAAAAAATAAATTTAGAAAGGGCGGCATCAATCGTATTTTGCTGCTTTTTCACTTCGAGCGCCTTTGAAGTTTTATCGTAAATTACCAGGATTAATCCAAGCGGACCTTCGGCAGTGATAGCAGGAATTATTCTAAGACCGACCTTTATAAATTTTTTATCAAGGCCTGCTATTTGTAGATCTTTCAGAATCTGGGGTAACTTAGATTTGATAATTTCGTCAAATGGCAATGAATATGAATAAAGATCCCGACCGTCTGTATCTTTAAGTGAAAAGACTTTGTAAAAATCTTTTCTTAGTACTTCAGAGCCAAACCTAAAAAGTTCCCGGGCTTTTTGGTTTATGTAAAGGATTGAAAAAGTTGGATCTATAACAACGACCGCCTCATCAATATTTCTCAAAAGTTGTTCTTCCTGTACTTGCGATGTTGCTATTTGTTTTTCCAAAATTTGGGCCCATTCTTCTTTGAACTTGTACTGTTTTGCGAGAATGAATAAAAAGGGTACTAGGCCAGCGTAACTTATGAGGTAGAGCAGAGCTAAAAGTGGTGAATTGGAAACTAAGGGAACCAGAGCCTGACTAGTTGCAAGCTGAATAACAAGAATAATAAGTGTTGAGGCGATATAAGTTACGGCAATTTGCGGTGAAATTAAAAAGGCAGTGCCGATTGCAAAAAAGTGGGTAAGGATTATAAAGGGGCTGAAGATAAGGTTGGTTGTCAAAATAAGGAGGTTGATTAGAAATACGGCGGGTGCCAGAGCCACGAATATGACGATTGTTTTTGCAGGATTTTTGATGTGTGGTAAGACAAATTTTGAGGAGGCGATAATTAGAATCGCCAGAATAGAAAATATCTGCATGATGGTTGTTAGCGATATGGCCTTGTGCAAAATAAGAATTGCCCCAAAGCCGAGAATCAAGAAGTATGCAAGGCTTGCCGAAAGTTTTAGGTATGACATTTTTGTTTACCTACTTTAAGATTAAAGCTTTTTGTCTTGGCTTGCCAATTGTATTTGACTTAAAGTTCTCTTTATGGCTATTGTTGAATCAGTGGCGATGTTTACACTTAATTTAGAGAAGAGAAAAGAAAAGTTTATTAGCGGTTTTAGAGCCAGTCGAAAGAAATATATTTCAACCGGGTTAGTTTCCATTTTTGTCTTTTTGACTATTGTTTATCTTGGGCCTTTTGGTGGGCTTGAGCGGCTTGGGCTTATTGGTGAGAAAAAGCAGGATCTGGAATCAAAAGCAGCAGTGATTCGGGGAAACGATGGTGATTTGTGGGCTGACATAATCATTGGAAAGCCAGATTTTTCAGAAATTGTTCCAAATACAGTTGTTGCTAACCAAGCGTATTTGCCTCATGGGGTTGTGGTTGATAGGACAAGTACACCAAACAAAATGTATGTGTATGACGCCGGTAATAATAGAATTCTCGGATTTGGTTTAAGTGAGTGTTTGTCGGCGGCGACTGATCCACTGAAGTGTTCTGCTAATATTGTTATTGGTCAACCATCCATGTCTACTTCCGCTTGTAACGGTGACTCCGGATTTCAGAATTATCCAACCAGAGCATCAGTTAGCGCATCTAGCCTGTGCGGAGAATCGGAAAGCCAGCTTAGTATCTCAGAAGGAGGTTCTGGAGCAAGTATGGCTGTAGATTCACAAGGGAATCTTTATGTTTTTGATGCTTGGAACCATCGCGTTTTGAAATATAACAAACCTTTTGAAACCGACAGGGTGGCTGATGATGTCTGGGGACAAAATGATTTTTCGGCAAACAGTTGCAATAAGGGTCAGTCCTCCCCAGATGCGGCGAGCTTATGCTACACCTGGGGTGACAGTAACAACTGGACGGCCGGTGTAGATGTTGACTTGGCAGGAAATCTCTGGGTAGTTGATAATGGGAACAATCGAGTACTGCGCTTTCCGGCAGGTTCAAAAACTGCCGATCTCGTCTTGGGGCAAAAGGGTTTTGCCTCTAGAACGTTTGGTAGTGGCCTCAACGAATTGCGTGATCCATCTGCCGTTAGGGTCGCAAGCAGCGGTTCGGTCTATGTTGCCGATCATTTTAATCAGCGCGTTTTGGTGTTTAAGCCATCGTTTAGCTCTGGAATGAATGGTCGAGTTTTTGGTTCGGGCTTTAGCGGTCCTTCCGGGGTGGATTTGGACCCAACAGAACCCGGCAGAGTTTGGATAACCAATCAAGGTCATATGACTATCGAGCTTTGG
>Ga0155821_110_pt2 | contig 43293 bp, 38 predicted proteins | sample RifCSPlowO2_01_FD_107475 | JGI IMG/M metagenome (GOLD analysis project Ga0155821, IMG submission 107475) | Candidatus Curtissbacteria bacterium RIFCSPLOWO2_01_FULL_42_26 | reverse complement strand
ACTGGCTAATCTAATTTGGTTCTGGCTCTGCCAGTAAATTTTTCCAAGATCCAAAACCCAAAATCCAAAGAACCAAATTTCCAATATTCAAAAACCTAAATTTTTGAAACTATCCAGGAAGCGCAAACACCGAGGGACGAAGACGAGCGGTCAGGGCGCCACCTGTAGACGGAGGCACCAGCAGCAGCCGAGCGACCGAAATGGACGAGGAAGCCGTCTGCCGTGCGGGAATTTAGCCAATCCCATCTGTTGGACAGGAGCCATGTGCCAGTGCTCTGTGTATATAGCGCCAAATCATAAATACCTTCTGGAAAATTTCGCCTGGCCAGTTGGTTGATGGCTAGCTTTGAGAGCTTCATTGCCGCCTGCTGCCACTTGTTTCCGTCTTTAAGTAGTTGCTGTAATTTACCCATTTTGCTTTCAAACTCGTCAATTGCCTGTTGGTAAACATCAGGGAGTTTCTGACCCCTGAATACTGCTTCCTTGAAAAAATCTGCCAGTAGTTGTGTTTGCTCAAGATAATTGAGGCCTGTTGAACCATCGATGACATTTTTGGTGGTGAAGGCTAAAGCCAAGTCATAGCCTGGGGTTTCTTTTGTAAAGAAATTCTCTTTGCCGTACCAGTCTGTATCATAGAGAATCCTCCCTTTGCCATCTTCTTTGAGCCCGGGCTCTAATTTTTGCTGCATCCATTTTGCTGTTAGTGGGGATCCGTCTCCTGCCTTGCCTGTTCGAAGCGTTAAGAAAGCACCAAGTTCTTTGCCTCTTGCCAGCATTTCAATAGAAAGAGGCTCAAGCAAGCGTGTAAGTTCCGCCTGCGTTATTACTCTGTTCGTGGCTTTTTCGACTTGTGCCGGACCGATGAAGTCCTTGTCCATTATCATCTTAACCAGATCAAGAGTAACTTCAGTTTTTTCCCTGGTGGCAGATGGCACAGCGCCATCGGGGAATTCAACCCCAACGGCCTCTAACATATTTATTGATTGAGTGATAGCAAATTGCCTCAGCGGGTCTTGATTCGCTTCGTGCTCTTGTACAGGTCTAAACCATTCTCCAGCCATATTGTTGCGGATTCTACATCAACTATGGGTCAGATGTCAAGGGGTAGTAGGCCTAAAACCAGTTTAAGCGCATCTTCTACTTCTTCGAGTTTACCTTCGGAAATATGGCCGATTTTTTTACCAAGCCTAGTTTTGTCTACAGTTCTTATTTGATTTACCAAAATCACCGAATCTTTCTCTAAATTAGACTCTTTTTTACCTAGTAAGATTTTCTCGAAACCAGTTATTTGGGGAATTTTTGAACTAACTGGGATTATTATAACTAATGGTGATTCAGAGTTAATCTGGTCGCTGGAAATAATTAAAGCGGGTCTTTTCTTAGCAATCTCCCAACCAATCGTGTGTCTTAAATCTACCGTCCAAAGTTCGCCGCGTCTGATTTGTTTTGTGTCTAGTCTGGCCACCCTTCCACCTCTAGGGCAGACCACTCTTTAGCAATTTCTTCATCATACTTGCGGTTGGCTTTAAGGCTGGCAATAAATTCTATCTTAAGGTTTTTTTTGCGCTTTAGCTTCTCTTCCAGGGCTTGTGCAATGAATTTGCTGCGTGAGCGTTCCGGAATTCTTTTCCTCAGATCGCGGGCCAAGTCTCTAGGCAGTGAAATATTGATTCTTTGTGTCTGCATTACACACTAATTATACACAATACAAAATGCTTGTCAATTTTTTAAGAAGCTACTGTGTCTGAATTGTGAACTGGATATTTTGGTCGTTTTGATTTGAGGTTGAAATGAGGCTGATTGGAACTGAGGTTTGCGGAGGAACTTTAACCTCGTTTTGTAAATTGTTTACATCTTCCCCGAAAAAAGCCCTGGTGGCGGTTGGTGGCTGGATAATGGTGTATGTTTTTGTTTCTTTTGTCGGGTTGGTGATAATGAGTACGGAAAGATAGGCTTGCGACGGAGCCTGTTTGGTGAAAGATATTTTGAAACTTCCCCCAACTTGTTCCAATTTCATTTGCGGGAACTTGTCAACTTGAGAGCTTATTATGTAGCTTGCCTCGCTTTTTACACCGGCAACTTTAGCAAAATTTTGGGCAAAATAGATGGGGGCGGCAATTAATGATATGAGCAGAAGACTTGCGAAAAAGTTGAGAGGAATTGATAGGAGATTGGATTTTGGCATCATCAAATTTTTAATTTACAATTTTTAATTTTCAGTGAAGCTTTAATAATTAAATTTGCTTTCGCGTTTTCTTTTAGAAAAGTAAACATTTAGATTTGATTTCAAATTAATGTTAACAAGGCCTAAAGTCGTAAATTTATAATTGAAAATTAACTCTTTTAGGTTCAGCTTAGCTCGATTTCTTTCTCAATATCAATTGCCAGAACCCAGGAAAAGTTGGCCGCAATTATGAAGGCAATAACAGAAATTTGGACATAAGTTACACCTAGAATGGTTGAAGTCATCAAAAAACCCGTGGTTAGCCAAAGAAAGGTGATCCAAATGGCTGCCTGATGGTAAAGATGGTAGGTTGATGAGACCAGGCTCTCGAGATTGAGCGCGACAAGTCTTGCATGAAGCCTTGGATGAATATGAGTTGTGTGAAAGAAATGGGCACGAATTAAGACCAGGGCTGTACCCAGAGCCGCTATTGCAAACATCACCAGGTTTGAATAATTTTCGGCCCGCGTATAGTCGGCAGGACTTGAGTAGTTTATTGAGGGTAGAACAGTAAGAAAACTCCCTGCTTTGATTTCAAAAGGAAGATTTAGAAAATAAGTCACTGCAAAAAGCCCAAGCATTTTAGCCAAGATCAAGAACATTGCCGGGATTATGGCTTCGTCAATAAGTTTAGTGATATTTTTGGCAATCATTTTTTGGTTGGTATCGATTTAACTATAGCTTACTGGCGGTTTCTTTGGGAATCCAGCCTAATTTTCCCTCAAAAACTACCTGATACCATGTTTGATTTTGACCGATAAGGTCAAGTTGTTCTCCAGCCTTAATTTTGCCGATATCCTGAGCTAATTTATCTGGTTCTTTTTTGACGTTCACAGTACTTTGGGTTTTTACGCTCTCTCCCTTTGCTGGGGATGATGCCTCAGGTGCGTTTATGTTAATCGCCAGGCCCTTGGCGATTTTTGAGGCTAAAATTACCTCGGCAACAACCTGATATCCCGCTAAGGTTTTAATAGAAAATTCCCTGTCTATGTAGCCTTGTCTGGTTGCCAAAACTTTGTGTTCACCTTCTGAAATATCCGTGTTTTGAAGAGGAGTCTTACCCACGTAACGGCCATCGATGGTGATATCAGCCTCAGATGGCAATGAGGTTATCATCACGCCTTTGAAGCCTGATTTTAGGCTTAAGGTTTCACCGGCTTGTGCCATGAAGTTGAAAGAAAGATCACGGTTGACAACGGTCAGGGTACCACTTGATAGTTCAATTTCGTCAAGGTATGTCGCATCCGTGGTTGTAATTTTTAGGCTGTAGTTGCCGTTTTTAAGCTGGTTGGAATAAAAAGGCGTCTGGCCCAGGTGTTTACCATCCAGAAAGATTGATGCCTGGGGTGTTGAGGTAACCTGAAGAGCTGCGAATTTCTGAAAACCGACGGCGCTGCAGCCGGAAAGAAGGACAGCAATAAGCAATAAGCAATAAGCAATAAGCAATCTATTAGCGTTAGTCGTTAGTCGTTTAGCGTTTAGCGTTAAAGAAGGCATTGAGTTTATGATACCAAACTAACTTCGATAATCCTTCTTCGTTAGAATTATAGGTTTATCTATTAAGCTTGACTTTGGGCTTTGATTGTGCTAAACTACGCCTTCATAAATTCTTCACTATGGGTTGAAGGCCCATATTCCCCTAGGTATTTTTCTTAGGGCTTTTTGTGGCTTTCAGCTTAGAGGAGAGAATTTATAAATGAAGATAAAAATTAAGTTAAGTAAAAAAACCAAAGAGGTTCCGAGTAGACTGCGCAGGAAGGCGTATTGCCTCTTGCGTCACAATAAATCGGTACTTTTGAAAACACCCTTTGTAAGGGCCCTTAAACGCTACGCACGAATGGAGCTTGGCCGTGCTTTAAAGCTTTTTGCCAGATTCACCCACTTCCAGCTTTCTATTAGGCCAAGAATAAGACTGATTGCCACGGTTACCCTGATTTTAATGCTTACACTTGCTGCGACAAACAGGATGGCCGGCTTTGTTAACGCCAAAGAGGGTGAAATTAAGATAAACGGCCAGGCGATTTTAGTTGCCCAAAACAGCCAGAACATCCCGCAACCCTCTCAAATAGAAGGCGAGATTTTGTCCAAGAAATCACCATTTGATTTCGTAAGGCCGGCACAGGGCTACATTTCCCAGGGTTTTGCTTTTTACCACAGAGCAGTTGACATCACGGATGATCTTGGAGCACCGATCAGACCACTCGGTGCAGGAAAAGTCGAGTTTACGGGTTATATGAATGACGGCCACGGAAATAGTGTAGTTGTCGATCACGGAGACGGTCTTAAATCACTTTATGCCCATATGTCCAGAATTTACGTTGGTGTAGGCAATGGAGTGGATTCCGACACGGCTATTGGAACAATCGGTTTGACAGGACGCACCACCGGACCCCACGTCCACGTTGAAGTTTATGATAACGGTATTTCCGTTGATCCTGCAAAACTTCTACCAGAGTAAGACGTAAGTATGGGAAAACTTGTTGATTCTCAACCCCTTCGGTAATACTCAGAGCAAGCAAGTTGAGGATGACAAGTCATCAGGTTCCGATCGCGCGGAGTTTGAACTCTTCTTTTTTATCTTCACCTTCCCATGAATCCTCGATTTTTCTGGTTAATTCCTCAATTATAATTTTGAATTCGACAGGGTTACCAACGTGTTCAATGACGATCTCACGCTGGTCAAAACCTGCTGTAATAATAACCAGATGGCCTGTGTTAAAGAAAAATCGCTGCCAGAATGACTGTTCGATGGTTACGTGGGTAATTGCCGTTAAGGGCGCGGTCACAATTTTTCTGGCAAAAATACCACGAATAATCAGGAATCGTCTGTTGGTAAGCGCATACGTATATGACTGGCGCATACGAAGTAGATGAGCAAATTTTGGTGTGTTGTAGATAAGCAAGATTAACGCCGGGATTACCAGCCACTTGGCCCAGGGGTATGCCGGGAGATCAAAAAAACCCATAAGTATCAAAAATGAAGCGTAGAAAATTAAAAGAGGTAGAATAAATAGAAAAAGAAGCACAAATATGAAGTAGCGCTGACCGATAGTGGTCACAAGGACAACCTGCTCACCCTGACCAAGCAGTTTGGAGAGTTTTTTCTTCTGGCTTTTGGTGGGTGGTTTTGAAACCATGCCTATTTCAGTTTATCCCCTCACTGCGTTCGGGACAAGCCCTTCACTTCGTTCAGGGCAAGCACTTCGCGTTCGCTCAGGGTAAACTCAAGTTCAAATTGACCCCGTTTAATTTTAGCACTCGCCTTTTTGGGTATTATCCATACACGGCTCGTGCTGCAATTTTACGGGGCGAGCAATTGACCTTCGACTTACTTGATGTCAACATTTACAATGAATTTAGATGGATGAATCCGCATCCGGCAGAATTTTAGGTAAAATCGGGCTGGCCATTTTGGCGATTGCGCTTGCTGATCTTGTGTTTTTGAACTGGTGGACTCTCAAAAACGACAAACTGGTTACGGGTGTTGTCACGGCATTAAACTCGCGCCAGGATAAGGGTGATGACAAAAGTCCTGCAGACTCGGGCCAGGCTCAAGCTGTCGAACCCGAACCTTCACCTACTTCTCTTCCGACACCACAAACAGAGAAAACTTCAACAGTTTCAGATACATTAAAGACATCTACAGTCGTTCAAAATGCCCAGAAGGAAATTTTTATTTCCCTAGGGTCCGGCTCTACCAAAAGCAATGACTGGGCTGAGCTTGCCGGTTTACAGGTAACGATTGATTTTTCCAAGTATTCGGGTATTGATTCAATGGTTTTTTCGGGATCCGTCTGGGTTGACGGTGGAAACGGCAGAGCCTGGGGAGAACTTTATAATTCGGATGATAAAACGCTTCTTATCGAAAGCCGAATTTCGAGTCCAACCGGCACGGCTACTTTAATGACTTCCGGTAATATTCCGGTTCCTGCAGGGGCCAAAACCTACAAGGTTTATGCTAAAACGGATTTGACTGATTATGCAGCGCACGTGGATAACGCGCGTATTAAGATTACGCTTAAATAAGCTTGACTAATTTAAGCTAATATTATCTAATTGAAGCGAATATGATGAATAAAAAGTTTAGGCAGGAGTTATTAAAACAAATGGTAACTTTGGCAACCGCCGGATTCGGGCTTGTGGCGGCTTTAGCGTGGAATGAGGCGATTCAGGCGTTTGTGACGGAATATGTCGACAAATATATTTCGGTTGGGTCCGGAATTATTTCCAGATTTATTTATGCGATTATAATTACGGCCTTTGCGGTTTTTGTAACGTATCAACTAACTAAAATTAGCGGGGAAGAAGACAAGTCAGATTAGTTTATATTGTCAACCCTTCAGTTTATTCAGGAGAGAAAAGTAAACGTCATTGCGAGGAGTCCTTCGACTTCACTCAGGACGACAAAGCAATCTAAGAAAGATCGCCACACCCCACTAAGCGGGACTCGCGATGACAACATTGCTGAAAATAATAGAAGTGATCGATTGATTAATGTATTGACTTAATAGTCGCCCATGCCGCCGGGGGGCATTGCCGGCATTGGTTTTTCTTTTTCCGGAAGATCGGTAATGAGAGCTTCTGTTGTTAAAATCATCATGGCAACGGATGCGGCATTCTGCAAGGCAGTGCGGGCAACTTTAACCGGATCAATTACTCCGGCTGTCACCAGATCTTCAAATTTACCTGTTAAGGCATTAAGCCCCACGTTGCCTGATGCCTTTTCAACTTCTTTAGTTACCCAACCGCTGTCTACTCCGGCATTTGTAGCAATCATGGCCAATGGTTTTTCCAGGGCATCACGGACAATTTCGATACCGATGCGCTCGTCGGTATCTGCGGATGCTGTAATCATTTTGTCAAGAATTTTGGCTGATCTGACAAGAGCAACTCCTCCACCAACGATGTAGCCTTCTTCAACAGCAGCTTTGGTAGCATGCACCGCATCGTCTACCCTTTCTTTCTTTTCTTTAAGCTCTATTTCGGTGGCCGCTCCAACGTTAATAACTGCAACCCCGCCGGTTAATTTGGCAAGCCTCTCCTGAAGTTTTTCCTTGTCAAAATCGCTGTCTGTTGAATCCATTTCGTTTCTGATTTGTTTTATGCGGCCTTCAATTGCAGATTTTGCACCTTTGCCGCCAACAATAATCGTATTGTCCTTATCCGAAACCACGCTGTCGGCTTTGCCAAGATCTTCAACAGTTACCGATTCCAGTTTTCTACCCATATCCTCGGAAATAACTACCCCGCCGGTTAAGGTTGCGATATCTTCTAGCATTTCTTTGCGTCTGTCACCAAAACCCGGAGCCTTAACTGCCAGAACACTGAATGTTCCGCGAAGCTTGTTGACAACCAGAGTTGCTAAGGCTTCGCCTTCGACTTCGTCGGCAATAATTACCAGATTTTTGGAGATTTTAACAAAGTTTTCCAAGAATTGCAGAAGATCGGAAAGCGAAGCTACTTTTTGATCGGTGATTAAGATGTGCGCATCTTCGATAATTGCCTGCATTTTGTCCGGATCTGTTACAAAGTAGGGCGAAACAAAACCGCGGTCAAACTCCATGCCTTCTTTGTATTCAACGGAAAGCTCGAGTCCTTTGCCCTCTTCTACTGTAATAACACCGTCGGGGCCGACTTTTTGCAGGGCGTCTGAAATTAATTTTCCGATTGCGGGATCGGCTGCAGAAATTGTGGCGATCTTTTCGATTTCGTCCTGGCCCGCAACTTTTTTGGCCATTTTCTTAAGCTCTGCGACTACCGCTTCGGTTGCTTTTTCTACACCGAATTTGAGAATCATGGGGTTGGCGCCTGCCGTAATGTTTTTAAGACCTTCCTCAACCATAGCTTGAGCAAGGACAACCGATGTAGTTGTGCCATCTCCTGCAACGTCTGAAGTTTTGCTGGCCGCTTCTTTGACAAGGGACGCGCCCATATTTTCAAACGGGTCTTCAAGTTCGATTTCTTTGGCAACGGTAACGCCGTCGTGGATAACGCTTGGAGCCCCCCACTTCTTGTCTAAGGCAACGTTTCGGCCTTTGGGACCCAGAGTTGTTGCTACGGCTTTGGCGAGTTTGTCAACGCCTGCTTTTAGTTTGGTTCTTGCTTCTTCTGCATAAATTAGTTGTTTAGCCATTGTCGAATTTTTAATTTTTAATTTTTAATTTTAAATCAATTTTTAATGACTCAATTTTAAAATTTAAACATTTAGATTTCATTGAAAATTTCGAATTTAAAGTTTAAAATTCCTATTTTGTGACAACTGCCATTAGGTCTTCGAATTTGATTAAAAGCAATTCTTTGCCTTCGACTTTGATTTCGTTGCCGCCCCATTTTTTGTAAACGACTTTATCCCCTACTTTAACGGGGCATTTGACAGTTTTGCCTTCTTCAACGGCATCCGGACCGCATGCTAAAATTTTACCCTCCTGAGGTTTTTCATCTGCTGATTCAGGCAAGACGATCCCACTGGCTGTTTTAGTTTCTTTGGGAGCAGGTTCAATTAAAACGTATCCGGCGAGTGGCTTAATCATAATTAGGTTTGTGGGATTGTGGGTTTGTGGGATTGTGGGTAATTTTTTACGACCTACTATCCTACCGACCTACTATCCTAAATACTAATTGGTTAATAATACGAGCAGATTTATGACAAAATCGCAAGTTTTTTAGTAAACACTTCGAGCACTACCTCCTTGCGACTGCTAGAATTATAGCAAGGAATTCTATTTTGTCAAGCGACCAAATTTTTTGTTGAAAATTTGGGAGCGCAGACCCTGATAGAACAAGTCGAGTTTAACTCGACGGAGCCAGTCGAAGGGTCAACCATGGCAAACCAGAAGCCTATCTATTCTTTTTCTGCTTTTCAACCGCTCCCATGAAGTCCAGAATTATTTGAGCTGATTTATCTGGACATCCGTAAACTTTGTCTGGAAGTTAATTTTTCCATGACTTCCAAGAAGCCGGCAAGTTCATCAATAGCTACTAACTGGAACTCTCCTTACCTCAATGTTTCGAAAACCTACGCTTTCTAAATTAAGCTGCGTTTGTATATTCCTTACCCAAATGCGTGTCGTCTTTCTTAAGTCGAGTTCCGGCACCACTAGCTGCACGGAATGTGGATTGCGCCGTGCATAACGTAGCCAATCGCTTTTTCCCCAGGAAGGTCTAAATACCATTTTTCTTGCCCGATCAGCAATTTGGTAGTTGTTGTACTCACTATTTAAGACCATGTGCCAATTCATATAATCCATGAACGCGCCGCTTGGTATATCTGAGAAAGAAAAGAGTACTTGATTTTCGATTTCACCTGTTTGTCGATACTTCCTATAGTTTTTCCCTTCTGCTAATAACCGCCTCCATTGATTCTGATATCCAGTCATCGTTATATCATCTATAGTTTCACCAACTGTCAGGAACAGAGGGTAAAACCCTACCTCATGTTCTAGCCAGTCGTAAGCTTTATCAAAATATTTAGAACCTCTCCTTTTTTGTCTTACCACTCCATAAATACAATGTTTTAATTCTCGTGCATGGTGGCAAAGTGGAGTTACCTTATTATCTTCTTTCGGCTCAATTTTTTGATGGATTTCTTTTCCCATAGTGCGAATTATACTCCAGTACGGAAGTATAATTCCTGAACCTAGGCGATGGGGATTCTATCGCCGAGTCAGACTCGACTCCAGAATGACGGGGTGTGAAATTTCTATTTTCTTTTTTGCTTTGAGACAGCTTCCATGAAGGCCATGTAGAGAGGATGTGGATGTAGGGGGCGGGATTTTAACTCCGGGTGAAACTGGACGCCGACGAAAAATGGGTGATCCTGAATTTCCATCGCCTCGACCAAATTACCTTCTTTTGAAGTTGCGGAAACTATCATGCCGTTTTTTTCGAATTCTTTTTTGTACTTGTCGTTAAACTCGTAGCGATGGCGGTGGCGTTCGGATCCTTCTATTTTGCCATAGGCTTTGGCTACGATTGTGCCTTTTTTGGCCTTAAAATCCCAAGAGCCTAAGCGCATGGTGCCGCCTAGATTCCTGTTTTTGATTTTCTCTTTCTGGTTTTCCATGACATCAATTACGGGATGCTGGGTATTTGGGTTAATTTCCGTAGTGTTGGCGTCTTTATAGCCAAGAACGTTTCTTGCAAAATCAATTGCGGCCTGCTGCATACCGTAGCAAAGTCCAAAATACGGTACATTGTTTTCGCGCGCAAACTTGACGGCTTCAACGATTCCTTCTACAGCACGTGCACCGAAGCCGCCGGGTACGATAATTCCGTCGAAACCCTTTAAGATTCCTGCCCCGCTTTTTTCAATCTGCTCCGAATCTACCCAGCGCAGTTTTGGTTTGAAATCAAAGTGAGCGGCGGCGTGGCGGATTGATTCGATTACGGAAAGATAAGCATCCGTAAGCGTAAAATCGCCGGTCGAAAAATACTTGCCAACCATGGCAATTCTGGCGGTTTTTTTGGCAGTTAAGATCCTGTTAACCATGACTTTCCAGTCCGCGAGATCGCTTTTTCTGGGTCTGGTATTTAATTTTTTTAAAATTTGTCCGGAAAGTTCCTGATTTTCAAAATTTAAGGGAACCTGATAAATGCTTTCAACATCGGGGGCAGAAATTATATCTTCGGGGTTCAGGCCGCAGGAGATAGCGATTTTTTCCTTGCGCTTATCGTCTACCGCAACCTGGGAACGGGCTAGAACAACATCGGCATGAATTCCGGATTGGGCAAGCTGCAGAATCGACATCTGGGCGGGTTTTGACTTCATCTCCCCTATTGATGAAGGGATTGGCAAATAGGTAAGGTGGACATGTAAAATGTCGCGCGGGTGGTTGAGTTTTAGAAGACGGTTAGCCTCCAGAAACAACAGGTTCTGATATTCCCCTACCGTGCCGCCTATTTCAAAAAGTACTATTTCGGCATTATTTACTTTGGCGCAGTTATATATGCGTTTAATGATTTCACGCGGAGGATCCTGAAAAAATTCGACTGTTTTGCCTTCAAAACCAAGCGCTCTTTCCTTTTCTATAACCGTTTTGAAGATTTGCCCAGTCGTCATGTAATTGGTTGCGTTTAGATTTTGGTTCAGAAAACGCTCGTAATTGCCAAGATCCTGATCACACTCCATACCGTCGTCCAGCACAAAAACTTCTCCGTGTTCGATGGGGTTTAAGGTGCCTGCATCAACGTTAAGGTATGGGTCTGCTTTTATAGTGGTAACACGAAAGCCGCGTGATTTTAGAAGAAGCGCAATAGAAGAAGTGGCGACACCTTTGCCGATTCCGGAAATTACTCCGCCTGAGACAAAGATTACTTTTGTTGTCATAAGAAAAGCTTTCGGACCTAAAAAAATCCCTCCGTCGCTTCCTACTTCGCTAAAGTTACGTAGGACAAGAAAGCTAAGGGGGAATTAATGCACCCCGAGAGATGCCCGCTAAAATTATCTCAAAATGAGGCGAAAAATGTCAAGGAGAAAAGGGGGTAAATTATTAGATTTGATGATTTTGGGTCACCGGTCGATTTTCAGCCTTTAACAGCTCTTCTCTGTCGATACGAACCTCCTGATCGGCCTGGCATAGAAACTTAACTTGACTGCCTTCTATTGCAATGACTTTTATAAACGTTTCTAGGAGCGTATATGGGGCAATTACGATTGCTTGATCGATGTTTCTGGCAAGAACAAGATGGCCACTTTTTGGAGGGGTGGGTTTTTCCCTGCCGAGCAGTTCAGCCCTAAGAACCTTCGACGGATTTCTACTTGTAATACCTATCGTCACTCTTTTGGCAGATTCTATACGTAAAAGTCTTACTGTCACTTCGAAAGCCTTGTTGTGGTTGACAACAATCCCCTGTTCGACCTTTCTTGTCAGAACTGAGCCATGTTCTTTTTCGGGTGGTTTGTAACTTTCACCACCTCTACGTTCTGTCTCAACCATAGAGACAAATTATAGGTCTAAATCTATCTCTTGTCAAATACCGGAACTTATTGTTTCGGGCTTGTGTATTTTGTGAAGACGTTTTGGATGACTTTGGCCGCAGGTTCAAGAGACCGATTTGCCGGAGTGCCACTAAGATTGGCTTTAATTGCTTCGGCGTATGCTTTGATGATTTGATCGTTTAGGCCGTTGTCAAAAGTGTTGGCGGCCATCGGAAATGAGCGCATATAGGGGGCATCCGTAATATACGCGCCGACTATTGGATCGGTAGCTAATTTCTGGCCTAAATTGATTTTAGGGTATGGCAGGCCAACAAGTTTTGCGGGGTCTTTGGCTGCTTCCGAATAAAGTTTAACCATAGTCTGATCATCCTGCAGATACTTCACAAATCTCCAAGCCTCATCTTGCGCTTCTTTATCTTTAAGATTAGCAGAAACACCGATGGCCCAGTAGCTCGCCCAGGCAACTTTGCCACCCTCAAGCTGGGGAACAGGTACAACTTTAAACTTTAAAAGTGGGTTTGTATTTTTTATATCCGCGGCTTTTGTACTTGGGCCGAAATACATAGCAAGGTTACCGCCGGCAAATGCAAGAGCTGATGACGGCATAGTCTCATCCCATACGCGATTCTGACCTTTTGCAAAATGAGTATAGTAATCGAGAGCGTCGTAACTTCGCTGATTAACCGGGTTTTTGAGATCTCCCCCATTTTGCAAAACCATAAGGGCCAGGATATCTGAAAAATAATCGACATTTACACTTGTACCAAGCGCTGCGCCTGCAGTGCGAATATTGCCGGCTGTGTCACGGACTGTTAGCCTGATCGCATCCTGGGCAAATTCCTGCCAGGTTGCAGGAGGAGCAGCAATTCCCGCAGCCTGGAAAAGCTCTTCGTTGTAATAAAGAGAAAGGCCGTCGATGCCAATCGGTACGCCTACAAACTTTTTCTGGCTATTTCGAAGGTCCGTAATAACCGTTGGGTAGAAATTATCCTTGAAATCGCTAAGAGAGAAAACGTCTGTCGGAACCAACGTAAGGTCTTTTTGCACCATCAGCATCCACGTGTTGTGGAATTGAAAGATGTCGGGGCCTTTTCCTGCTGCAATTTGAGTTTGTAAGGTTTCGCGGTATTGCTCGCGGCTTTTTTTATCATAGACGATATTAACATTTGGTCTCACCTTTTTATAATCTTCAACGATTTCGTTAATAGTCGTTGCTGAATCGAAAAGTCCCCAATAGTAGAGAGTAATTATTTTGTTACTTTTTTGCCAAGGGAAGGTACATGCGGATAAAAACAAGGATACAAAAATGACTAAAACAAGTTTAGGCAGTCGCATATTTTTGGAAAGCTGGCTTTGTAGTTCTATAATCTATAATAGCACAGGAGGTGCCAGATTTATGGGCCATTTGCGTTTAAAAACGAAAAGACTTTCGAAAAGGATATTTAGAACATCGTGTATCGTCTTGTCCATTTTGGCCTTAAGCTTGCTTCTATACTCGGCCATTTTTATAAGACGGGTTTTGCCCAACACTTATTTTGGCAACTTGTCTATAGGGGGGTGGCAAGCTGGCAATGTCGCCACTCTGGTTTCCAATTCTATAGACAGTTTTGGTCAGGGAAAGATTACTTTTGTTGCCGGCAGCAGAAGTTTTGATGCAACACTTACCGATCTTGGAATATCGTATGACAAGAAGGCAACTGAGAGAAAGATTCTCGACGTTAATCTTGAGAGCGGATTTTTAGAATCTCAACTTTATAAGGTTGGTGCAATCTTTATAAAAAGGACGGTTGAACCTGTATTTACTGTTGATGAGGAAAAATTCAATGACTTTTTGGAGAGCAGTCTTGGTGCGCTTGAGGTGCCTGCCCAAAACAGTACTATTATTGAGACAAAAGGCGTTGTGCAAATTTTTTCTGGTCGCAACGGGGTTGTTGTTAACAGAAAAGCGCTGGTTCAGGAGTTAAACAGGCGTTTAAACCTTTTTTCCAATAAGCCAGTGCGGCTTGCCTACCTTGCCGATTTTTCGCAGGTTAGTGAGGAAGGTGCGGGTGATGCATTGACGCGTGCAAAGGCAGTTTTTGCGAGCAACTTAGTTTTAAGTTATCAATCCGACCTCTGGCCTGTTAGTGGAAAACAGCTATTTAACCTTTTGAGTTTTACACCTGAAAATAACGTCGTGGATTTTGATTCCCTGAAACTTGGTGAGACCATAATTAAAGTTAAAGCAGCCAGCGGCGAAGCAGGAAATCAACAGTTAACCATCGGTCTTGATGATTCTAAAGTTAATGAGTTTATAGGGGATATCGCAAAACAGGTAGACCAGAAAGGCAATGATGCAACACTTAATTTTGACGGCACTAAAGTTACTAATTTTGTGTCTGCCCAGGATGGCTTGGCACTAAATGGTGATCTGGCGAAGAAATTGCTTCTGGAGAAAATTTTAAACTTAAAAGATTCAGGAGAAGCTGTTACTATTGAATTGCCAGTTGCTGTTAAACGCGCAAAAATAGCAAACCCTCAAATTAATAAGCTTGGCGTCGTAGAGCTTATTGGTAGCGGTGTATCATACTTTGCAGGTTCAATTCCGAACAGAATTTTCAATATCGGCCTTGGTGCTTCGATGATATCGGGAACATTTGTAAAACCCGGCGATATTTTTTCGTTTGTTTCGATAGTCGGTCCGGTTTCTGCAGAGCAGGGATTTAAGCAAGGCTACATTATTAACAAAGGTCGTACTGTACTTGATGACGGGGGTGGTATTTGCCAGGTTTCGACAACTGTTTTTCGGGCAGCGCTCAATTCCGGATTACCGATTGTCAAAAGGACTGCACATGCTTACAGGGTTTCTTATTATGAACAACACGGATTTAAAGCAGGGCTTGATGCTACTGTTTTTTCGCCCTCCGTTGACTTTCAGTTTAAAAATGACACAAATGGCTATATTTTAGTTCAGACAAGAGTGGATAAGGTAAGTTCCAAAATTCAAGTGGATATTTACGGGACAACTGACGGCAGACGTGTTGAGATTTCGGAACCTGTTGTTTCTAATATCAAGCCAGCACCAGCGCCTTTATACCAGGATGATCCGACTCTTCCAAAAGGCGTGACCAAACAGGTGGATTTTGCGGCCAGCGGAGCAACTGCGGTTTTTACCCGCAAGGTCTATAAAGGGGAGGATTTAATTATAGATGATAGATTCCGCTCTAACTTTCGGCCCTGGCAAGCAGTATACTTAGTAGGGACTGGAGGGTAGAATAATTTTCAATTTTAAATTTACAATTTTCAATTATTCTTGGTTATGAAAAAAGACTTAGCCATTATTGGTGGGTTATTTATGGTCGTAGCAGGACTGGTGATTTTTGGTCGGGGGTTTACGTCGAGTCAATTTGCGGGAATTTCACCGAGACCGGAAAGCACTAAGTCTGCAACACAAAACAAAGGTGTTGCTGATGTTACGATTGGCACTCTGAAAATTTCTGCCGAAGTTGCTGATACCGCTGATGAAAGAAAAAAAGGATTATCGGATCAGGATGAATTACCGATAAGCATCGGTATGTTTTTTGTTTTTGATAAAAGCGGTTCATACGCAATTTGGATGAAGGACATGCGTTTTCCCATTGATATTATTTGGATAGATGACTCGCAGGCTGGCGAAAAAAAGATTGTTGATATTGCCGAAAACGCAGTGCCAGAGCCCGGTAAAAAAGACGAGGAGCTAAAAAGATACCAGCCAAGATCCCAGGCAAAATATATTCTAGAAGTTAACGCTGGACTTGTAAAACTCCACAACCTTCAAATTGGTGACAAGGTGACCTTCGAGTTATAATTTTCTACAGTATTTTCACTTTGACTTATGAATATCCTGGGCATAGAAACGACACTTCGATATAACTCTTTGTTGCTTCTAGAGCTATGAGAATACTTGGTATCGAAACAACTTGTGACGAAACGGGTGCGGCTGTTGTGGAGGGCGATGTTAGATCAGGTATTGGATTGAGAGTTCTAAGCAATGTTGTTGCCTCGTCTGTTGATCTACAGAAGAGGTTCGGTGGAGTTGTACCGGAGGTGGCGGCGCGGGAACAAGTGCGCAGCATTTTGCCTGTAATTGCTGAAGCAATTGGCTATGCTGCCAAAATTTCAAGTTCCAAGCACCAAATTCCAAACAATTTATCAAATCCAGAAATTCTCAAATGGGCAAAAGAAAACATTGATGCCATTGCTGTTGCGCATGGGCCGGGGCTTGTTGGGTCGCTTTTGATTGGAGTTGAAACTGCAAAGGCGCTTGCGCTTGTGTGGAATAAACCGCTGATTGCAGTTAACCATCTTGTTGGACACATATACGCCAACTGGTTGGAGTCAAATCCTAAATTCGTCTTTCGACTCGAAACTCGCTCAAGGCGAGCAATCCTAAATTCGAAATTACCACTCTTTCCCCTTGTTGCCCTGATTGTCTCCGGAGGACATACGGATTTGGTTTTGGTGACTGACCATGGAAAGTACAAATTGCTTGGATCGACTTTAGATGATGCTTCAGGCGAGGCATTTGATAAGGTGGCCAAACTCTTGGGGCTTGGCTATCCGGGAGGACCGGAGATAGAGCGCCTCGCGGCGCAAGCATCAAATTCCAAGCACCAAATATCAAACATAAAATTGCCGAGGCCGATGATAAATTCTAAGGATTTTGACTTCTCGTTTTCTGGGCTGAAGACTGCGGTAGTAAGCGTAGTCAACAAACTAAATTATTCTTCGAGCGAACGTAGTGAGTCGAGAAGTTTAAAAAGTAGTTCTCGACAGGCTCGAACAATAAGTAACGATTTCAAATCCCAGGTCGCTTACGAATTTCAGCAGGCAGTTGTAGATGTGTTAGTTAGAAAAACAATTGGGGCAGCACAAAAATTTGGGGCAAAATCTATTGTTGTCGGCGGTGGGGTAGCGGCGAATTCGGAACTAAGAAGTTGGATGTCGGATATCGGACAAAAAGAAAATATGAATGTTTATTTTCCATCCTCGGATTTATCAGTTGACAACGGAGCGATGATTGCGACGGCCGCCTTTTATAATTTTGATAAAGTCGATCCGCTGAAACTTTCTGCAGATCCCTCTTTGCATTTTTAAAAACCAGGCAAAAGGTCTGGCCTTATTGTCAGCGACCTCCGGGGAAAGGATCCGGCTTTCGTCCTTGAGTTTTTTAAAATTAAATCCTTTAAGATATAATTGACGAGCAAAAAATTTGAGTCGTTATGATTTTCAGTTATTCACATGAGTCATATTTTGCACGTGATAGCGTCGTAAATATTTTATTAATTTCACGTGCCTGTAAAATAAAAAGTTGGCGACACGTGAAAGAAAATCAGCGGACTCTGATGAAAATTAGTAAGTCAAAAGTGATAAGTTATAAGTCATAAATGAAGAGAAGTTTCAGGTTATGGCTTGGCTTTTGCTGAGATGAGGTGTTTATGAAAAGTGATTCAAAAAAACTAAAAAATAGAATTTCTGATCCGAAAGAAGTTTACTCGTTTTGGGAAGAGTCGGGATTTTTTCGAGCAGATCCGAAATCCAAGAATCCACGATATTCCCTTTTAATTCCTCCGCCAAATTTAACTGGAGAATTGCATTTAGGACACGCCATGCAACATGCAATTTTGGATGCAATCGCAAGATTCAAAAGACTGCAAGGGGATGACGTTTTGCTTTTGCCCGGAGTTGATCATGCCGGTATCCAGTTTGAAGCGACATTTGATAAAGCTTTATCCAAAAAAAATCTCTCCAAGCAAAAGTTAGGACGAGAAAAATGGCTAGAAGAAGCGTGGAAATTTAAAGAGGAGATTTATAAATCGGTTTCTGCGACTTGGAGATTTTTGGGACTTTCCGCTGACTGGTCGCGGGAAGTTTTTACTTTGGATGAAGGACCAAAGCGCGCAGTTTTTGAGGAGTTCAAAACTTATTTTGAAAAAGGCTTGATCTACAGGGGCCCTTACATTGTGCAGTGGTGCCCAAAAGATAGCACGGCGATAGAAGATGTGGAAATGGAGTATGAAGAGCGCAAAGAAAAACTTTATTTTGTAAAGTATCAAAGAGTTAAAGAGTTAAAGAGTAAAAGTAGCGACGAATATATTACTGTTGCAACGACAAGACCGGAAACCATTTTTGCTGATGTTGCTGTTGCAGTTTACCCTAATCATCCCACATACAAAACGTTGGTGGGGCAAAAAGTTATTAATCCCTTAACCGGGAAGTCGATTCAAGTTATTGAGGATAAAAGGGTGGAAAAAGACTTCGGCACCGGCGCATTAAAGATTACGCCGGGTCACGATCTTTTAGACTTTAAAATCGGCAGGGATCACAATCTGCCAATAATTCAGGTGGTGGATAAGAACGGCCGAATGACCGAAAACACTGATCTCGAGGGAATGAAGGTTTTGGAGGCAAAGGCGAGAGTTGTCGAAATTCTGCGAGAAAAGGGTGCATTAGTAAAAGAAGAGGATTATGTTCACAATGTCGGCGTTTGCGAAAGATGCAAGACTGTGGTTGAACCTTTGATTTCTGAAGAATGGTTCGTAAAGGTCGGAGATCTGGCACGCGAGGCGGTTGCCACAATTAACAGGGACGAGATTAAATTCCTGCCGAAAAACTACAAAAAGATTTTTGTGGAATGGCTAAAAGATATTCATGATTGGTGCATTTCGCGAAGCCTTTGGTGGGGACATAGGATTCCGGTTTGGTATCCTTCGACTTCGCTCAGGACAAGTTCTTCGACTTCGCTCAGGATAAGAGACAAGAGACACGGGACACGGGACAAATTAAGTGAGAGGGAGATTAGAATTTCTTTGGATTCTCCGGGTAAAGGGTGGGTGCAGGATGAGCAGGTTTTGGATACGTGGTTTTCTTCGGGGCTTTGGCCGATGTCGACTTTAGGATGGGGCGATGAGAGTCAAAGTGGAAAGTCAAAGTGGAATGAATTGTCGAGGTATTTCCCTTGGGATTTTGAGATCAGCGCGCCGGAAATTAAATACCTTTGGATCGCGCGAATGATAATGATTTCCAAATATTTTACGGGGCGAATCCCTTTTAAAACTATGTTTTTCCATGGGATGCTGAGGGATTTAGAAGGTCGAAAGTTTTCCAAGTCTTTGGGAAACGGTATTGACCCGAATTATTTAATAGAGCAATGGGGAGTTGATGCAACACGCATGGCGCTTTATACATATTCGATACCGGGACGAGACGGGCGTGTATCGCGCGAGATTTTGGATGAACGGGGTAAAAACTTCCGCAATTTTGGGACAAAGCTTAGAAATATCGCCAGGTTTATTTTGGAATTGGGACCAGACTCTGTCAATAGTGTCACTGCGAGCGATAGCAGAGCAGTCTCAGATAAGATTGCTTCGTCGACAAAGTCTCCTCGCAATGACCCTGCGCAAGGCGTCATTCTGAAGGAGAGTGAAGAATCTGGAGATCCTTCGCAAAGTGCTCAGGATGACAATGTTATGACCGACAATGATGTATGGATTCTCGATGAGCTGGATAAAACGACAAACAAAGTCACAAAGAATCTCGAAAACCTTGAGTTGCATTTGGCAGTTGAAGAAATCTACGAATTTGTGTGGCACAAATTTGCGGATAAATATATAGAAGAGTCAAAGAGTCAAAGAGTGAAAGCACAACCAACTTTGGAGTATGTATTAAAACAAATTTTAATTTTGCTACATCCTTTCATGCCTTTTTTGACAGAGGAGTTGTACCAAAAGTTCGAGACGAAACGAGTGTCTATTATGCAAGAATCTTGGCCCTCGGCCAAATGACTAAGGCAAAACGACTAAGGACTAAAGCTGTTTAATTTTAAATTTTTAGTTTTAAATTTGAATTGAAATCTTAATTTTAAAATTTAAATGTTTTCAAATTCATTAAAAATTGTAAATTTAAAATTGAAAATTAAGGAAATTCCCGCAAAATTGCCGCCCTTCTTCGATTGGATCTCATCAGGACTTCGAATTATGCATAATTAACGCACTATTCCCGCAATAATTACCGCGTTAATTCAAACTCAATCTTCGACTTGGAAGAGTTTCGGGGCTAAATCTTTTAAACTACCTCCAAGCGGTCGCATTAATTGCAGAGAACCCATAATCGCAAAGAGTGCCTGACGCTCTTCCTCTGGGGCATCCATTAAAACTTCTGCCCTTAAGACTGTGTCTTGGTCCATTTCTTTACTAATTTCATCTTCGTTTTCTACCTCTTCTGGCAACCTTTCCCAGTACTGAAGAATTAGTGCTTTACCTTTTGCAGAGATTCCTTTTAGGTTATTGGCAAGCCAATCGAAAGAAATTGGGACAAGTCCAGTAAAAAAAGCTTCTGCTTGTCTATCAATTTCTTCTACACTTGTAGCCTGCGTTATATTTCTTTGAAATTGTACTAGAAACTCTTCGGCTTCTTTAGGCGTTAAAGGATGCGTGTTTTGCCTTTCGTGGCTGCGAGACATTTATTGCTGAGGTTTTTTGTCGCCTTTTCCGCCGGCCAGCGGATTGTCAGGCTTGGCTTCTTCTGTCTTTTCTTCCGCACCTTTTTCGGCGGCTTCGGCCGGAGCTTCGCCTTCGGCTGCAACTGCTTCAGCGCCCTCAGCGGCTGGAGCTGCACCTTCTTCGGCTGCCTTTTCGGCGGCTGCTTCGGCCTGTTCTGCTTCTACTTCGGCTTCAACCGCTTCCATTTCTTTTGTTACCAATTCACCGATCTGGGCAACAACAATTTCTTCGTCTGCATGAACCTCAATTTTTGAGCGGTCGATCTTGAGGTCTTTGACCTTGATCTCTTTGCCTACTTCATCCAGAGCGGTAACATCTACCTCTATATTTTCCGGTAGATCCGCCGGTAAGGCTTCGATTTCAATCTCGGAAACCGGAGTTAAAAGAACTCCAATCTTTTTGTGAACAGCGGGTGATTCACCTACAATTTCGATCGGTACATTGACTTTGACTTTTTCGCTTAAGTTAACCTGGTAAAAATCGATATGGAGCGGGGCATCGGTCACAGGATGCAGCTGGACGTTTTTAACAAGAACCGGCTTTTTTCGGCCCCCCTTCGCTGAAGCTTCGGAGGACGAGCTATCAACGGCAAGGTCAATAATTCCGGTTTCTCCGGTTTTTTCAAAGACTTTGGAAAATTCACTGGCAGTGACCTGGACATGTTCGGTTTTAACTTTTTTTCCGAAAACGTGTGCCGGAATAAACCCCTGTTTTCGCAAGGTTTTGACCTTTCTTCCCAAAACCGTTCTTTTTTCGGCTTTTAGCGCAACCGTTTGCATAGTCTGCAAATACTATCAAATAAAAAACATTTAAGCAAGGCTGGGAGCTAATGTTTTGTGAGGTTAACGTTGAACTCGCGATCAAGAGACAAATCTTTTTCTGTCTTAAAATTTTGCTTTCCTTTGTCTTCTGAATTTCCGCTCACCGATTCGATTTGGAATTTGGCGGGCAGGTTTAGAGTAAAAGTGAGTGGGTCGTTTAAGGTGCCCGGTTGTTTTTGAACATAGAGGTGATAAGCCGGGGCTTTTTCGAGTTCGAGAGTTTTGCCAATATTGTAAGTAAAGACTAATGTTTTCGTTGATTTTGGAGGAATTTCGACAAAAGTTGAAAAACTCGTCAGGCTGTCTTCAGTTTCGACTTTAATATCGCCGATTTTGGAAGTACCATCTTCCCGGTAGTCTGTGATAAATGTGCCTTGAGGAACATAAACTTTCAGGGAATTAATGTAGCTGCCTTGCGGCCAGTCAGGGCTTTCTGAATTATTGGTGTAGGTTATTTTAAGCGTTGACAGTAAATTGGCTTTTACGCCGACGTCAAGTTGATATTCAATTTTTCTTTCAATAAACTTATTCACTTCGTTTGCCCCTAAATTTGCTTCTGCGAGGGCAAGATAATCGCGGGTTTCGGTGCGGTTGTTGGCAGGGTCAAAACCTGCGGGAGGAAGAGTGTTATTTAGATGTTTTAATTTTATAAAAGGTGAAATGATTGTTCCGTCTAAGCTTGCCAAAAAGTGTTTCTGTGCGGCTAATGCGCCTGTTTTTTGCAGTAGTTCAATGTATGGCAGATTCCCGCCGGAGGACGATGCGCGGGTAAGCTGATTAAATAATTTATCAGCAAGATCGGGCAGAAGGTTAGCGTTGGCAGGTGACGTGAGATAGATATCGTTAAAATTTTCTGCTGAAATTTGAGTATCTTTAATTTGGATGGGGCCTGTTAGCGCAAGGAGGTTTTGCAGAAATGTGAGATTAATTGCAATTACACCGTCTAGGTTCTCACCGGTTTGTTCTGTGAACAGATCACGAATCCGGGCGGAATTTAGTGAAAAATCGGCACTTGTGTTTGAATCACGCAACAAAAGTTGTTTTATGCCAAGCCTGGCGGAATACTCAGCAGAAGGTTCAATTTTTTCCTTGAGGTTGCCGCCGATTTTATAAGAGAGCTTGTTCTTCTCGCTATCTCTTAAAGAATAGATGTCATCAAAACTAAAATTTTCCAAGCGGCTGTTTTTAAAACGCAGCAGACCGTATGCTTTGATAAAGCCGCCACCTGGGCGGAGATGCCAGTTGTCCTGTACTAAAACAAGGTAAGTTTTGGGTTTGTCCGTGCCTGTGATATCAGGAATTAAATGTACAAACTGCAGAAGTTGGGAGGAGTTTGTAGTAATCATCCCGGCTGATTCGCTAACATCTCCGAATCTTCGTGTCAGGAAAGTATGCCTATTATTTACACGGACTTTTGCATTTGATGCCAAAAAGTAGGATTTCTGAAGACTGGAAGCGGCATCGGTAAAATCAGCTGAGTTTTTCAATTCGGGATTAGTTATAATTTGCAAGTTTTTGGCAATACTTTCGGCACCCCTGGAAAAATAATTGATTGAGTTTGAAAGAGCCACTGCACCCTCAAGAGTTGATGTGACTTGCGTCAAGGGGATTAGCCTTATGGTACGGGATGCAGACAGAAGGTGTTTTGCAGATATTTGGGATTTTTGAGAGGCAGTTACAAAGTCGAACTTTGTAAGTGCCTGCCCTGCTTCCTTTAGTGATGATATGCCTATTGATACATCAAGTATAGTTTTTCCAAGAAAAAATAGTAAAATTAATGTAGCCAAAATAAGCAATTTTTTGCTTTTTGCAAAAACTCTCAATTTGGGAAATGACTTGGCACCTATGTGCTTTTTTGGTCCGGTTTTAGGTCCAACTTTCTTACTATCAGTTGTAGCAAAGTGTACGGCCTGTTTATGCTCACTTCTCTGGAGTATCTGATGTTGATATTTGAGGCTACTTGCAATCTTCTCTAAACCTTCTTCCAGTTTAACTTTCGGCTCATATCCTAAATCGGCAACTCTTATATGTATTTGTGCAATATTTTTAAGCTCGTGCCCACTTCCGGAGAAAAAAAGCTCTACAGCAGTTTTTGCACCTATCTTGTCCTGGATTTCATATGATGCTTCGAGTGCAGTTGTAGCTGGTTCGGAAACAATGATGCGGACTTTTTTCCCTCGAGAGTCTAAGGCGAATTTTGTGAGTGCGAAAATGGCATCGGAGATATAGACGGGATAAATAGGTTCACGACCCTCATTTTCCATGATGATCTTGCCTTTTGTGAGTGCCTGGGTGATCAGGTCTGTTAGGGCGTTGCCGCCGGATGCTTTGTAGTCAAAATCCGGACCGTAGATATCACCAAGGAGAAAAATTCTAACGTTTTCTTTTTGCGCAAGCCATTCAATGACTTCACCCGCAATTCTTATGCTTGCTACAATAGCAATTTGAGCTTCAGAATAGTTGATAACGTTTTTTAGCGAAGCGGGTAAATTTCTGGATACATAGTGGCTTGCAGCTGTTTGTTCTTTTTCGAGAAAATAGAAAATATGGCTAAATGTTGGTAAGTACGCGGGAAGAGGTTGGACAAGATCCAGATCAAGCAAAGTGAAATTGCGCTCACTCGCCAGAGGTTCTGGTGCTTTTTTGGCAACTGCATAAACCTGAAAGTCTTTCTCTATGAAAGTCCCGGCCAAATGCAGGGAGAGATAGGAATCAAGTCCTGTTAAGAGAACGCAAAGGTTTTGAGAGCGGGCAGGAGGAGCCATTCTAAAGTTTTAAGTAAACCTTCAAGCCAACAATAAGAAGTGAGGACGCCAGGCCAAGAACTGCGCCAGCGATAGCAAGAATCTGTGCATTAAGCGCAAAGAAAGCTGGTGGTGTCGGGGGAGACACCGCTTTTAGCTGACTTGCGTAGGCATCCGGAGATATCTCAGCGATTTTTTGATTATAAGCCTTGGAGATTTTTTCCAGAGGGCCGTTCAAATCTGCAGGGTTTGGCGACTGAGCGGTGATTCTGATTAGTTGGGGAGCTACTTTACGGATAGTAACGGAAGAGCCTGCAGGTAATAACTCCTGCAGAAATTCCTGACTTGCCATAAGAGCAACGGCGCTGTCCGTAAAATTGCGCGCAACTTCCTGGGCGTAGTATGGCGCAAAGTAGCTATCCTGGCCGGGACCGGGCGATTGAGTAGTTGTCAGAAAAAAAAGCTGCGATTTACTATAGCCAGAGGGAAAGAATTTGGCCGATTGAGCGCCAATTATGGCGCCCAGAATAACAAGGGCAACAACGAAATAAATCTGACTTCTGAGCAGTTTGTAAATTTCTCTAAGATCCATAGGAATAAAGTCAAAAGTTATAAGTTATAAGTCACAAGTTATAAATTCCTAATTTCTAAATCCTAAACTCTAACTCATCCAGTACTTTGTTCACCAGTTTGTCTGCATCAGTATTCTGCTCACGAGGTATGTACTTATAGTTTATTCTTACAAATGATCCTTCCAGCTCTCTGATCTTAAAAAGTAACCCTCGAATTGTAGCATTTTTGACTTTAAAGAGGCCAGAAACCTGCGAAACTACAAGTTTGGAATCCATATTGATTTCAAGTTCTTCACCATTTCGGTTTTTGCCAAGCCATTCTAGAGCCTTAATTAGAGCAGTGTATTCAGCAAAATTGTTAGTGGCATGGCCGATTGCGCCGGCGCCTTCTTTGATTATTTGCCCGTTGTTTAAGACAACAAATCCGAATGCAGATTTACCCGGATTGCCACGGGATCCACCATCGCAGAAAACTGTTAACATTATCAGCCTATTGTACGTTTAAAGTTAGATTATCGTCAAAGACGGCCCTTGTGTTTGCTTCTTTAGTACCAAAATTAAAAGCAAAACAACAAGCAGTTCAGATGCAACTGTGGTTGCGGCCGCTCCAATGTAGCCGTAGATAGGGATAAAAATAAGATTAACGATAAGGTTCGCGAGCGCGCCCAAACCATAAATTGCCGGCAACCACTTTTGTCTTTCGTTAATAATTAAGATGTGCCAGAGAAGGGCCGATGCGAAAAAGAAAGGCATACCCAAAGCCAGGATCTGCAGTGACAATTTTGCGGGAGCAAACTCCTTGCCATAGACGAGTGGAATAAGAAATGAAACGGCAAAAAGAACAAGGGTTAGAATAAAAGATGCCGCGATCATCAAGGCAAAATAAAATTTTGCCTCTTTTACGAATTTTTGCCGGTTGTTGGCATGAAGTTTAGCAAGCAGGGGAAAAAGGGCGTTGGAAATAAAAAGAGGCACAGTTAAAAATGCTTCAAAAAATTGATAAGAGAGGCCGTAGAAGCCAACTTCTGCCGAGGTGCGATTGTAGGAGAGAATCAATACGTCTATCCTGAAGTAAACAAGATTGACTATCAAAGCAAGCCCTATTGGCCAGGCTAAATGTAGCAGCTTTTGCGCCTGCAATTTATTAAATGCAGGCAAGGGAGAAACTTTGAGCCTTTTGGCAATTGTGAAAAGTGCTGCCAAAGCACTGACCGAGCCTCCAATAATATAAGCACTAATGTAGCCAAATAGGCCTCCCTTTATGGCAAAAACAATTACTGTTGATGCCACAACCGCGATTGATCCCAGCGCAACTGCCAAAACCGAAAGGTCGTATCTTAACTTTTTTTGGAAAAGGGCACCTGCTGAAGTTGTCAGGGCTTGAGTGATAATGGATATTGAAGCTAAAACTATACCAAATTTGACGACAGGGCTAAAACCGGTACCCAGTTGGCTGTTATAGGGCAAGGCAAAGGCAATGACAATAGCTGCAATTGCCAGCAATAGAGATATAACGATGCGAAGCCCGACTAAAACCTTGAAAAGATAATTTTGGGCATATTCATCTGAAGTCTCGCGTTCTAAAAATTTCCCCAAGTTTTTGCCTGATGTAACTTTTACGAAAATATTATTCAGCCCGAAATCGTAAATAGCGTAAAAGTAACCAACGAAGACAAAAATTTTGGTGAACTCACCGTAGCCGGCCGGACCAAGGGATCTGCCGATGATAATTGTTAACAAAAAAGTGGTGGCTGCTGTGATTGCTTTGCCAATAATCTGGAAAACGGTGTTTGCAATAACTTTTTTGAACACGAGGTTATTTTACATTGTTAAATGGTTAAATTGCTAAATTGATAAATACTCAGAACTTCAGAACACTCAGAATACTCTGATAGTCAGAAAACCGGAAAAACTAGAAGTTCAGACATTCTGACATTCAGATTCTCTGATTCTTCCGACAGTCTGACTTTCTGATTTGGCTGAGTTTTCAGGAAAGTTGTCTACTTTGGTTTTATGACGAGGTAGCGGCTTTCGCCTTCGCCTTCGGAGAGGGTGGTAACTTTTGGATGCTCGGTTAAGGTGCTGTGGATAACCCGGCGTTCGGATGGCTTAAGATTGTAAAGAATTTCATCTTTGCCGGATTCTGCAACTTTATCAGCCAAATTTTTGGCCATCGCCTGCAGGCGTTCTTCTTTCTGCTTTCGCCAACCGTCCACATCGACAAAAAGCTCAAAATCTTCTTCTTTTGTCTGAGATTTAAGCCTGACTGCCAGAACAAACTGAAGGGCTTCTAAATTTGCCCCGTGTTTGCCTATTAAAAGAGATGAGTCTTCCGAGATGATATCTACAAAGTAAGTATTGTCGACTTTTGAGATTTCTGCGGTTGCTGAAACACCAAGGTGTTCAATTAATTCTTTGACGTTTTCGGCTACTTTAGTTTCGTCAAGTTTTACTTTGGCCATCCTTCGACTCCTCCCGGTCGCTCAGGACAAGTTGTACCTATTTCTGCCATTTTTTTGGTAAATATTTATTAAAGGATCCGGCGCCGACAATTAAATATTGCTGGATAATACCAAAGACTGTGAAAGTATTCCAGTAAAGAGAAAGGCCAACCGGGAATCCGTAGGAGAAAAAGGCAATCATGGCCGGCATAATCAGGCTCATTTGTGACTGCATCGAGGACATTGCATCTTCAAGATCTCCCTTTTTATCATCTTTATTCTTGGCTTTTACTGCGGCTGCCTGATTTTGATCCGGAGAGGTAGCCATGAGCATTTTTGACTGGATGAACTGCAAAACACCGGTAATAATTGGGATTAGCAATATCAAAAAACCAATGTTTGCCCAGTCGCTTGGTTTGGCAGCCAGACTATAGCCCAAAAAATTAGTGCTTGGCATAGTTTTGAGGTAGAGCGCGGGAAAGTAAAGCTGGTCATTAATTCTGGTAATAAAATCCTGCCCCCCGAAGTCAACTACCCTAAAGAGCACCTGATAAAGTGATATAAAGATCGGGATTTGCAGAATAAGCGGCAGACAGCCCGCCACGGGGTTGACTCCATGCTGCTTGTAGAGGTTAGAAACTTCCTGCTGGTGGCGAACTTTATCGTGACCATGCTCTTCTTTTATGCGGCTAAGGTGGGGTTTTAGGGCCGCCATCTTCTGGGTACTTTTAAGCTGGGATGTGGTAAGTGGCCAAAGAGCGATTCTAATAACTGAGGTTAAAAGAATGATGGCAAAACCAAGAGAACCGGGGATATGCAGAAAGTTGAGAACCTGATAGAGGGCAATTAATAAATTCAGGATTGGATGAATTAAAAAGGCTTCAAATGGATTCATAAGAGCAATTTCAAATTTAAAATTTCAAATTTAAAATTTACATTAGGCTGGATCATAAAGTGGTCTTTTTGAAAATGGATGACAAGAAATCAAGCGAATCATGCCTAAATATAGGCCTTTAAGGCTTCCATATTTTTCGACTGCATCAACAAGGTATTGGGAACAGGTGGGTGTATAGCGGCAGGTGCGGTTAGTTGACGGGAATAACTGATGATAGACGATATGCGCGAATTTAATTATGTTTTTCATAGTTTTTCTATCAGTTTTAAAATTTTACTCTCTATTTGGTTTTTTTTAAATTTAGCAATATTTTGTTTTGCTATAACTGTTAAAAAACCCTGAAATTTAATTCCTCCAATATGTTCCCTGATGACTTCTGTAATCAATCTGCGAATTCTGTTTCTGTCGACCGCGCGAGCCGCAACTTTTTTGGAAACGACAATTGCTACTTTAAAAAACCCTCCCTCACTTTTTGCAACAAGCCTCAGCTGGTCGTTTTCGACTCTTTTGCCTGCGCGCAAGCTGATTTTATCTCTGGAAAGGCTGAAACGGTTTCTGGGAGGTAACATTTTTCATTTACTGCCTACCGTCAGCCTCTTTCTACTTTTTTGTCTTCTCCTTTTTAAGACCTGGCGTCCGTCAGACGAGCGCATGCGTTTTCTAAAACCATGTTTTTTAGCTCTTTTTCTCTTTTTGGGTTGGTATGTGCGTTTTGGCATGAATCACTTTTAAGGAGACAACCTACGGATATCTGCCTTAATATTCCTCTTTCCCTGAAAGGAATAATTTGATCTGGCAAAGCCCGACTCAAATTAAATTTCAAGTATTTGTAAGATTACTAGAAAAAGGTAAGGATATCAAGGGCTCACCTGCTTTTGCTGTTCAGGGCTTGTAAGGCCTAGGCCTTCAGGCAGAATGCCTTTCAGGCTGAAGCCTTTGCCGCTTAAGCTTCTTTTTCAACAAATTTTTCTACTGCTTGACAAGTGTTGAAAAGTTTTGCAATGATTGAAAACGGCTCCAAAAATCGGACGGCTTGGAACTTTCAACTTTTAGCAATTTTGGGTCAGTTTTCCTAAAATCAGCCTGCTTGCGCAGATAATCCTGCAATTAATTTGAATTTGCTAACTTAAACCGTTGGTAAATTGCCGGTGTTTATCATGGAACAAACAGGTGAGAAAATCTGGTCAAGTATTCTGGGAAGCGTTAAGTCGCAGCTTTCCGCTTCGACTTTTAAAACCTGGTTTTCCGGTTCATATGTTACTCAATTTACAAAGAGGGAAAACAAAAACATGCTTACAGTTGCTGTTCGTAACAACTTTCTAAAAGAACAGGTAGAAACAAGATACTTGCCTATAATTGCCAAAGTTAAGAGGGAAAAAGGTTTTGCTGATGTTGAAATAACTTTTGCTGTTGATGTTAAAAAGACCAGTAAGAACGGGCAGACGGAGCCTCTTTTTACAGGCGTTGCGCCCGGTTACTTTGCGGGCGGGAAAAGACCTGATGCTCTAAATCCTTCTTATGCTTTTTCAAATTTTGTGGTAGGTGCTTCCAATAATATTGCATATTTGTCTGCCAAACAAGTCGTTGAAGGTCTGGCTCAAAACTATAATCCCTTTCTTGTCTTTGGCCCAACCGGTGTTGGTAAAACTCATCTGATGCAGGCAATTGGCAATGAGATAATGGGTAAATATGCAGGGATAAAAATTTTATACACAACCGCCGAAAAGTTCACTAACGATTACATTGAATCAATTTCCTTAAGGTCAACCGCCACTTTCAGACAAAGATACAGGGGTGTTGATCTTTTGCTAGTTGACGACGTCCATTTTTTGGCCGGTAAAGAAAGTACTCAGGACGAGTTTTTCTATACTTTCAACGAACTTTATATGGGTGGGAAACAAATAGTTTTGGCAAGTGACAGGCACCCGAGGGAACTATTAAGGCTTCAGGAAAGACTCGCGAGCAGACTTGTGGGTGGTATGACAGCCGATATAGGTTACCCCGATGTGGAAATGAAAAGCGCGATAATTGCTCAAAAATGTCGTGATGCGGGTGTTGTTTTGGATGGTAAGATTGTTGAATTTTTGGCAAACAGTGGTGGGGGCGGCATTCGTGAACTTGAGGGTCTTGTTGTTGCCACACTGGCCCAGATTAAGTTGTCCGGCGGTTCAATCGACCTTGAGAAGGTTGAGTCTTTGGTAAAGATAAATAATCAAACACATAAAAATTCTCTGACTGTAGGGCAAATAAGTATGGCTGTTTGTAAACACTTTAGGATTGAGGAAGAAAGGGTCAGGGGTGATTCAAGGAAGGCAAAGGTTGTTTTAGCAAGACAGATATTGATGTATCTTCTTAGGCATGAGTTGGGTCTTTCTTTGGTATCAATCGGTGATTTTTTGGGGGGAAGAGACCATTCGACAGTTATTCATAGTATAGATAAAATTGAAAAGATGATTGTAAACAACAGCGCAATACGTGATGAAATTCTAAGAATCAAGACACAGGCTCAAAAGTAGTTTTGCACAATTTTGGTAAAGTTATCAACATTTTTTACCAGGATGATTAGATAGAGGTTCAGGCCTTGTTTTGCAACTGTCAACATTTTTATTAATGTGATTGTTGTTCTTATATAGTTGGTTAAAATAGATAATTTTTTGGGATGTGCAAATGTTACTTGTAAATAGGAGGGCAGTTTTATAAAATAGTGGCAAATCTTTTCTGTCCTGGGTTTTACTCCTCAGTCGATAGTTTATATTCGCTCGCAGAATACACATCGCTGAAAGCTTGGAGTGTCTGCTCGCTCATGTAAATTTGAGGACAAATTTATGAAATTCGTAATCAGTCAGGCAGATTTTTCTAGGGCACTTGCGGCAGGCTCCAAATCGCTCCTATCAAGAGCTAATTTACCAATTCTTTCTAATATTTTAATAGAAACGAGTGCAAAAAAAATCACGGTTTTATCAACAGATCTGGAAACGGCTACGCAGGTAACGCTGGGTTGTAAAGTTTCCGGTGAGGGTAAAACAACAATTACCGGTAAAACGCTGCTTGAGTATGTGGCTGCGCTTCCAGAGGGGGAAGTTGAAGTTGAGAAACTTGGCGAGGAGTTGTTGGTTGGGACTAGGGATTATAAAGCCCGTTTTACAACGATGCCGGCAGAGGAGTTTCCGGCTATTCCCAGAATCGAAAAAGGTATTAGTTTTGAGATTGGTATGGCCGACTTTGCCAGAACAATAAACAGGGTGGCTTTTTGCGCGGCACAGGATGAGGGAAGGCCGATTTTAACGGGAGTTCTATTTGATGTGGGTAAGGGCAAAATTGGTGTTGTGGCAACAGATGGTTACAGGTTGAGTTTTGACGAAGTAAAAATTCTGGGTGGTGAGGGCATAACCGCCTTTAGAATTATTGTACCTGCCAAAGCATTAATTGAAGTGGCCAGAATAATAACAGAGGCAGGCAATGGTTTGGGAGACAGATCAAAAGGAGGAGAGGGGAAAATTCGTGTGACTGTTTCTGCGGCTCTTAATCAGATAAATTTTAAGTTCGGGGACGAGCGGGGTGCAGGAGCATATGTGGAGTTCATATCAAGATTAATTGAAGGTGAATTTCCGAACTGGCAAAAGATTATACCAGCAAGTTTTTCAACTAAAGCGTCAGTGGAGAGGCAGGAGTTGACGAAGTTAATTAGAATAAGCTCAATTTTTGCCAGGGAATCCGGCAATATAATCAAATTTAAACTTTTGCAGCAGGCAACCGGAGTAGGTAAAGCAAAGACGAATGCTTCAATTAGTGTGACTGCCCAGGGCAACCAGGTGGGATCAACAGAAGTAAATTGCGAAGCGCAGATGACAGGCGGCGGAGGAGAGATCGCCTTTAACTTCAGATATGTTCTGGAGATACTTTCCGTCATGGAAGATGAAATGGTGACTTTTGAGATGAACGAAAGTTTAAATCCGGGCAAGATAACAGGCGAGGATGCACGCGACCCCTTTTTTCACATCATAATGCCTGTCAGGCTGCAGGCCTAGAATTGCTATATTGTTAAATAGTTAAATTGTTATGTTGTTTTTAGCAATCTAGCAATGTAGCAATTTAACAATTCAATTTCATGTTTAAGCCAGTGGGTAGTATTATTGCAAATCGCCGTTTCGGCAAAAGCTCTGGGGCAGTTTTAGCGCTTCAGGTGAGAAGAGTCGCCCAGGATGTGATCGGGAGAGTCTGCTCTGATTTGCCGGTGGGGATTTTGGCGACAATTAAGGTAAAAACCTACAAAAACGGGGTAGTTACCATTGCTTGCCCGCAGATGGTTGCTGCCGAGCTTTACATGCGCTCTGAGGGGCTTAAAAAGGGGATAAACGATAAGCTTGGGAATAATGTTGTTGAGCAGATTAGGTTTAAGGCTGAGTAGGTATATTTTCGAAAAATTCAGAGTTAATGGCAGGAACAGCGTAGGTTAAGAAGGCCTCCTTACCATTTAAAGTACTGGTTCCTTCAAAAACCCAGACAGGCTGGATGGTCTTACCGTTTTTCGGAGGCATGTTATATGCCAAATAGACTTTTTGAAGATTTACCCTGTTAATTTGTTTAGGGATAGGAGTGTAATCGCTAGGAGAGACGGCGTTTACCAAATTTCCTTTTCCTGCAACCAATTGTTTTACAGCCTCCTCAACTGTAATGACGGGATATGAACCGGACTCTTCTCCTGGGTTAAACTGATTAAATACTAGCTCTCTTAGTTCGCTTAGCTTGTTAAATCTTGCATAGACATCAATATTTTGGCCAATCACTTTTAATCCGGAAATTTGGTAATGAAGAATAATCTCTATAATGTTTGCATTTTCAGGGTTGTTGACTAATTCTTCAAATTCTCCAGAGCTTTGATAATACCTAGTGCTGTATTCATCTGAAACATCAGCTTGAATACCTGCATTCGAGATAAAAGACATTGCCGTGTTTTTTAGCTCATCGGGGCCTGCAAATCGGCCAGACCCGGTCAGTTGAGTTGCAAAATTTGAGTAGGAAAAACCGTTTTGAAAGATACTTAAGTAAATATTTTGGTTATCGTAGAATAGTTTTTTACCGACTATCGCGTCTGTAGTTTCAGTAGGTGGTTGGTTAAAACCAAGTTGTTGGGCAAGTGAAGGGGCCTTGTTTAAAAAATCAGACCCCCCAGACGACTTGTAGGCTAATAAAGTTTTGGGTGTGTTTTGGGGCAAACTTAATTTTTGAGTGTCAAACTGTTTGGTTATGAAGGCAGTTTTTGTAAATTTGGGGGGTTCAATTTCTTCGCTTGAAACTTGCTTACTGCCGTTGTCTGCTGTCTTAAACCTTAGCCAGATTAGTGAAATGAGAGAAACAACTATAACGAAAATTGCTAACAAAATGAGAATTTTTTTGACAGTACTTACAGTCGTATTTAAATTAGTCATGGGACAGGTGGAGAGATATTTACATCACATGTTGGTGTGGAACTATCGTCGCAATTTCTCGGGACGGATATCGGAATATAATCTATAATATTAACACTTCTATTATTGTCTCCGTTAAATTGATAGTGCAAATGAGCGCCTGTGCCTGGATTTCCTTGAGTACCAATTAAATCTCCGAACGCGATTGGGCTTCCATCACTTACATTGACATCTCGAAGGTGGATGTAACTTACTAGTTGTAGATTACCGCAGCCCGTAACGGCTATATTAATTATTTTATTTAGTGGGCTATCTGGGCGGTTTATATTTATTACCGTTCCGTTAAAGGTTGCATAAACAGGGACACCGATTCCACCTGCAATGTCAAGAGCTTCCATTCCAATTCCAGGATAAAGAATGCTTTCTTCATCATGTGAACTTATCCCTTCCGGCCCTTGAGTTATGTCTCCTGTTGTTGGCCAGCCGCGAGGACAGGAAGCTGGAGGGTTGCCGATGGTTATGGCTGCTGCTGCCGAATCCTGAATTTGGCTTGCGCCTTCGGGAGTTGCTTTTATGGTGACAGTGTTGATTAGCTGAGAGTCGTTGTAATTGTAGTTATGAGCCTGAGAATTTATTATTTCGAAATCAAATTGGCAATCCCAAGGCTGGCCGGCGGCCAGGGTGGAGATTTGGGTACAACGCGGAAAAATGTTTGGTGTCTGCGAAAAGCTGGCATAGCGGCCGGTGACATTAATCTGGTCAGAAATCTGGATTGCTGTTAAGTTTTTGTCCTTGGCCTCAAGATGGATAGTAAAAGTGACTGTTTTGGGAAGGTCGGTGTTTTGAAGAGAAGAAACATTTGCGGATTTGGTAACTGAGAAAAATTCGTTATTGCCGCCGACAAGCTGGGAATTGTTTTGGTCCGGATTAAAGAAAGTAGCGGCTATTGGGATGCCGACGAAAATTGTAATTGCTGCAGGTATTGTGAAAGCCCCGCCGACTGAAAGTGCTGCAAGGCCAACAGTTGATCCTGACCCGAGACCGCCAAAAAGGGCACCGCCGATACTTGAAAGCCCGCCAAAAATTCCGCCGCCGGCAGAAATCATACCGCCCCAGATTGTTGAGCCAAGACCGGTGAGAAATGAGCCGGCTGTGCCGAAAAGGCCGCCGACCCCGAAACCTGGTATGCTAAACGATAAACCGCCAAAAAAGTTTCCAAATGCCGGGATTACATAGTGGCCGACGAGATACCCCACGTATGCACCGATTGCAGTTCCGACTGCCGCTCCTAATACGGTAAAAAATGGCACAACTACAAAGTGTCCGAAAACAGCAAGGGGCGCGCCGATAAGACAGCCGATAACAGTACTACAAAGAGCAGCAGCTATAGCATCTAAACCCACAGCAATAGTATTACCAAGCATAAAACCGCCTATTCCTCCAGCTGTTCCTCCGATACCTGCTCCGACACCCATAGAGACAGCAGTTGTGGATCCGGAAGCCAGGCCATAGCCTATGAGCATACCTGCAGTAGCACCAATTGCTCCCCCTATTAGTCCTCCACCTATAGCGAATGCAGGTACGGTGGCTATGCCGCAAGCAACAGCGAGCGGGCCGCAGAGCAGTGCTAACTGGAATCCGATGAAAGCACCGGCGCCCAAACCAACCGCCCCGCCAACCGCCCCGCCGATCATAGCTCCGGCAAGCGCCGCTTTGCCCAGGAAGAGAGCTTTTAGCATCAGACCAAAAATATAACCGCCGACAGTTGGGATTATTTTTTTGAGCATACCAACGGAGGCGCCAATAATTAATGCCGGTGGAGCAAATTTTCCGGCCAGTCCGCCGACTTTGACGGCAGATTGAGCACCTTTGGCAAAGTTACCAAGGCGTGCTGCCTGACCGCCGAAGAATCTGGTCGGCATAATTGAAGCCATTCTTCTGGCCGGAATTGAAGGAACGAAAACTCCTGAATAGCCGTTAGAGTTTGCTGTGACTGTCTGCCAGGAGTTGTTTACCCAATCCAGGCGGGCAAGCATCGGGGCTCTAAGGAATGTGGAGACAAGGCCGGACTTCTTGACTGCTTGCTTTTGGCCAAAACTTTGAGACTGACTAATTAGCTGTTGTTGTTCTGCCGCCTTGTAATAATCTTTTCTTTCCCTGAAAGTCAGAGCTCTTTTTCTGGCGGTTGTTTTTAGACTCTGAAGTTGTTGGGTGATTTTTTGAGAGGTCTTGCCGGAAATTAATGAGAAAAAACCTTCCCTCTGGGTCCCGGGATGGGTTGCAAGAGCTATGCCTATTCCGAAATTGGCAACGCTACCGGGGCTTCTGGCGAATGTTGAAATTTTTGGTGACGCGTCGCCGACACCTATTTTTCGCAGAGTGTCGGCACTTGCCGGTTCAAAACCAACCAGTTGTGATGCGCTGTGCAGAAACGGGGAAATATCGGGCTGCCCTTCCCCTGCGCCGATATTAGCTTTTAGAGTGGAAATTGCTCTATCTGCGGCTTGAGTTCTAGCCTGCTGATATTGTGCCAAGGTGGGAACGTTACCTTCGGAAATTTGGGGAACGATCTCTTTTGTAAGGATTTGGGCAAAGTTTAGAGTATAGCCCGGGAAACGCCCTTTTAAGGTCGCCTTCGCATTCTCGGGATCCGGTAAATCATTTTCGCGAACGAAATTGGCGGCTTCTTCTTCGACAATTTGTGGGGCGATATCTTTGGCGGACTGGTCGGCCAAGCTGGCTAGATGTTGCAAAACAGCGGCTTTTTCAAGATCGGTTGCCTGATCCTTGGCGATTTCTGCGACTTCTTTCTGGGCTTTTTTGTAAATTTTTTCTTCATCGGCCGAGGGAAGCGGCTTTTTTGCCTCAATTACCTTATCAAGATCAAAATTAACATTCGGATGAGTAACTATGCTTGATGTTAAGGAGTCTGCTAAAACCTGAGGTATCTGGGCTTTGTCCTGGAGTTTGCCCAGGTTTTCGAAAGACTGGCGGACGGTTTCTGTAGCGACTTCACTTGCGACCTGTTCGAGAGTTTGCTCACTTTTGATATCTGTTTTGAGACCGGATATGATATTTTTGGCTCTTTCTGCTAGCGGGGGTATTAGTTTTGAGGCTAAGATTTGCTGGTGCTTTTCAAGTTGTGGTTTAACAACAGCAAGTTCGGCGAAGACGCCTTCGGCGGTGACGCGGCCGCGAGGTGGAGTTGATGGTGGTGCAGGCATACAAGCTGAACCTGTGGTTTAAGCAGGTCTACTTTTATAATAATCAAAACTTGCGGTCCTCGTCGAGTTTTACTCGACTGCGGGCCTAAAGTCGGATAGGGTCTAATAAGTCTAATAAGTCGGATTCTGACTTATTGAGTTTTCTGGTCTGAGCCAAACTGTTCGAGAACTTGCTCGGCCTTTTGCTGCATCTTCAGAATTTCCTGCGGGTTGGTGGTAACCAGCTGATGTTCATCGGGCGAGGCGATGACACGAATAGCGACATGGTTTGGGCCGGCAAAAAATATACCTTCGCCGACATCGGATGCAAGAAGTAAATGTTTTTCGCCTTCAGTTAAGTAAAAGACCTCGGCAATTTTGTCAATTGATGCCGGTGACTGTTTGAGAAGAATTTGCACCGAGGAGTTGGTGACTATTGCCTTGCCGTAATCCGAAGTAAGCATGTCCTCGACATCCTGGGAAATGGTGGTTAAGCCCAGATAATATTTGCGGGCGCGTTTGGCAATTGCGTACATGAATGAGGCGCTGTCCGGGTGCTGCATCATGTACCAGGCCTCGTCGACAATTAAAAGGCGTTTTCTGATGTCGTTTTTAATGCGGGTCCAGATGAAATCAAGAATTAAGTGCATGGCGATAGGACGAAGCTCCTCCTCCAGGCTTTTGACGGAAAAAACCGTAAAAGTGTTTCTGATGTCGATATTTGATTGCTGATTAAAAATGCCAATTAAAGAGCCTTTGACAAATTTTTCGATTCTGTCTGCAAGGTTTTTGGCTGCCTCTTCTTCCATGCCCAAAAGAGCTTTATAAAGGTCCTCAACAAGCGGCGGTTCCTTCTTTTGCGTGGCGGGATCGGGGGTAATGCCTTTGGCTTTGTAGGCAGCAACAAGAGCCCTATCCAAAACCGCATCCTCGCCCGGGGTAAGGTTTCCCATAATGGTTCTGAAGAACCCGTGAAGTGAGAGAATTTTGAGCCCAAGCTCGTTTTCATCTTCATCATAAACACCGGAAAGATCAAAAGGGTTAATTTTGGCAGGAGAATCGAAGCTGAAGGAGATATATTGGCCGCCTATTGCCCCGCAAAGCGTTTTGTATTCTTCTTCAGGGTCTATAACGATTACTTCCGTACCAAACATAAGGGAGCGCAAAGCCTCGAGTTTAACCATATATGATTTGCCGGCACCGCTTTTGGCAAAAACAACGGAATTGGCGTTTTCCTGACTGAAACGGTCAAAGATGACCAGTGAGCCGTTGTGCTCGTTGATCCCATACATAATGCCCGTATCAGATGTCAGAGACGATGAGGTGAAAGGGAAAGTTGTTGCCAGTGAGGTTGTATCCATATTGCGTGTGACGTAAAGATGGTCGGTACCCTGGGGCAGGGTAGTTTTGAAGGCGTCCTCCTGCTGAAGCGTTGCGTGTTTGGGGACAAGCGACAGCGCGCCTAACGTGGATTCGACCTGTTTGGTAATAGTGTTTAATTCCTCTAAGCTTTCGGCCGGAATAGTCACATAAAGGCCAAACTGGAAGAATCTTTCCTGCCCTTTAACCAGTTCTTCCTGTAGCAACTGGGCATCCTCCAAGGCTGCTTGTACCGCAGGATCAAGGACGTGGCCGTGCTGGATATCGGAGGCCATGGTCGCTTCCATTTCGGTAATTTTGCGCTTAAGATCATCAAGCACGCCTTTGGCTTCTGCCGGATACTGGTACATGGCGACCTGAAGGGTGTGCTCGAAATTGATGAGGGGGGATAGCCAGTTGGCCTGAACATAACGGGGATAGCCGACGACGAAAAGTGTACGAAAATATGTCGAGCCGACTTTAAGGAAGTCGAAGTCAACTTCGAGTGCCGGCGGAGCAATTATATCTTTGACGGAAATTACACCCTGGGCCATGGTAGTTGCCCATCTTTTAGCCTCATCCGTGGGTGGTGGCTGTTTGGGTTTTAATTTGTCGAGTAAGCTCATGATGATAATTGATAAATTGTTACATTGTTATATTGCTACATTGCTGATTGTTATTTTCCTATTTAACAATCTAGCAATCAGGTGTTCTCACTTTGCTGTCCTTTTGCCTGAGTTGCCGGTTGACTAGAAGCCTGGAGAAACTCTTTGGCTTTTGCTGCTGCACTTTGGAGATTATTGTATGCTTCTTTCTGGTTTGAGAAACTTGCACCCAAAGGTGCTATCGGGACATTTTGTATAGGCAGTTTTGACTGCGCCTGCGCCACAGCCTGGGTGCCGTCGGCGACCGGGGCGGTGGCATTTGGCAGGGGAGCAGGGGTCGGAACTTCTATCGCCGGTTCGACAATCGGGACAGAATAGGATCCCTCGTCGATAATCACCTTTTGGGTACCGGTTGTGGCAGGATTATAAATGTCATAAAATAGTTCGATTAACTCTTTGGTTGTTAGTTGTCTTGTTGTCAGACCAAGTCTGGCGGTTTGCTTAATTAAATGATCACGTTTAGGCCCAAGGCCAATCTTGGCATCGGCGATTAACTGAGCCCTGTTTTGGCTTTTGGTGCCTTTGGACTTTGTAATACCCCCGATTCCAAGCTCCAGAGTCGAAAAGTTAATTATCAGGTAGAATTTTTTGTCCAGAACTGTGCGCTGCTGGACAGTAGCCTGGATAAATTCCATATATTTCTGAATTTGGTGTTTTAAATCCGGATTAGTCTGGCTGGTCAGAGACTGGTTAAGATGGGCAAAATAGGCACTTATATCCGCCCTTTTGGAGCGAATTAGAATCTGAGTCGGAAAAGATAGAGAATTAAGAAGTGCCCCGTAGGCATAAATTGTGGCGTCCTGTTCGGCTTCCGAGAGGATATCAAAGTTAACGGCGGTTGTTATCATAATCATGGCCACATTACCGGTTTTTAAAAGCACAAGATTTTCGACAATGTCGTCAATATCCAGGTGTTGCTGGGTTGATGCTTTGGTTTTATTGGCCATTTCTATTTGTATTAAGTATTAAGCCTGCCTGCCGGCGAGGCAGGTATTTTGTATTCAGTATTAGTTAGTTACAGGTCCTGAGTCTGCCTGAATGTGTATTGGTACAATAACTTTATCCTCGACTTTTAATTTGATCGTTTTAAACTGGTAACCTTCAATTTCTGTTTCAATTGCATAGTCTCCTTTGGGGAGTGGAGTAGCTGAAAGAAATTGGCCAAGTTTATTGGTTTTTAGGGCCCTTATCGGAATACCGTGCCCGTCGCGAATTACCAAAACAGCACCGGAAATAGTAGAGTTGACGGCATCCGTGACGAGACCGGAAATAATGTTGGGGGTACTGGTCAGGGGTATGATTTGGGCGCTTGAAACTACAGGGGTTTGGGGCTTTTTCCCCTGCGATTTGCCAAATTGCGGGGTAAAAGTTGGCACTTGTTTTTGGGTTGTTGGTGTTTTTTTGGCAGGTTGCAGTTGAGCATCTTTGGGAGCCCGAACGGTTTTTTGCGGCAGCACACGATAAGTTTTTTGAATTTTATGTTTTGGCGTATCTGGTGGCTCGGGCTTGCTGATTTCCTCCGGCAGGATAACAGGCGGGGTGTCATCTTCAATCTTGAAGAAATGCTTCAGTTCATTCGAGAGCTCAAACCTTTTTTCACCGCGAATGGGCAATTTGGAAAGATCAAAGTCCGGTGGTGGCGCAAAATGAAGTTTTCGGGCCCGGGTTCTGCCGATTCCGTGCAGAAATTTAATACGGTTGTCCCACGTTCTGACGGGAATAATGTTGTCAATAACAAAATTAGTTTCGGATGCCAGTTTTACCGTGGGAACGGGCGAAGCAGCCACGCGCTGACTTGCTGTAGACGAAGCTGGCATGGTGAGTCTTTTTTCTAAACCGTGTACAATGTACGGCCTGGCGTGTAGCGCAACTTTTGCATGGGGTACTTGGGAGTGGGTGGAAAATACGGGTCCAAATGTCTGTCCTGTTTCCATCGAGATTTGGTAGTTGTAGTTACCGCCGAATGTGGAGGAATTCGGCCAAATTACGGATGGCGGAAGATCGCCTGCTTCTTTATTTTCGGGCAATGATGTTTCCCGGGGTTTCTCTTTAGGTGTAAGAACTGTTGTTTGGCGCGGTTTGACGACCGGCCCCTGGTTTTTTTGGTCTGGTTCTCTATCCTTAATGCGAAGCGGTTTTGGGGATTCAATCTCTACGGGTGATTCCCTAAATCTGACGATTTGGGGCGTACCGGGACCGGGAGTTTGCGGTGATTGTGGTTGCTGGTAGGAGAAATCAATATCGGCAACGGCTATTTGTTCTTTGATGTCAAGCGCTGATTCACTTTCTTTAGGCAGGGATCCAAGATAAGCAAGTAGCCTTTCTCTGCTCATCTGCTTAAACTCATCCGGAATTTTTTCGACTTGCGCCGGGGTTATGACAATATTTAAAAACCGGGGAATTTCTTTTTCCTTGATCCAGATTCTTTGGGTTGGCGAGGTTAAAGCCTTAATAAATGCAAGAGCCCACTGGTCTGCCGATTTGCCACCAACAGGGACAAGGGCGATAGTAAAGGCAAAAATGCCTATGACAAATGAGAGAGGCAGGCGGATAACGGTTGGCAGAGAAGAAAAGAAAATTAGCGCCGCAAGACCAAGGGGAATTGCCAGTGTAATAAATTGTTTGGAGGTTAGGTTGCCGAAAAGCTTAAAGTTGAAGGCGGATATTTGCTGAGGGACAGAGTGTTGTTCCATTTGTTAATTGCTAAACGTCTAACGCTAAATGACTATTGCTTGATTGCGTTAGTCTTTATTCTATAAGCGTTAAGCGTGGCTAAATGCACCATATCATATGAAACAAGAGGAAAGAAGTAGATTTTTTTCACAACGTAAACTACATTGCGGGTTTAGTACAAGCTTGGCAAAAGGCCAGGCCTTTGCTTATGACACATCCAGGCTAAGGCCTGGCCTTAGCCTGGCAGGCGGGGGAACTATTGTTTTTTAAGGAGTGAAAGCTGGTATTTTTTGACTTCTGCAAATATTTTTTTTTTGGCTTCTGGCCAGGAGAAGTTAGGGTCAAGGACTTTATGCGATCTTTGCTTTGGATCTTCCAAATCTTCGAAATATGCGAGAGCTCTTTGTGAGAGATAGCTGTTGAAATTGGCATATTTTTTGTGGGCAAAGGAAAATATTTCTTCTAAGCTGAATTTTTTTAACAAGTAAAAGATATCGATATAATCTCTTTTAGCAGGACGATGACCTGCAGCTACCAGTTTCATGGCTGCGATATCCTCAAGGCTTGCCAAGGTAATACATTGGTAGGTTACGGGTCTTGTAATATGGGAGTATTGATACCAAAAAAAAGAAAGATCAACTCCATTAACATTGCAAAAAAGTGTGTCTTTTTGCTGGGATATTTTTTTGGCCTCGTTTTTAAAGATTTGTTCAATTTCGTTAAAGAGACTAGCAGCAGAAAAATGTTTTGGACTATAAAAATCGAAATCGAGAGAGGTGCGGTGTCCAAGTTGTAAGGCCAGGGCTGTTCCACCGGCTAGGTAAAAGCCAAGCTTTTGCAGGAAGGAAAGTTGAGAGATGATTTTTGTTTGCTTTGCGTTTAGGATTCCTGGGTAGAAAACATGCATTTAAGGGTTAAGATTGATGGTGGCCTTTTGGAAAACATCCTGGGGTATTTTGATGTCGAAAATTGCCAGCCAGTAGCGAAGAACACTGGAAAGCCACATGCCTCTTATTGGAGACCTAACTGCTTCTTTGATTTCGTTTTGGGTATAGTTTTGGCCTAACCACCTGATGGCGATGTCGTCTCCCTTGTTGAGGATTTCGGTGATGATGATTTTTTTATCACGTTTTTCGTCAATTTTTTTTAAATCGTAAGATGCCAAGCAGCTTTGTAAAAATGAAGGGAGAGCCATAGGTGTATTTTAGCAAAAAATTAAGGGTGTTACTATATCAGCAGGTCGCCTTGGCACCTTTCATCGAATCTGACTCGATTTCAGTCATGCCAATGGCGCTCCTCTGATATAATTTTTTTGCTGTCGCTCAAAATTATCGGCCATTTGTGATAAAATGTATGCACTATGCCGGAAGAATACGTAAGCCCATCTTCGGCGCGCCCCGAACCGACTGGTTCTGGGGGTAGTGAACGAGGAGGAAAATGGTAAAATGATGTATCTATGAATCGTTCATGGTATACCAATACAGTCGATAAGAGATCGCCGGATACAGTCCATCAGATACTCGCGTTTGGGACGCTTGACGATATTAGGTCTTTGAAGAAAACAGTTGGAGATGGAACAATCAGGAAGCTTTTTTTAAGTTATCCTAAAAAAGTATATACGCAGGCTGCACTTGGGTTTGTCAAGAACTTCATTTTACATATAACCGGTTCAATTGATGAGGCAAAATATCTCAAAAATACACCTAGAAGTACTCGACAGTAAGCGACAAGAACTTTTAGAAAAGCTGCTGCCTTTTACAAATGATTTTATTTTAGGCGGTGGTACGGCACTTTCGCTGCAGCTTGCTCATCGCAAATCATTTGATTTTGAT
>Ga0155821_130_pt1 | contig 80399 bp, 82 predicted proteins | sample RifCSPlowO2_01_FD_107475 | JGI IMG/M metagenome (GOLD analysis project Ga0155821, IMG submission 107475) | Candidatus Curtissbacteria bacterium RIFCSPLOWO2_01_FULL_42_26 | reverse complement strand
TCGTTATACGCCTTTACTTTTATTTTATGCTTACCGGAATTGGCATTTGAAAAAGTATAAGAAAATTTCAGGTTCCTGCTGTCTTCATTTTTAGTATCCCTAATTGATCCGTCAACGTAAAATTCAACTTTTTTGATTTTTCTACCGGTGCTTATATTTGCCTCGGTTTCAAAAGTATATTCAACCTGTGAATGGCCACTAGGCTTAACCAGGCTCACGCTAATGTCATCAGGGTTTTTTGTAGGCTCCAGAAGAAGCTCCTGCGGAGCGTGGTACTTGGAGTCGGCCTGAGCAGCAGTCCAGGCGTTTATTCCTTCCTGCCAACGGTTTTTGCCGTCCGTCGAAACAGGATCATATTCCACAAAAACAAAATACTCGGTGCCACTGAGCGTTTTTTCAACAAGACAATCCTGCGCCGGTTCCGTGCCCTTGATAAAATACTCACTCCTCTTGGGATAATTACGACATGGCATACCTCCCCCGAAAGCGTCGACTTCCAGCGCGTTGACATTGTCTGGTTTTTCGAAATCCTCATTCTTAAGATCTGCAATAGAAAGCCTCATCAACTTGTTCCAAATAGGTGTTGCCCCGGTAACACCGGAGGCGATCTTCTGATTCATTGGCGAATTATCGTTATTCCCAACCCAAACGCCAACCACCCGTGAAGGTGTATAACCAACAGCCCAGTTATCTCGCTTATCGTCAGTCGTACCAGTTTTCGCAGCAACCGTTCTGCCACCGATAGAAAGATGCGAAGCGGACCCAAAAACTTCACTTCTGGCATTGTTATCTGAAAGAATATGTGAAATTAGAAACGAAACATCCTCACCAATTACCTGCTTTTCTTTGACATCGTTTACTTCTTCCAAGCTTTTGCCCGATCTGTCCTTAACCTCCAGAATCGCAACAGGCTCAATATATTTACCCCGATTTGCCAAAGTGGCATACCCGCTAACTAAATCAAGAAGCCTGACTTCGCCACCACCCAAAGTAATTGAAAGACCAAACCGGCTTAAGTTTTCATCCGTCGGCTCAAGAGATTTAAGTCCGGCATCATATGCGGTCCTGAGCATATTCTTAACTCCGACCAGTCCAAGCATTTTAACAGCAGGAATATTAATTGAATTGCCAAGGGCAAACCTGATCTGCACTGGCCCCCTGTACTTACCATCATAATTGCCCGGCTTGTAAGGCGGCTGGCCAGCTCCACCCGGAAACTCGGTTGACACATCCATTAAAACAGTTGCAGGCGTGTAACCAGCTTTAAAGGCTGTAGCGTAGGTAAAAGGCTTAAGAGCAGAACCCGGCTGCCTCAAAGACATAGCAACATTGACCTGACCGTCGTAGTCTTTGGCAAAATAGTCTTTTGAACCAACCATAGCCAAAATTTGGCCCGTTTTCGGATCCGCAATTACAGCAGCACCGTTTCCCACACTCAAATCCTTGACTTTTTCAACTTCTTCGGCAACAATTTGCTGGGCTTTTTCCTGTAAATTTACATCAAGTGACGTCTTAACTTTAAGCCCACCCTGCTCGACAAATTTATCACCATATTTTTCTGCTAACAAATCTTTGACATAAAAGACAAAGTGGGGCGCTTTAATACCCTGATCGTTAGGTGAAAATTTAACACCCGCGACATCCTTTTTCAGCTGGTCCTCCTGCTCACGGGTTATATGCCCGTCTTCCCGCATACGACGGGCAACACTTGCTGCTCTGTCAACATAGGCCTTCGGATTAGGTCCGTATGGTGAATAGTAGCTTGGCCGCTGAGGCATACCGGCAAGAATTACTGCTTCTGTCAGAGTCAAATCCTTGGCTTCTTTACTAAAGTAGGTTTGCGCGGCAGCCTCTATTCCCCAGGCAGTTCCACCGTAAGGAACTTCATTCAGGTAAAGTTGCAAAATTTCGTCCTTGGTGTATTTACGCTCAACCTGGATGGATAAGATAAACTCCTTAATTTTGCGCGTTACGGTTCTTTCAGAAGTAAGCAGGGTATTTTTAACAACCTGCTGGGTAATTGTAGAACCTCCCTGAACCTGTCTGAAAAAAACAATGTTGAAGGCGGCCCGGCCAATTCCGAGTATCGAAAAACCCTTATGTTTGTAAAAATCCTTGTCCTCAATAGAAATTGTCGCTTGCCTAACGTAATTTGGAAGACTGTTCCAATTTACCAGAGCCCGGTTCTTATCGCCGTATATGTCATAAAGAAGCTTGCCGTTTCTGTCAAATATCTGTGTCGAAAGTGAAGCATCCCTAGCAGTTAGCTTATATGGAGAGGGCAGATCTTTGGCAAAAATGACAAACGAGAAAAATGTCAAAACGATTAATGCAATTAGCGAAAAGAACAATAAGGTGGAGACGAGCCCGAAAAACCTGATCCAGAAACGTCTTCTGTTAAAACTGGATTGCCTACTGAAAGGGTGGTCGTAGCGGGAAAGTTTATTAACTCTCGAAGAAAACCTACGGGACCTGAGCCTGCTTGGCGAAAAACTCATACAAAAATCTTAGTGAAACACCCGTCAATTATATCTCAATCACATTCACAAATCGAGCTAAATCCCAAGAGAATTGCCAGAAAGCCAAAAAACATTTAAGATGCAAATATGGATAAAGTTGACGAACTTTTAAGTCGCGGCGTTAAAGAGGTTTTGCCAGATAAAGACGCACTCGCAAAGCTAATGCAAAAGCGCAAGATCAAAGTTTACCTTGGCATCGACCCATCAAATCCTCAAATCCATCTCGGCAATGCTGTCGCTTTAAGAAAGCTCGCCCAATTTCAACAGTTGGGTCATAAAGTCATTCTTTTAATTGGTGATTTTACAGGGATGATTGGCGACCCCACCGATAAATCCGCCACACGTAAAAAACTGACAAAAGAAGAAGTTGAACAAAACGCCAAGACTTACAAAGAGCAAGCGGCAAAAATTTTAAGGTTTGACGGACCAAGCGCTGCGGAAATTAAATTTAACAGCCAGTGGCTGGACAAACTATCATCCCGTGATTGGATCGAGCTGATTTCAAATTTTACCGAACAACAGTTAGACGAACGCGATATGTACGTTGCAAGAAAGAAAGAGGGCAAACCGGTCTTTATGCACGAGCTGGTTTATCCGATTATGCAGGGTTACGATTCGGTAGCTATGGATGTTGACCTTGAAGTCGGCGGCACAGACCAGACATTTAATATGCTTGTCGGTCGCCACTTAATGAAAACTTTGAAAAACAAGGAAAAGTTTGTTTTGACTGTGCCACTACTTATTGGCGCCGATGGACAAAAAATGGGCAAGAGCACTGGTAATTTTATCCCAATTGACGACAAACCAGCAGACATGTTTGGCAAAATCATGTCCATCCGCGACGATCTTTTGCAGCAATATTTTGAATTAGGCACAGACGTTGACCCAAAATCTGTCGATCTTTCCAAACCAATGGCTGCAAAAAAGAAACTAGCTTATGAAATAGTCAAAATTTATCACGGCGAAAAAGCCGCCAAAGCCGCTCAACAAGAGTTCGAATCAGTTCACCAAAAAGGAAGTGCACCAGAGAACTTAAATATTAGTGTTAAAGAAAACATCTCACTAATCGAGGCAGTATCTACCCTAGTTTCAAGCAAATCCCAGGCAAAGAGACTAATAGATCAAGGCGCAGTTGAAATCGACGGTCAGGTAGTAAGGGAAGGTAAAATCAAAACAAAAAAGGGGCAAGTCTTAAAAGTCGGCAAAAAAACTTATGCTAAAGTAGGAGAATGAAATTATTTAAACGCTCTTATTTTAAAAACGCCTGGAAAATTGTCATCATTATCTGCGGCCTTGCCTTTATCCTCGGCCAATTTGCCCTCTACCTACTCTACGGACTGCAGTAGAGCGGAAAACCTCAGCTAAAAGCAGCTTAATCGGCTATAATCAGACAGCAGATAAACCAGACAAGTCTGAAAGGTCTCTGGTATATCCGACTTTTCTGGTTTCTGAAACACTGATTCTAAGCTGAAACACCGATATATCTGTACCTATGGACCCTCAAACTCCCATTGAAAATCTTCCCGGCGTTGGCAGCTACTTTGCCCGAAAACTCAAAAAACTGGAAATCAACACCGTCGAGGATCTCATCTACCACTTTCCTTTCCGCTACGATGATTTTTCAAGAATTTCTACGATCTCAAACATTACGCCTGGCGAAAAAATCAGCGTTCAAGGTGTTATTTGGCAGATCAGAAATATTAGAACACGTTCAGGCAAATTTGTAACTGTCGCAACTGTCGCCGACCAGTCCGCAACTATTGAGGTTATCTGGTTTAACCAGCCGTATTTAACCAAAACTTTAAAAGCCGGACAGCCTGTTTCGCTTTCCGGCAAAATCCAGCTCGATGGCAATCGCCCAAAACTCATCTCACCGTCCTATGAAGTCATTAGAAATACAGATGCTCCCATACAAAATACAAAATACAAAATACATGATACTATTCACACCGGCCGGCTTGTTCCAGTTTACCCGGAAACAGATGGGCTTTCGTCAAAGTGGTTAAGGAGCCGAATCTCAAATCTTTTACCAATCTATATCAAAAACCAGAACGACTTTCTTCCGGCAAAAATTGCAAAGAGCCAAAATCTTGATAACCTAAGTTCTGCTTTACAGAAAATCCACTTTCCAAATTCCTGTAAAGATGTTGAAATAGCCCGCAAAAGGCTGGCCTTTGACGAGATTTTTCTAACACAGCTTCTTTCCATTATGCGGCAGGCCGAATGGCAAAGCAAAAAAAGAGCCTCTTCTCTTAAACTGGACAAAAATCTTATAGAAGATTTTGTAAAAAGTCTGCCTTTTGAACTCACAAATTCTCAAAAAAGAGCAATTGATCAACTTACAAGTGACCTTTCGCGAAAAAAGCCGGCTAACAGACTCCTCGAAGGCGACGTCGGATCCGGCAAAACAATTGTGGCAGCAGCAGGTGCGCTTATTGCCAGCGCCAATCACTTTGATACACTTATTGCTGCCCCAACGGAAATCTTAACCTTCCAGCACCAAAAAACACTCACAACTTTACTATCACCATTTGGTGTAAAGGTGGGCATCTGGACCAAAAGCAAAAAAACATCCGGAGATGTAACCTGCGGCACCCATGCACTGCTAATAACATTTAAGGCTAAAAGACAAGTTGGTTTGGTAGTAGTCGATGAGCAACACCGCTTCGGAGTAGCCCAACGGGCCAAATTATTTTTAGATCAGGCAGGCAAACTTACTCCCCATCTTTTAACCATGACGGCAACCCCAATCCCCAGAACACTGGCCCTAACCCTTTATGGCGATCTTGATCTTTCAATTTTGGATGAAATGCCCAAAGGCAGACAAAAAATTGCCACTTTTGTTGTACCCAACACTAAAAGAAACGACGCTTACAAATTCATAGAAAAGCATGTTAAAGAAGATCGCCAGGCTTTCATTATCACACCATTCGTTGAACCTTCAGAAAGTATGGATACAGTTAAAGCTGCAACCGAGGAATTTGAAAAATTAAAAACAAAGTTTGCCAGAGAAGTAAGACTTGGGCTCCTGCATGGCAGGCTGCCCTCAAAACAAAAAGAAAAAGTTATAAACAGCTTCAAAAGCGGTAAGGTTCATGTTTTGGTAGCAACTCCGGTAGTCGAGGTAGGCATCGATGTGCCAAATGCCACCATCATGCTAATTGAATCCGCAGACCGCTTTGGCCTGGCGCAACTTCACCAACTGAGAGGTAGAGTCGGAAGGGGAGAGCACAAATCCTATTGCTTTCTGTTCACGGATTCAAGGTCGGAAACATCCATTAAAAGGCTCAGGAGTATGGAAAAAATTCACGTTGGTTTCGAGCTTGCCGAAATCGATCTTAAAATGCGCGGAGCAGGCCAGATTTTTGGCCTTAAGCAGTCAGGCTTTTTCAACTTCAAGGTAGCAGACCTTTCGGACCAAGCGACAATCGTTGCAGCCCAGGAAGAAGCAAAAAAACTGATTAATGCTGATGCCAGTTTTCAAAAATATCCTCAACTCAAAGAAAAACTCTCTGCCCTGCAGAATCAATACTCCCAACCAAATTGACAAACGATTGCTTTGCAAAGTAAATTATTTTATGATATCCCATTGAATGTCACAAATTGACCGCAGAGATTTTCTTCGTTTCATGGGCGTAGCCGCCGGCGCCACCTCAGTTACGGTAACCGGGTTAAGCTGTTTACGAGAACCAGAAAGCTTGAGGGTCCGTGAAGAATTCAACGAAGCGTTCGACTTACTATTTGAAGATGCCAATCAAAATCATTTTGAGTTTTTTACTAGGACTGAAACTGCATACGGTTATAGAACTCAATTCGAAAACCCGCTAGGCAAAGGGACATTAATACTTGAAAAAAATATACGACCAAGTAATCTTCTAGGTGCAGACATCGAGCAATTAGGAGCAAGAACAATAAGGATATATGCAGAAAATTTTCAAGTAGATGAAATAGTAGCAACATGGCCTGGTCAATCCCCGTTAAAATTTTGGCCTGTAGAAATATTCAATGCAGCAGAAGGCTACGTCGCACCAACTAAAATGAAAAAGGAAGATGTTCAAAAATTTTTAGCTAAAGTAAGAATAATCGTAGACTCATCCAATCAGAAAATGTAACAATTCGATCCAGTCTTTGATATAGATATGGTTGACGAGGACGTATGTCTACACTATAATCCCCGCTAACATCTTGATACTATTTAAGAGTTTATATCAGCAGGTCACCTTGCCTCAACGAGGTTGAGCCAATGGCGCTCCTCTGATATATCATGACAAGCAAAGCTTGTCGATGATATAGTTAAAATATATATAAAGAAGTTTTATGGTTAATTCCTAAAAATCTTTATACTATATACCAAATACTAGATACAAAATACTAAAAAATGGCACCATTACCTAAAAAAAGGCATTCAAAATCAAGAACAAGAAGGCGCAAATCGACCAAAAAGATGTCCCTGCCAAAACTAGTCAATTGCCCTAAATGCAGCAGTCTCAAAATGCCTCACAGATCATGTCCAAAATGCGGATTTTACCGAGATGAAAACCAAGAAAGACCCCAGACACGAAGCCAGGGTTAGTGCTATGAAAGCACTTTACCAAAGTATCATGAGCCCAGACTTTAATGCTGCAGTCAACCCGACTGCAGGGCATGTAGCCAAAAAAGTAAGAGCAATTGACAGGTTGATTGCCAAAAACGCACCGGCCTGGCCAATCGAACAAATCGCACCCATTGATATGGCCACACTTCGTCTTTCTATCTGGGAGCTCCTTTACAAAGACAAGAAAGAGCCATACAAGGTTGTAGTCGATGAAGCAGTCGAAATTGCCAAGGAATTTGGCAGCGAGTCTTCACCTAAATTTGTCAACGGGGTACTCGGTACAATTATTAAATCTAAGTTGAAAAATTAAGTGACTATTCACTATACACTACCATCATGACTGATACAGAAATTCTCGAAGACCTCAAAAAAATTATTCACAAACAATTCGGTACCGACCCGGAAGAAATAGAGGAGGACTCTTATTTCGACGAGGATCTGAATATCGCAGATCTTGAACTTGAAGACCTAGTTGCCCTGCTCGAGGACAAATACAACACTAAAGTCGACCCCAACAAATTGGAAACATTTAAAAGAGTATCAGACCTTGTTTCTTACCTCTATGAAAATGTCGACACCACAATCTAAAACTACTCGCCTGCCCCACGATACCAAAAGCCGAGATTTTGAAAAACTTCAAAGACTAATTAACGTTGAGTTTAAGGATACCAGTCTTTTGAAAAACGCCTTTATCCATCGTTCCTATTTAAATGAACACAAAAACTTTAAAGGTGCCTCCAACGAACGCCTTGAATTTTTGGGAGACGCCATTCTTTCCGGCATCGTTTCACGCTTTTTATACCGGATCTTGCCAAAAAGCCCGGAAGGAGAACTCACTCAGTTTCGTGCATCCCTTGTCAGAACCGAGACGCTTGCCAAACTCTCCCAAAGCCTTGAGCTAGGCAAATATCTGTACCTTGCCAAAGGTGAAGAAGAATCCGGCGGACGGGAAAATAAATCAATTCTTGCCAACACTTTCGAGGCACTTGTCGGAGCCATTTTTCTGGACGCAGGATCCCGAATTATCGAACCGTTTATTCAAAAAATAATTCTTGACAAGTGGCAAATACTTTCCAAAACCGCGGTTGTTGACAACAAATCCAAACTTCAGGAAGCCGTACAGCGTAAATTTAAAGTTTCACCTGTTTATAAATTGCTTTCAAGCTGGGGGCCAGACCACAGTCGTCAGTTTGAAATAGGCGTCTATCAAAATCAGCAGCTGCTTGGAACAGGCACTGGCCGTAACAAACAAATTGCAGCACAACAAGCAGCTAAAAACGCTCTTGAAAAATTATAATACGATACCATACTTGCAGTATGGAAGCCGCTTTTGAGATAATAGCCTACTGTCAATTGTTAAATTGTTAGTAGTCTGCTGAAAACCTTTATTGTTCGAGCACAAGCGAGAACTATTAGACTTCTCACTTTGTCGAGTCAGACTCGACTTTGTTCGAAGAATACATAGGTTTTCAGCAAGCTAAATTGTTAAATAGTATCTAAATTAAGAAATAATCAACATTCAGTCATCAGCAATATAGCAATTCAACAATGTAACAATTTATTTTATGTCAGTAAGAATTAGACTTGCTAAAACAGGCAAGACCCATCAGGTTTCATATAGAATAGTCGCCCAGGACGCAAAATCTAAGCGCGACGGCAGATTTTTGGAAATCTTAGGATACTTTCAGCCATACATCAAAAGCCCTGAAAATCTAAAAATGGACAGGCAGAAAATTGATTTGTGGCTGTCAAAAGGCGCCAAACCGACAGAAGCAGTATTCAGGCTTTTGCAAAAGAAAACAGGATAAGCTCGTACAAGATACATAATACTGTATACAAAATACTTGCATAATGGACGATCTATTAAATTTTTTACTGGAGCCCTTAGTCTCCGACATAAAAACAATCAAAATCGAAAAAGCCGAGCAGGACCAAAATCTAAGGTACCTGGTCACCATACCCAAAGAAGATATTGCCAAAGTTATAGGTAAAGGAGGCAAAATGATCAAAGCCATCAAGAATCTTCTCAGGGTGAGGGGAGTTAAAGAAAACATTTTTGCCTCAATCGAAGTGCTGGAAGCGTGACTATTAATATTCTGACTCTTTTCCCCGAAATCTTCGGGACTGTCTTTTCAAAAAGCATAATTGCCCGCGCAATAGACAAAAAACTATTGTCGATTAAATTGATAAACATACGCAGCTGGGGACTTGGAAAGCGTAAAACTGTCGATGATAAACCGTATGGCGGAGGCAAAGGAATGGTAATGATGGCAGAACCAATTCTTACTGCCTTAGACTCTATCAAACCAAAACCATATATCGTTCTTCTTTGTGCAAGTGGCAGAAAGTTTAATCAGCATAAAGCCCGTTTCTTTGCCAAAAAAAAGAATTTAGCTCTAATATGCGGCCACTATGAGGGCATAGATGTAAGGGTCGAGAAATATGTGGACGAAATCATCTCAATCGGCGATTTTATCTTAACCGGAGGAGAAATCCCTGCAATGGTCATTGTCGATTCAGTGACGCGCTTTATTCCTGGTTCTATTAATCCCGAATCCTCAGTCGACGAATCATTTGAAAAAGGCCATTTGGAGTATCCTCAGTACACACAACCACAAATCTATAGAGGTATAAAAGTACCGTCTGTTTTACTTTCCGGCAACCATTACCAAATCGCTGCCTGGCAAAAGGCACAAGCCGTGAAACGCACCAAAAAATTCAGACCGGATCTCCTCGGAAAGCGTAAAGTCAGTTAGCGTCTGGAACTATAAGAATCTAAGTTATGCGTTCTTGCCAGCCAGACTAAACGCTACACGCTATCTTACTAGTTAACTCTCTTACAGTGGTGCAAACAAATCGTTTCTGCCAAGAGGCACCTCAGGCACCGTCGGAACAGAAGAAACACCTTCTTCGCCGATCTTATTTAAAAGCTCCACTTCAGAAGCTGTCAGTGGTAAAACAGGTTTTTCGATTGAACCTAAATCGATAGGCAGGGCTTGCCAGTAAGCATCTATACTGAATGCTGTCCTGACTTGCGATTCACCGCTTGTCCCTATAGTGATATCTTCAATATTGATAACTCTGGCACCGCTGTACATTTTTGAGATAAAGCTTAAAAGAGAAGCATAACCGCTTGTTATCGATAGTCTTACCTGGACTTTTGATGCCGAAGAGCTAAGAGGTACTGTATTTGCTTCTGTTACGGCACCGGCCCCGCCAGCCGCGTTAATACTTCCGGGCACAACTTCAACTTTACTTAAAACTATTCCTGTTGAGGCAGCCGCATTTTCAATCTGCCTGATCAGTATAAAAACATCCTTATCAGACGGCAGAAGAGCCCCAGATGCCGCCACTTGCTTTTCAAGTACACTGGCATCAAGACTTGATAGCACATCTAACTTGGATTCAAGGCTTCCGGCGCGAGTTTCAAGCTCGAAATTGGCAGATTTTAATCCTTTAATTTCAGTGTATTTGGGCCATACAATAAATGCTAGGACGATCAAAGAAACAACAATCCCTCCAATCGGAGCAATTAGTGATAATCCTTTTGAGATTTCAACACCCGCAATTTTTGGTAATGTCAGGGTAGATAAATTCATATTTGTTTTATTGTTTTATAATGGTAGCCGAAATACCAAAAGTATAAATACCTTGCTCATCCGATGTCAGCGAATCAACCGAAACACCCGAAAACATTTTGGCACCCTGCGCCGACGTAAGCGCTGAAATAAAACTGGCAACATCAGCAGATGTTTTAGCGCTACCTGACAAGACAATTTTACCCTGGGCGACTCTAATATTGGAAAAAGAAACATTTTGCGGCACAAATTGTGAGAGTGCATTGAAGAGCTTAACCTGGTCCGATCTTGACGCAATAACCCCGCTTGCAACCTGAACTTTTTCCTTCGTAACAACTGCCAGTTCCTCTACATTTTTATAACTGTTAACCTTTGCCGAAGCATCCTCAACTCTTAGGATAATTTTATCCCGGGTAGAAACAAGAGAAGTGTAAAAAGCCAGCGTTCCCAAAGTAGCTACGGCTGACACAACCAGAAGTATTACGGACAAAACCGAAAGTTTTTTGCGCAAGGCATCGAAACTTTCGTATTGTGTATCTTCCTGTGACAGTAAATTTATATCAGCCATATTATTTTAGATATAATGCCTTATAACTTAGCGTAACAAAACTTGGCTCTTCACACAACTAAGATCTGCACAAAGCAAGACCCGTAGCTGTACAATAAAAGCTCCCTTGACCCGGCATCTTCAGAACAAGACCCTCTTTGATAAAATCCTGCCAGGGATCCGCAACAGAAACTTCAATACTGGTTTTTTCTGCCAGATATTGGGGCAACCCCAATAGATAAGCGCCTCCACCGCAAATAATCATTCGCGAAACTTGCAAATTTTCGACATGAGTTCTTGCAAAATCCGCAGCTTTCAGAATTTCTCCGGCTAAAATATCAAGTATTGGTCTAAGAACAGCAGCAATTTTGCCGGAAAGTTTATCCTCCAAAAGTCCATAGGCAATCTTGTACTGTTCTGCCTGAGATGAACTTAAATTAAATTCACTCATAACAGCCTTGGTTAAAGTTTGCCCTCCGCTTGCCAGAGACCTGGAAAAAAGTACGTTGCCGCCTCTGGCTAAAATAATTTCGGTGGAGGAACCCCCCAGTGAAACAATAAGTGTTTCAGGGTCTAACTTCTTTGTGAGAGCCCGCGCAAGCGCCGATGATTCCGTCTCCAGTGCAACAATCGTTAGATTTGCACTTCTGACAATATCGGTGTATTTTTTTATAACCCTTTTGGGTGCCGCAACCAGAAGAACTTGCATTTTACCGGCACCGCTGGCACTTTCTGGTTTTGAAACCACTATGTAATGCAGATTGACATCTTTTAAAGGCAGGGGGATATACTGATCTGCTTCCCAGCTGATTGCAGCAGACAGTTCTTTATCCGTCAGATTAGGCATTTCAATCAGCCTTGTAACAGCCTGCGACTCTATAATTGAAACTACACATTGACCTCCGGAAACTTTGGCACTTTTAACACAATTTTCAATTGCTGCCGAGACTTTTTTTAAATCTTCCGGAGCCTCACTCTTCATGGCATCAACTGCAACTGGCACAGTAGCTGCTGCCATTAACATTTTTTTTTCACCGTTAACCTTAACCTGAACAACTTTTACGTAGGATCTACCGATATCAAGACCGAAAATTTGGGCAGCCATAATTTGAATCTATTGTGCAGACTGACTGGCACCGATTGGCTTCGCTGAAGAACTTGCCGGGCTAGGTGTTGCAAACACCGGCTTGGGATACTTGCTTTCTATATTCTCAACTGAACTCGGATCAATTTGTCTGGAACCTGTAGAAACATTTGGCTGCTTTTGAGCCTTTGAAGTAAAAACAATGAGGAGAACAGCAGGGATAATTATAGCCGCAAGCCCCAGGATTGATAGAAATATTTTTGTTGTCCTGTTCATTATTACTTTATCTTAGCAGAAAAATAAAAGTTCTGGCTACCTACTTTTTGATATCACTCTCGCTATAGAGTACATAATCAAAAACTGCCGGCAACTGGGGCAGGGCAGTCTTCGTAACCTGAACACGTCTAGTGACACCGATATCGGTAGTAGCCGTTGAAGTCACATCATAAGTTTGGATTGGCAAATTAAACCCGCTTTCACCTGAAACTCTCACCGTTGTATCGGCCCAGAAAGGTTTTATTCTTAAAATCCTGGCCTGAGCCAGCGTTGTTACCATTTTACACTTCTTATATTCACCTGTGTCATTAAAGCCCGGACAATTTGAGAGTGTAGCATCACCAGATACACTTTTAACATTTTCATTAGACCTTGCGTCAATACCTGCGGCAAAATATCGTTTCTGACTGTAGGGAGACGTGCCATAAACTTGTGTAATTTCTACAGATGCCGGCCCGTCTCCGCTCCACTCATTTTCTTTGTTAGAATTTGCCCATTCAATCTTAACCTGCTTGCCACTGTCTGCATTTCCAAGGTCAATCTGCCCCACATTGCCCAAGGGAATAGTATCTTCAAACTTTCTTGATCCTGTAACAGTGACTTGAGCCTTTTGATCTCCAACATCTACCCCGCCCGGCTCCGTGAATGTTCCGTTTAAAGCAATCGTGTCCTTAAGGCCATCAAGTTTTGCCAGTTCGTATTCCACTCCGCCTTCGGCGGCGCCAAAAGCCCTTTGCGACTGCTCACTCTGAGTTGCCGTTCTCAAGTTGGTTATATTTCTTGATGCAACCGAAAGCCCGACAGCCAAAACCACCACTATAGCAAGAAGAACTAAAATCAAAATCTGACCGGATTTCATGCTATTTTATTGTTAACTGTTAATTGTTAATTGTCAATTGCCTGCCCTCCGAAGCCTTGGCATAGGAGGGTCAACTGTTTATCTATACGTCCTTAAAGAAATTGTTGTCTTAAAGGCAGCCTGAGCTTCAAAGTCGGCTCTTTGCGCAGCCTTAAATCCCTGCTTTGCCGCGAAAGATATAGAAACTACAGCAGGAGCTCCATTGGAAAAATCTGCAGGGATTACGGAAAGATTACAATCGGCAGACTCGATATTGACACCCGAAACCGGATCATCATTTGAGACACTTATGTAACTTTCATCAGACGGATTAACAGTTGAGCCAATAGGTTCAACCGCAGTACCAATTCGACCATTTTGATTAGCATTTCTGACAAGACACTTTATATGCAAAGGTTGTGCCTCTTCTCTTATTATCTTTAAATGATTACTATCTACAGCCTCAGCATCTACCGCACCTCTAATCTGCCTCTCAAGAGAATCCAGTGTAGCCTGGCCGTTTTGTTTAACCTCGGAAAGTACATTCGCCTGATTTGTGCCTTTAAGAACTGAGGTTAAAAATAGGGTAATAGATCCAACAACAAGCGCCAAAATTCCAAGTACAACCAAAAATTCGATCAAAGTAAATCCAAAGAATTTACGGTATCTTGTATTATGTATTTTGTATTCTGTATTCTTTTTTGCTAAATACTTAATACTTAATACTTTATACAAAATACTAATCCGGAAGGGCATTAACTTCAATATACCACGCTAAAAAAAATTATAAACTTCCGAGGACCTGTTAGTCCTCGGTATTCTTCTTTAAGTTTACATGAGCGAGCAAGAATACACAGCAGCCCTCGAAAGTATGTATTCTCTCGCATTCATCCCCGCAGGGCGGGGTGTATCTAGCGAGCGAATATAAATTTAAAATTTTAAATTATAAATTGATACTCACTGTTCCCACTTACTTAAAATCGTCTGACTGCTAACGAATTTCTCACCTCCGGATTCACTCCACTTAATATTAACTGTAACCAGTTTATTGTTTATACCCTTATCCTGAATACTTATTTCGCGTTTAAAAAAGGTGCCTGCTATTGACTCCGAACAACCCGCAACTTCGGTCAGACTCCACATGCTAATATCGGCCTGATCAGCATCCTTTAATGCCAGACACGTGCTGATAGTCAAAGCGTCAAATCCTTTTCTGTCTCTAAATACCCTCATCTGCTCAATAGACTCCTGGGCAAGTTTTGTCGCCTGTGTATTGTTTTTGGCAGCCCTGGCGCTCTTCTGTACAATTAGGCTTGTAGAAATCAGCGCTATTGCCAAAATCACCGAAATTCCGGCGCTGACAACAACTTCAATTAAAGACTGCCCCCGCCGGGACAACAGTTGACAGTTGACAGTTGACAGTTGACCTAAGAACTCAAATCTCTGTCTTTTTGTTATCAAATGTGAAATATTAACTGTTAATTGTTGCATTAAAGTTGTTTTTCATTGACTTCTCCTGTCGGCAAAATTATCACCTGATACTTGTATGGCGTTGGCCCCGCAAGATCGATTGTAACCTGGCCCGCGGAAATCAGATTCTGCAACTTTCCGGTATTATCTAAAAAATCAGTGGTGCTGTGAAATGTAGCGTTCTCAGTTAGCGGCCTGTACAAAACATTGACTTGATTGCCCGCATCAATGGCCGAAATGCTCACATCCTGGGGCAGGCGAAATCTCTGCCTGCCAAACTCACGCTCGGCACCCGATTTATCTTTGCAATCTCCGCTAACTGAGTATGTCTGCAAATCCTTATTAAAACTCGCATACCAGCCAACAAGTATCTCTTCCTTCTCTGTATCACACTTATCGGGTCCAAATCCCTTATTACCCGAATGGGCATTGTTTTGGGCAAGCCTTATATTATTTTTAATCTCAAGAGCCGTATTTTTTACCCGTTGCCGCCTCTCAAAGCCAAGATAAGAAGTTGTAATAAGCCCCACGGCCAGACCAATCACGGTAACAACAATCATCAGCTCAATGAGAGTGTAAGCCTTCTCAATTTGAAATTTGAAACTGCTCGCTTTGAGCGAGTTTCGATGCGAAAAAGAAATTTGAAATTTTCTTAAGGTGTCCATCTAGCCTTAATATAACATCCCGAAATACCAGTTGATAATTTGCTGCCACCAGAACAATGAAACCAAAAAACCAAAAACCAGAAATGGCGCAAACGGAACAGTCTGGCCAAATTTTTTCTTCCGCAGGGCAATCAGTATCAGAGCAACCACAGCACCCGTCAAAAAAGACAAAAATAAGGCAACGGCAGTACCCCGGTAGCCCAGTACCATCCCTATCAAAAATGCCAGCACAATATCACCCTGCCCCATACCCCGCCCTCGGGACAAGACCACTATCAGTAAAAAGAACAGAGAAGTGGCAAAAGCCGCCAATATGTGTTCTAAAAATACATCAGGTGTATACAAAAAGTAAGCGTAAAACAGGGCAACAAGAGATGCCAAAAAAACAAAGGTTGTCGGAATCAGCGAATACTTAAAGTCTACAACAGCAACAATAACCAGTACAGAAATTAAAAAGAGCCAGTAGCCAAGATTTATTATAGTCAGTTGTCCGCTGCTGGTCAGCACAAAAAATGCCAGAGAAAATAATACAGCCGTCGCAGTCTCTACAATCGGATACTGCCAGGAAATTTTGCGTTTACAATACCTGCAGCGCGCACCCAGTCCCGCAAAACTAATAATCGGTAAAAGATCAAAAGTAGCAAGTGGTATCTTACAGTGATCGCAGTAAGATCTGCCTAAAATACCCTCACCTTTTGTCACTCTGTCGCTAACCACATTCAAAAAACTGCCGATTGCAGACCCAAGGATAAAAAATATGAGCAGGTAGACAATCATAAGATTAAGGATATAAGAATCACAAATCCTTTACAACACTGAAGAAAGAGATGCATTCTCATATAAAGACGACTTCCCAGCTTCTCAAATCGGCTTGATAATGATAAAATTTACTCATGAAAGATCACAATCTAGATACTCAAATCAAGGCAGTCTTGGCGGAAGAACCAGAAATTTTAGCGGCTTATATTGTCGGCTCCACTGTTTCCGGTAAAACAACGCCAGAGAGCGATTTCGACCTGGTAGTTGTAACTTATAGCAGAAGAACACTCAGCTATGATAAGGTCTACAAATTAGTTAAGAATATAAAATTTCCCAAAACGCTTGATTTATCTATCGTAGACAAATCATCTTCTCCAATTTTCCTATATGAGATTATTGCAACAGGAAAGAAAATTTACCAAAGGAATGAACCGCAAATTAACGACTTTGAAGCCTTTGTACTCCATAACTATTATGATACAGCACATCTGCGAAGTATTTTTGAAAACCAATTGAAACAGAAGATATCCTCCTATGCCAATTAACAAAACTTTAATTCTTAAAAAACTTGATTTTCTAACATCACAAATTTCCTCCATTGAAAGCATGGAGTTTAATCAAACTGAGTTCATTGATGACGCAGATATTCATGACCTAGTTACGTTCCGTCTTCAACAATCAGTCGAAACAGTAATCGACATTGCATCCCACATCATTGCTGAGTCAGACCTGCCACGTAAAGAAACCGCAAAGGATGCAATACTACTAATAGGCCAAGAAGGCGTGATAGATAAAAAACTGGCACAAAAATTAGCAGCTGCGACCGACTTTAGAAATCGTGTTGTCCACGGATATAACGATTTTGATTATTCTCTGCTTTTTAGCGATTACAAAACCAACATTGATGATCTACGTGACTTTGCAAACCAAATTCTTAAATTCCTGGAAAAAAAATCCTTAAAAACAATTCTCAAAAGCGACTAACCTCAAGTCATTCTGCCAATAACCACATTCAAAAAGCTGCCAACAGCAGAACCCAGAATAAAAACGGCTAGAAGCTAGAAAAATATACACTACACCTAGAACGGCGAGGGGAGCTAACACAAATTAGACTTCTACTCTCACGGCCTAATTTTCTCAAATAGTCGCTTACTTAAATCAGAAAAAAATTTATCAAATTCTTGCTTGTTAAATGATTTTAATACACGGGGGAACACCTTTAAGTTCTCTACTTCGCCCAGCATACTTGCCAAGTAGAATTCATTAAGACCAGTATCTTTCTTCTTGGCTCTAGCAAAAATATCACTAAAATTAAATTTTTTCTCCTTTAACAAAAAATAGAAATCTACAAAATCTTTAGCCTCTGTTCGACCGAAAATTGCCAGCAACTTATTTACCGCTATATTCTCAATGGAATCAACAAAAATACCTCTAACATTCCTGATTTTTCCAAACTGGACCGGAAGATCTTTGACAAGATCAACTTTTAGAACTCCTGCACTACCTTTGAAAATAAACTGCAGATAAGTTCCCGTTGATACTTGATTAATGATTTTAAAATCAAGAGTTCTGGCAATTTTTAAAACCTCTGCATTTACAAAATCAAACTTTAATTTTTGATCCAATGTAAAAAGATCTAAATCTTCACTTTTCCTGTGTCTCAGGTAATATTCAGAAAGTGCGGTACCACCAGTCAAGAAAAAATGCGTTGCGACAGGACAAACAAAAAAAGCTTTTAGAAACTTCTCTTGTATCGGGGTTATAATCTTCATTTACCCGAGGACCAAGCATCAAGCGCACGTTCCCAAGCTTTTTTTACACTCTTTTTCATCTTTAAGTACGGAAAAAGTTGTTTTATTTCGCTAAGCGTTAAATATTTAAACACATCATCAAGTCTAGCGCTTTCGAGAATTCTTGTTGCAATCCAGCGCTTTTTTACTTCATCCTTTCCTTTCAAAATTTCATTAACCTGTGCTTCACTTAAAGGATAGTCCCACAAGAAATATGGTGTAGTCATGATACCAATTATAACTCGAATCAGCCCCAATCTCCATTTCTAACCTCAATAACCACATTCAAAAAGCTACCGACGGCAGAGCCTAAAAGAAGAACCTGAGCTTCGCTTTAGAACCTTGATTCTCGCTCTACTCGAATTAAGAAAAGTATTAGATAAAAAATCACAAAATCAACATAACCTGAAAAAGGTTAATCTTGCAAACCAGCACTTTTTCCTGAACAGCTAACCATAAACCAGCCTAATCCCGAAAAATAGTGTATAATACGTCTATGAAAAAGATTAAAGGTATCGAAATCAATCCCAAAATAATGTTCGGTAAGCCTGTTATTGCAGGAACAAGAATTCCGGTGTATCTTATCTTAGACCTCTTGGCAGATGGCATTACAAGAAAGGAAATAATCCAGGATTATTATCCAAGCCTAACCGAAGAAGACGTTAACGCAGCCCTAAAATACGGTGCCAAAGTAATCCAGAATGAAGAAATCAAATTCGTCGAGAAACCCGAAAAATCCCGCATCGCTTCTCTCTGACGAATGCGTTCCGGAAATAGTTAACAAATTTCTAGAAAATAACAATATAACGGTTTATCGCCCCGCTGGCTTAGAACTAACATCGCAACCCGATGAAATAGTCTTCGAAAAAGCTAACCAGCTAAAACTACCGATAATAACTCTGGACATCAGATTTGTCGGCCAAATCTATCGGGAAAAGAGTTACATAAATGGCCTGATACTTCTACGGTATAAAGGAAAAGTAACCAATAATCTGCTGCTGAGTATCAAAAAATTTTTAGAGGAAACGGCACTAGACCAAATACAAAACTGCATAGTAGTCATTGACGAAGTCAAATACAGAATCAGCAAGAAAAATTTTTAAACAATAGATAATTTAAACCCCAAAAAACTGCCAATAGCAGAACCCAGAATAGGCTAAGCCTTTCTACGAAGAAGAACCTGAGCTCCGCTCAGAACCTTGATTCTCGCTCCGTTCGAATTAAGCGGAGCTTGCGATCCTCGTCGAGTCAGACTCGACAGCGGGCCTAAAACAAAGTTTTTCTATGAATCGGCTTCATGGCCTGTTCACCAAATTATCTAGTTTTAACGATTATTGTTAATCGCTTTAATTACTTCTTCTCTGGTAAATCCAAAGCTTACTATCTGATTGACCAGTGCTGACCTAAAGTTTGGGTCATGATATTCCCTGTCGCCCTTTATTGTTATAAAAGGTCTTTGGTCATTTACAGGTTTCTTTGTGGGATGTTTTGCCAAAGCATGGCCGCCTTTACCCTTATCAACTTCTACAGTGAACCCTAAATCTTTACATGTGCCTGTTAGTCCTTTTCTGCCAAATACAGGGAGCTTAGGCATAATTGAAGGCAATTGGCACGGAGATAAAATCGTTGCGTCTGTCTACTGGTTTTTTGCTGAGGGTTAGTTGTTTTTGAGGAACATATACAAAATCTGCGCTCAATGCTTCTTTTCTTGGCACTTCAAAGTAGGTCAGGATTGCGTCATTTAAACTTTCAATTAGTTCAGATGGTGAATCTGCATAAGTAATGCAACCAGGATAATCTGCAAGAATAGCGGTAAGGCCGCCATTTTTTGACTTAATAACTTGAACCTTCAATTTATCCGGTAAGTTATATTTTCGCTGCAGATTAAGCATAAAGTGCTTAGGGCAAGAAGTACGAGTATTATATCTAATGAACCTTAAAACATCAATCCTACATTTTGTATTCACTCTGCTGAAAACCCCGATTAAATCGGGGATAAGAGCAGAGTGAATACATACTTCTCAAGCGCAGTTCATGTAAGCAAAGCTTGCGGTCCTCGTCGAGTCAGACTCGACAGCGGGCCTAAAGCAAAGCTTTTCTACGAAAAAGAACCTGAGCTTCGCTTTAGAACCTTGATTCTCACTCTACTCGAATTAAAAAATATAACAAAATAGATTCCCACAGCCTAAAAGCCGTGGTTCTCTGATCTTCGCTCAAAATTCGCTTCTAGGCCCGCAGTCATGAGTCATCGAATAACAAGGACCGCATGGCACTGTATATCTCCGGCATAAATGCTGGAGTTTTTTCGCTCAGAATAAAGAATCACTAATTAAGAAATAGCCAAAGAAACCGGCAAAGAGCAAGCTATCATCTTGAAAGCTAACCTTTAAGTGTTAAACTGATTTTTAATGATAAAAAAACTAATCAATAATTTTTGGCCGGCTATTGTTATAACCCTCGTAATCTTTACTTTTCACATTCGCCTGTTTTTCCCACATTCTTCTATTTACATCACCCCAGACTATGGACGCTCAGATTCCTGGCATTTTTCAATCGCCAACAAATTTTATTATGCTCAGGAACTCAAAAAAAACCGCGTACCGATTTGGAATCCTCATATCGGCATGGGTTTCCCAACACTGGCCGAAGGCCAAACAGCCATTTTCTTTTTACCAAATCTTATTTTATTCAGAGTTCTTCCTTTTGTTTGGGCATACAACTTAACGCTGGTACTTTCATTCATCACCGCTGGTTTTGGCATTTATATGTTTTGTCGTTCACTCGGATTGTCTAAAATTGCCGCCACATACGCAGGCACTATTTTCCCCCTAGGCGGTTTTTTCGTCTTCCACGTTCAGCATCACAACCTTCTACAAACCGCTTCACTTATGCCATGGCTTTTCTGGACGACAAATGAATTTTTAGTAAAAAAGAAGGTTATATTTTTACTTGCTCTGAGCTTTATTCTTTCCCAACAAATTTTCGCAGGATTTCCACAATTGACCTTCTATAGTCTTGTTGCATTAGTCACATTTTTTTTATTAAAAATTTACAGTCAAAAAGTTAAAAAAATAAAATTAACATTGCTATTAACCTTTTTTATCTTACTTGGCTTAGCACTAAGTTCAATTCAAACTTTTCCTACATACGAATTATTAAAAATCTCAAATAGAGAAAACGACCCTCAAAAAATTCTCACTCAGTTTCCATATAAAAGCAAAAATCTTCTCCAGTTTCTTGACCCTTTTCTACTAGGATCACCTAAAGACGCGTCTTACCCTAATTGGGTTCCTGGAAAATGGGGTATATATTGGGAAAGCTTAGCGTACGTTGGCATTTTCCCACTCGCTTTAGCATTATCAACTATTTTTCTTTTGTTTAAAAAAGGAGTAAAAAACCGTTACAATGCTCTTATTTTTGTGTCCATAACCGTATTGTCAATTCTGCTCTCTCTCGGCAAATCATCTCCGCTACACCCAATATACTCAATACCACTTTTTTCTATTTTCAGAGTTCCATCAAGATTTTTACTAATAGCTCAGTTCGCAATAATAATGTTGGCATCGATTACGTTAGCAAGATTCTCTAGGAAAAAGTTGGTTCAGTTTATAATTTTTTTGCTATCACTCGCAAATCTCTTTTACGTGTTTCTTCTTTATAATCCTGTGGGGACTTCTTCGCAGTGGTTCGCGGAAACTGACAGCACCAAAATGATAAAAAACGATGTACCTAGAAGAATTTTATCAATAGGCAACTTTGAACAGTGGAACAACTTTCTTACATCTACAGGTTGGAACGAAAAAGATTATTATGATTTTGCAAGAAATAATTTAGGCCAAAACTCAAATCTTATTTTTAATATAGATCAATTGGGAGCATTCGAAAGTCTTCCTTCCAAAAGAAACAGCTTATTCTATTCAATAGTGATGAACGGCATAAAAAAAGACGCGAGCGAATTTAAAATTGCATCATCTTCCGCAAGATTACTATCTTCAGCAAATGTCTCCCACTTAGTATCAACGTTATATATTAATCAAAATGAATTTGAGAAAGTAGGGGAAACTGAAAAGTATAAAGACTATTCCTTCAAAATATATCGTAACTTATACAATCATCAAAAAGTCTTCATGACCTCCAAGTATACAATTGCTAGATCAATAGATGAATTACTTGGAGAGTTGTCAAACTCTAACTTTAATTCAAACTCAGAAATTATACTTGAAAGCAAGCCAACAGAAACAAATCTCACCCTTAATAATTGGGAAGCAAAAATTGTTTCCGAATCTCCAAATAAAGTAGAGATTAAAACTAAAACCGAAGGGAAAGGTTTTCTATTCCTAGCCGAAAGCTATTACCCGGGATGGGAAGCGTTTATAGACGATAGTCGAACGAAAATATATCCAGCAAATATTACATCTCAAGCCATTATTATTCCCGAAGGGGATCATCAAGTAATCTTTAGATTCAAACCTAAAAGCCTACTCTATGGAATAACTCTGACTACTATCTCTGTTTTTTTACTATCAATAATTTTATTAAATTATCCTTTTAAAAAAATGAGCTTCAAATAATATGATTAAAGATAACGACCCCAAATGTCCTAATTGCAAGACTCCAAAAAAAGTGGGCATAAAATTTCGTGACATCAATAAATTTAACATTTATTATTGCAAATTATGTCAAAATGGTTTCACTTATCCGGTTCCGAAAAATATTTCAGTATATTATCATTCTAATTACTGGACGTCACCAGGGGCTTTTGGTAAAACAAAAAATCTAATCTTCCATATCTTTCATATAAGAAGAATAGGCTGGATTAAAAAATATCTCATAAAAGGCAAAATATTGGAAATTGGAGCGGGTGAGGGTAATTTCGAAAAATTTTTGGGGGGAAATTATAAAGTCACTGGCCTTGAATTTCCAAGTGCCAAAATTAAAAATGAAAAGATTCTAAAAACTGATTATCTAAAATGGAAAACATCTCGAAAATTTGACGCAGTAATTTTTTGGGAAAGCTTAGAGCATGTAGCGAAACCCGAAGAGTATTTAAAAAAATCATTTGGTCTTTTAAAAAACAACGGGTTTGTGTTTATCGAATTCCCCAGATTTGATTGTCTTGAGTCAAGGATTTTTAAAAGCCATTGGTTTCATTTAGATGTTCCGAGACATCTTGTCCATCTAACTGATAATGGAATAACAATCATCCTAAAAAGAGCTGGATTTAAAGTGTTGAAAAAAGAAACGGTTTTCGCACCAGAATATACCGTTTGGGGCTTTATAGAAAGTACCCTTGATGTTTTCCATATTAAATCAACAGATCACTTCAAAAAAACTAAGTTTTCGATTTTTTTCTTAATTCTCCTTCCTCTCATCGGAATATCATTTCTTATTGAGATTCTCTTAATGGTAAATGATGAATCGCCAATTGGATTTGTCGCTGCAAGAAAGATCAATGTATAAAAAGCCCAAAACAATTCTGATATTACTAGCCTACAATGCCCACAAAACACTCAGGGGATTTTATAAAAGCTTACCTCTGAACCTTTTTGACGAAATTATACTGTTTGACGATGCCTCTCGTGACAAAACTTATGAAATTTCAAAATCGCTTGGTATTAAGACTTACAGAAATAAAGTGAATCTCGGATACGGTGGTAATCTTAAAAAAGCTTTGTCTATTTCGCTCTTAAGAGAAGCAGAAATAGTAGTAGACATTCATCCAGATAATGAATATAAACCGGATGCAATAAAACCTGCCCTCAAGCTAATTAACAAAGGCTCTGATTTAGTTCTAGGTAACCGATTTTACGATCTAAATTATGTTTTTAACAAAAGTGGGATGTTCATTTGGAAAATCATTCCGCTATTAACTCTAAACATAATATCTAGGTTGTTATTAAAAACAAATATCAGCGACCTACACCAAGGTTTCAGGGTCTATACAAAAAAGCTGCTTGAAAAAATAAACTTCGAGAGTAATTCCAATAACTACCTTTTCAGTTTCGAGCTGATATGTCAAGCAGTGTTCGCAGATGCCAAAATCTCAGAAGTGCCAGTTAATACGAATTATTTAGGCAAAAAAAGAGGGGCAAAATTAGTAAGCAGTATCAACTACTCTTTGGGAACTTTTAAGATTATGTTATTATTCATCTTGGCAAAACTTGGGATTAAAACTAGAATATTTAAACAACCTAGGACAAAATTATTTGGAAGGTTAAGCAATATTCTCAAAGAATAATTTTATTAACTGTCTTAAGATGAAAACTAGAAGTTCTCAGCCTAAATTTACAAAAGCAAACTATTTTAGCGAAGCCAAAATCAGCGGCGTTCTGATTTCAAAGTTAAATTATTTTCCCTCCGAAGATGGCTATTTTATAGAATTGGCAAGATTAAAAAAAGACAATAGCATAGAAACAATACCATCATTTAAAGTTCAGCAAATAAGCTATTCAATCCTTGACAAGAAAACAATAAAAGCTTGGCATATCCATGACAAACAAGATGATCTTTGGTTTATTCCGCCTGATAACAAAGTTTTGGTAGGACTACATGACTTAAGAAAAAAATCCCCTACCAAAGGTAACACCCAAAGAATTGTTTTGGGAAATCACCAGAGTAACCTATTATTTATCCCTAAAGGTGTTGCACACGGTTGCGCCAATTTCTCTACTTTACCTTCCACGCTAATTTATATGACGAGTAAAAAATTTAATCTAAAAAATCCGGATGAAAAGAGACTACCATGGGATTATTTTGGGAAAGACTTCTGGAAAGCTAATAAAGGTTAGGATCACCATAAAATGTTGGGGGAGAGAGAAGACAAAAGACCACCTTTGACAATCATAATTGGAGGACATGGTTTTGTAGGATCAGCTGTTGCACATCTTCTCAAAGGTAGTGGGTTTCAAATTAGCACTCCTTCAAAAATCCAACTTGATATTACCAGTTTCAACTCAATAAAAAGATTCTTTTTAAGGAAAATGCCGTTAATCATCGTTAATTTCGCATCATTTACGGACATTCAAGAAGCCGAAAAACAGAGAGCGGATAAAAAAGCATCAGCATGGAGATTAAACGTTGGAGGTACAAAAAAAATTTCTTCTGCATGTAAAAAATTTAATGTTTTCTTGATACACATATCTACTGATGGTGTATTTACAGGATTCAAAGAAGATAAAGGGCCTTACTGGGAAACCTCCACTCCAATCGACAACTCTAAAAATTTGTCTTGGTATGGATATACAAAGTTAAAGGGAGAAAAAGAGGTAATTAAATCCAAGACCAAATTTGCGATAATTCGCATCTCATACCCTTTTGGTAACCCTAACTCTGAGAAAGACTTCCTGATAAAAACTATTAAGTATATTAAATCTGGTACACCTTTTTATATAGACCAATTCTTCACACCTACATTTATTCCTGACCTCGCAGAGGCAATAGAAAAAATATCGTTATTAAAAAAAGTGGGTATATATCATGTGGTATGCAATAAAATAACAACTCCATACAAATTCGCCCTTTACACTGCTAGAAAAATGAAATTAAAAGACACAATAAACAAAATGCAGATAGAAGAATATCTAAAAAATCCAAGATCGATAAAACGGTCACAATACGCAACTTTGTCTAATAAAAAAACTCAGAAAATACTACACCAAAGATTTCATGATTGGAGGGAAGCCATTGATGGGCTTTATTATTAAAAACCGATTCGCAAGATTAGACGCTATACTTATACATACCTATTGGTACGATATAAATAAGATAAATTCTCTGGATCTTGCAAATAAAATCCAAGCGTTAGCACTAAAAAATATTTGCCAGAATCTTGAAGTTAAGAATATAATTATAACAGCAGGAAGAGTATCTCAAAAGCAAATCGCAATTGGATACCAACTTAAAAAACAAATATTATCGGTTCTGCCAAAAAAGTTACACTCTAGGGTACAAATATATCCTAGTCAAAAAACTACTGTTGGGGAAATCAAGGAGTTTAAGGAAATCTCTCAAGCTCAAAATTGGAATAGGCTTGGGTCCCTCGGGGTATGCTTACACCTTCCAAGAATAAAAAGAGATTTCGTCAAAGTATTTAAAAATGATAAACACAATATCCTATTTTTTGAAGCAGAGAAGAATCTTAGCAAAAAAGACTTTCCAGCACTGGAAAAATACAGAAATTCTAAAGAATATACTTTGCTAAAACTTAATGAACAAATTGAAAAATCCATCGAGAATATACCAATTATCGGCACTATATTTCTCGAAATTGTGAGTAAATTTTCGGTAAATAAGGGACATCTCCAACCAAAAATATTAAATTTTTTCTATAAAATCTCAAACATTAAAACCAAATCTAAATTTAAACACATAAAAAATAACCTTTAAAGCTCTTTTTAAAAGGTCAAAAAAAGTATGTTCTCTGGATTTCCTTCGAGAAGCAACAAAATGAACAGGAATTTCGATAAATTTTACCTTTTTGCTAGCTAAGGCAATTAACCATTCACAAACGAAAAAATCATCAATGCTACTGCAAACATTTTTGATCCTTAGCCACGCTTTTCGATTAGTTAAGCGCAGAGTACAACCAACATCAGTTAAGGGTGAGCTGGCAAAAACTAGACTTATCATTTTACCAAATAAATCATCAAATACACGTCTTGAAAAGGTCATGCCAGACCCTTTATGGATTAATGGAAGATGAGTTCTGCTACCTAGCACTACATCAAAATCCCCACTATAAGAAAGCAATTTCAATATATCTTTACCTCGGAATGATCCGTTTTCCTCAGTTACTATAATTAAATCCGCTTTTGTAGAATTAATAGCTTCCTTGATAGCATTTGCATAACCAGCGTTTTTTTGAAACAGATATTTTGCCCGGGTCAATATTTTTTTACTGTTGTTTGTTTTACCTTTTTTATCTCCAACAATTATCACTTCGTCAACATAGCCAGTAGAATCATAATCTTCTACCACATCAAAACTTACATCCGATTCCTCAAAAATCACTACTGCAACAGTCTTTTTACCCCACATATTTAAATAATTTTTAATTTAGGGATGGGAACGATAAATTTACCACCTCTTTTTTTAAACTTCTTTTCTTTTGCTATTATCTCATCCGCAAAATTCCAAGCCAAAATCAAAGCAAAGTCTACATTTTTGTCGTTGCGAAATTGCATCTCTCCGACTATCGGAATATGATTTCCCGGTGTAAAAAGACCTTGCTTAAAAGGCGTAGAATCTACAATATAGTCGAGAAACTTTCTATCAATTCCAAAATAGTTCATTAATACATTTCCTTTAGCAGCTGCACCATACCCAATAATCCTTTTTTTATCCTTTTTTAAATCTAAAAGTAATTTCCTTAAATCTGATTTTAATTTTTCAACTTCGTTTGAGAAACTAGAAAGCTTGTTTTTAGAATAAAGACCTGCACTTTCCTCTAGAGAAATCAGATAATCCAATACTTTTGACGATTTTCTTTTTTTTACATTTTTTCTCCTATGTACAAGCCGAATCGATCCTCCATGAATAAGTAATCTCCTCACATTCACCACCTCAAGATCATAAGATTCTACTAACCTGATCCAAGGCCTCAGGGAAAAATAGGAAAGGTGCTCGTGATAAACAGTATCAAATTCATTTTTTTTAATTAGATCTAACAGGAAAGGAAACTCCGTTACAAACGAACCATTCTCGGTAAGTAAATTATTAATACCCATCATAACTTCCCGTAGACTGTCTATGTGTGCAATGACATTTGTAGCACAGATTACATCTGCTCTACCGTATTTTTTCACTATTTTAGTGGCGTTATTTAAATTAAATAGAACAGGCTCAGTAGGTATACCCCGCAATTGAGCAATCTTCGCAAGATTTCTTGCAGGGTCTATACCTAAAACACGAACCCCGTAATTTTTGAAAAAGGCAAGCAAACTCCCATCATTTGAACCTACATCTACAACAAGAGATTTATTGTTTAATCTTAATGTTTTATATATTTCATAAGACAAATTACTAAAATTATTCATCATTACATTTGCCATTGCGGATACATACGCATAGTTTTGAAACATTACCATTGGATTGACTACTTTTGTCAATTGTACTAAACCGCAAGTTTCGCAGAAAAAGCAAGCAAGTTCAAACTTGTCTTCATCATTTTGTAAATCTATCTCTTTTATGAACCCATTAGGGATTGGCATTAAACCCAAATCTAAAAATTTAAAGAGTTTTCGACTACTGCATATTCTGCATTTAGTCACATTTTTTGCATGGCTGCTCATAAAATCTAAGAGCGAATCTTTTTATTTTCCACGGCATCTTCATAAATCATAAGAACCGTAGCTAAAAAAATCATAGAACCTGCAAAATAGTAATAGTGTATGAATGCAAGACGATAGAGCAAATAAGTAGAAAGTGCAAAAACACCACTATTAAAAATCACAAATGAGCCTATAAGTTTTTTTTGAATTCTGAGCAAATACAAAAGCAGCAATAATTCCAGGATGACTACAAAAAACTTCGGAATATCGTCTCCTGTCAAATTATGAAAAGATGTATTTAAAGATAGCGAATCATAGCGACTTTTCTGCAAAATCAAATTAAATAAGACAACATCCCTTATAAAGTCTTTAGCATTCCATATTAAAAATGGTAGAGAAGTAACAATTACTACACCAACAGTTATCAAAAAATTTCTAATTTTAAGAAACCCACCCATTAGCAAAAATGGGAAAAGGAAAACAGCGTATTGCTTGGTCGCTAAAGCTAGGCCTAAAATAAAAAAGGCTATAAATTCTCTTTTCCAGATAAACAAAGTCCCTGCAAAAAGAAAAACGAAAAATACTAAAATCGGATCCACCCATGCCTGTTCCAAGATGAATAAAGCTCGAGGATTAAAAAGGAAAATTAGTGGCAACTTCTCTGCAAATTTGTTGCTTAAAGAACGTTTTTTTAGAATAAAGTAAATCAACAAAGCAATACCCAACTCTGAGATTATTTGAATATATCTAGGATCCTTTAACAGTAAAACAGCTGGAAAATTTAAAAAAATATTAAAAGGGCCATATGAATAAACATCCAATGGTTCATTCTGCCAAGGGAAATGGTAAATTAAAGAATAAGGATTATTGCCTTCTATAATAGCTCTTGGTGCTATTTTCTGAATACCAAAAACATCTATTGATGGTGACGGCGAAGACCAAATCATTAATAATCTTAGAAACAAAGCAGTTAAGATAAAGAACCAAAACCTTAAACGGAAAAACCGTTTTAACTTCGGTATTTTTGAAACATTCACAAAGTACGTGAAGGAAATCAACAAGCTCATTACAAGTAAAACTCTGCTTAAATCAAGAAAATGGTGCGACTTGTTTTGATAAAGACCACCATACAAAACCAACGACAAATAAACAAATAAGACCAGTACAAAGTCAACCAGTGTATGCAAGTCTAAATTAACAAGTATTTTTCTGAAATCTAATTTGTAAAATAACAGAAGTATAAAAAGAGATATTAACAAAAAAATGAGGCCAGGTACATAATAAAAACCTAAGCTAAAAATATATCCAAAAACTATAAATACGTAGATTAGTAATAGAAGCGAGATCTTTTTAATTATATTTTCATTCATTTAAACATTCTCAGATAAAATTTACTCAATAAGTATCTAAAGGTTTACCTGAAAGCTCTCGTTTTAAAGAATCTGCAGCCTCAGAATACTTTTTTGCTTCATCCTCATTCATATAACATTCACCATAAACCTTAGACAAAGCTTTTAGCGCCTGCCAGTCATTTTTGTCCAAGTCAAATTCCTTAGCAAAATATTCCTTCGATTTATCGCAATCCTTTTGGCCGAATGCTATATTGCCAAAGCGTATATAAGCTTCCTTTTTATCTGGCACAAGAGCAACTGCACTTTCCAAATACTTCTTTGCGACACCTTCCAGCTCGTTATTTATCAACTCGTCAGCAATCCCAATTAAGGAATAATAATAAATCTCTTTGACGTTAGAAGCAAGATATTGTTCGTATCCAAAATCCTGGCCAAAGTCCTTGAATCTAAACCTCGAAAAAACTTCATCATTCAACTCAACTAGCCTGTTCTTATCAAAGTCATTTTTAAGCGAAAGTTTTTTTAGAATACCTGAGCTAATCCATTGATATCCATCTATATCAGTCGTGTAATGTGTAGTGTAAATCGGGAATTTACTAATATTAGAATTAATTAACTGATTAAGATATTTTGCACTTTCAGAAATATCTTCATCGTAAAAACCTTCTGGTATTTCAAGATCCTTATACTCTCTAACCAACTGATCACGATACTCTTTTCTGTTGAGTATCCCACCCCTAATAATTTTTCTATCTTTAAAGTAATCATTGGTATAATACACATACTCTGTATCAAATGTAATAGTGTCCCCAACTAAAATAATGATCGATTCCTGTTCAGTAGAAGCCAAAATATCGTGACCTAACCAATCCCCAAGATAGAATTTACTTAGATCAGTTTTGTAAAAATTTTCTATTAAAAAATAGACAGGAATCAATATCAGAATAAGCGTTACGGTAAGATCGTGTAAATGTAAATACTTACTTGAGGATAAGTATTGACTGATAAATTTTTTAGCTACTTTAAAAATCAAAAATATACCAAAAGCTATATATAAAGTGAAGAAAAGGTAAGACAAGAGAACAAACCTTTCCCATAATCCTGTGTAAAAATCATTCGTAAGTGGGAAACTTGCATAGAATAAAAAAAGGGGACCAGTAAAAAACAAGCAAAGAAAAATAAACCAAAATAAAACTCTATATCTCGAATAAGAATACAGAAAACCTAAAAAAAACAACCCCAGTCCTAACGGCTTAAAATCTGCTTTCAAAAATAGAAATAGCTTTACAATCTGCGCTAGTTTAAGTTTTATGTCGGTCCCAAAAATAAAATCAGCGGCTGTAAATGTGCCATAATCAGCCCTCGTAATCAATCTAACAAAATTTCTTAAGTTACTTGGATCATCCCAATTAATCGGCGTTTGCCGCCAAGCTGCAAACGGAATAAAAAAGTATGGCAAAAATCCGAGACAAAAGAACAAAAAGAGCTTCAAAATCAAAACTTTCTTCTTTAAAATGTTCTTATCAGTTTTTAAAACTAAATAGACAATTGCTGGTGCAAGCAGAATCGAAGTTTGATGATGAAATACAGCAAGTCCCCAAAAGAAAGATGTCAAGTATAAAAACCAGATTTTAGGCTTTTTTGAGAGCATTGTCTCCCTCCAGCTAACCAAAAAGTAAACGCTTGCAGCTACCAAAACCAAATTGAGCTGAAAAACCTCAATAATGTGCGCGTAAAGCAAAAATAGCGGTGTGAAAGCCAAGATTAAGGCTGAAACGATAGCTACATAGATGTTCTTAATAAGTTTTTGAATAATTATGAATACTAAACAGATTACTATCGCCATTAAAAATGCTGCCATTAAATTCGCTTTAAAAGCAACAGTGGCATGATATGGGAGATGAGTAAAAACCCATCCTAGCATTACCTGCAATGGATAACCTGGTGGGTGTGCAACCCCCCCAAACCACGAAGCAAGAATTATATCTCCACTGTCCCCCGCGTAAACGGAAAGTGAAATACCCTTGAAAAAAACAAGGAAAGTGAAAAGGAATAAAAGGAATAAAAAGAAGGAAATAAACATGAACTCCGATTTATTTTAAAAAACTCAAAGAACAAAGTTTTTAAAATCTATATTATATAAAAGGCTACCTTAAATGAAGCCGGCTGTAAAGAATGTGGACCACCTAAAAAAGGTTACAAATTTCTCAGTTGTTTCAAACTACTTAATCTCCAATACACAAGAGTACAACTAAGCTTAAGTTGTACTCTTGTCTCAACTAGCTAATGCTACTTCACTAAATTATGGTGAACACGCCGTATTAGTCAGTTCTCGTGCTACTCCGCTTGTTGACTGCCAGCACCAAACATATGTTCCACCAGTTGATGTCGGCTCACCCAAAGTGGCATATACAGATACTTCTGTAAGCCCACCACCAGCTGTCACATAGGAATACTTAACCAAACCACCAGCACCAGTTGGATCGTAAGGCATTTGTTTCAAATACTGTTGTACCGTAAGTACGTCCAGAGAAGCAGGGTACGTTCCCTGTCCAGGTGAAGTGTAATAACCCTGAACTTCTGTAGCTAGTGCACCAACATCATTCTTTCTCTTTGCATCCTGGGCTTGTCTTGTTCTCTTGCCCGGATTAATGGCAACCAATACTGCCGCTGCCAAAATACCAAGAATGGCGATTACGATTAGAAGCTCGATCAAGGTGAAACCCTTAAAAAACTTTCTGTGGGCAGATTTTAATATCATTAAATAGGTTTCACCCCCTCTCACGAGAAAATTAACTCGATAATACTAACTACAAACAGTATTAATTACTACCATAGGGCTTGTCAAGGAGGAAACAGAAAGTCCAGCTCACATCAGCTAAAATCAGCTAAATCAGATAGTAGATAGATCAGAAGAACCGGATAATGGTATACTCTGCCACATGATTTATGATGTAACTGATCTTGATGTTTACAATAGAGCACTTAAAGCATTGAATCTGGTTTATAGGTTAGAGAAACAGATCCCTAATTCACACCAAAGACTTGCAGTCCAGATAACTTCCGCTGCAGAGGGGATACCAGCACATATTGCCGAGGGTTTTGCGAAAAGAAGATCCATTAGAGAATGGCGTCGTTATTTAGATATTGGAATGGGATCTAGTGACGAAACTATAACGCAAGCGAGAGCTGTAAAAATTTTATCTGACCACTTTCCAAGAATCGATAAAAATTTGTGCGATGAAGTTGTTGCAGAGTATAAAATAATCTCTAAACAACTTAATAAACTTAAAAACAATTGGGTAGATTATTATAAGAAAATTTGATTTTTCCGATCTTTTCCGATTCATCAGTTATCCGATTTTAGCTGATATTTGCTGATTTTAGCTGAATTTTTCTGTCAGAATTGAGCAGTGAGATTATAAATCGGCAGTATAATCGAAAGCACCAAAACCGCAACACCAAGCCCCAAAACCACTAAGATTATGGGTTCCAGTGCTGTTGTTAAGTTTCTGATCATATTCTCGCTTTCGGCTTCAAAATAAACAGAAAGTCTTGCCAAAACCTCGTCCATTTTGCCTGTCTCCTCACCAACCCTGACCATCTGCCCGACAATGGGGGGAAAGGCGGAATTAGCTGTCAGGGGCTGATAAAGGGGCGCTCCGCGCTCGACTCTGGCAATAGCCTCGTCAATGCCCTGCCTATACGAAACGCTCGTTAGAATATCCCTGACAACCCGAAGAGCGGTAATTATTGGAATACCCGTTCCAACTAAAAGCCCGAGAGTTCTGGTAAACTCGGATAACACCAGCATCCTGCGAATCTTCCCCCAGACAGGCAGGCTTAAGACCATTTTCGAAACCACGTCGGCTCCATTCTCTGTCTTGGCATACAAGCGCAGGCCATATATACTACCTACAAACGTCAAGGCAACCAGCCACCAGAATTTCTGGAAAAAAGAAGAAAGGGCAATCATGATTTTGGTCGGCAGAGGCAGTTCTGTACCGATTTCTGCATATAGCCCGGTTAATTTGGGCACCACAAATATCATCATCAAAATCATCACAACTACCATTACACAAACCACGATTGCCGGATAAATAAATGCGCCGCGGGTTTTAGCCTTAAATTCTTTGTCCTTTTCCAAAGACTGGGCAAGTTTATTTAAAACCTTGTCCAATACCCCTCCCGTTTCACCTGCCTCAATCAATTTGATATAGACAATGCCAAAAACACTTTTGTTCTGATTCAAGGCAGCAGAAAGCGACATCCCTCCCTCAACATCCGCAACTACTTTTGAAAGAATTCTCGCAAAATTGGGGCTTTTCGTTTGTTTCTGCAAAATTACCAGCGCATCGGTTAAAGGCAGACCTGCCGATAGCATTGTAGAAAACTGCCTTGTAAAATTGACAACCTCACCCGAGGAAACCCCCTGGCCGAATGAAGGTATTATTGAACCTTTGGCATTTTTTCCGGCCGCTTTTTGCTGAATTTCAATTGGAACAAGTTTTTCGTTGCGCAGAATCCCGACTACGCCTTTTTCGTTTAAAGCATCAACCTCGCCCGAAACTTTTTTGCCGCTTATGTCCTTGGCAGTAAATTTAAATATAGGCATGATTTGTATACTGTATAAAGTATCCTGTATTCAGTATTTTGTATTAAGTATAAGTTTTGAGATTTTCGTCAATTGTCAATTGTTAAATGTTAATTGTCACCCTTCTATTTTTTCCCCTCGGTCTCTCCCTTTACCAACCTGTCAAGTTCTTTTGGGCGAAGCGAATAGGCATAGGCTGTTTCCAGAGAAATTTTGCCCAGGTTAACCAGATTTGCCAGAGAAACGTCCATAAGCACCATACCGGCTTCCCTGGAAGTCTGAATGATATTATCTATCTGGTGGGTCTTACCATCACGAATCGCAGTTTGAACGGCAGAGGAGGAAAGTAAAATTTCGCACACGGGCAGCCTTCCGCCTCCGATTGCAGGTACCAGTCTCATTGAAACGATTCCACCAACAGTTGCAGCCAGCTGCAATCTCACCTGCGCCTGCTGGTTTTCCGGGAAAACATCTATAATTCTGTCAATTGACTGGGCAGCGGAATTAGTGTGCAGTGTCGCAAACACCAGATGTCCGGTTTCGGCAATCGTTATTGCCGAGGAAATAGTTTCAAAATCACGCATCTCGCCAACCAAAACCACATCAGGATCCTCTCGCAGTGCAGAACGCAGCGAAACATCCCAGGAATGGGTATCCAGATGCATCTCGCGCTGGCTAACCAGCGCCTTACCCTTGGGATATACATACTCAATAGGGTCCTCGATTGTCAGAATGTGCAAAGGCCTTGTCTGGTTAATTTCATTAATAATTGAAGCAATTGTAGTTGATTTTCCGTGGCCGGTTGGTCCGGTTATCAAAATAAATCCCTGGCGGATTTTTGCAAAATTGTGACAAATGGCAGGCAGTGACAGTTCCTCAATTGTTCTTATATAGGAAGGGATAAGTCTTAGCGCTGCAGAAAGGTAGCCTTTTTGGTAATAGGCATTAACCCGGAACCTGGCAACATCACCAAGAGCAAAAGAAAAATCAATTTCCTTATTTACCGTAAGCATTTCTTTTTGCTCTGTGGAAAGAAGCTCAAATATCAGCGTCTCCGAATCCTCGGGTGTCAGCGGCGCAGGGGATACTGGCAGAAGCAGTCCGTCTATTCTGATAACAGCCGGCGCGCCAACCACCAGATGTAAATCGGATGCCTCGCGTTTTACAACTATTTCTAAAAAATCCTGAACATTCATATTTTTGACTATAGACTATAGTCGATTGACAATTGACGTCTATTCCTCCGCAACTCTCAATACCTCCTCAATCGTAGTCAATCCTTCAATTACTTTCAAGAACCCGTCTTGCTTCATTGTAATCATATTCTCTGCAATTGCCTGTCTCTCAATTTCCTGCGACGTATTTCGGGTAAAAATCATCCGCGCGACCTTTTCGGAAACCACCAGAACCTCAAATATGCCGATCCTGCCCAAATAACCTGTGCTGTTGCACGTTGTACAACCTTTCCCTACAAATAAAGTCATTTTGGCTTTGGTAAAATCGTAAAGTTCACCAAGTTGTTCCTTAAGAACTGCTAAAACTTCCTGCGTAACAGCCTTGGGTACCTTACAGTTTAGACAAACCTTTCTTACGACTCTCTGTCCGACAACACAATTAACCGTTGAGGCAATTAAATAAGGTTCCGCGTGCATATCCAAAAGTCTGGGCAGGGCGCCGGAAGCATTGTTAGTGTGAAGTGTGGAGAAAACCAAATGGCCGGTTAGTGACGCCTGTACCGCAAGATCTGTAGTGTCGCTGTCACGAATCTCACCAACCATAATAATGTTCGGATCCTGGCGCAAAATCGATCTCAGGCCCGAAGCAAACGTCAGGCCCGCCTTAGGGTTAATTTGCACCTGATTAACACCACCAATCTGATATTCAATCGGATCTTCCAAAGTTACAATATTTACCTTTGAAGAGTTAAGCTTGGAAAGAATCGAATATAGTGTCGTAGTTTTTCCGGAACCTGTCGGACCGGTAATTAATATTATTCCGTGTGGCCTTGCAATGTTCTCATCAAGGTTAGAAAGTGCCTTGCCCCGGAGTCCAAGTTCGGGCAAGGAGGGCACATCTCCGGTCTTTTTAAGAAGCCTCATAACCACTTTCTCACCGTAGGCTGTCGGTAGCGTCGAAAGCCGCAAATCAAGTTCCTCCTGGCCTACTCTAAAGTTAAATCTCGCATCCTGAGGGATTCTTTTTTCGTCTATCTTCATACTTCCCAGAATTTTGATTCTGGAAACTATTGACTCATGGATCCTCCGGGGAAAAATCAATTTTTCGTGCAGGATTCCATCGATTCTGTATCTTACTCTCGTTTCATTTTCCAGGGGCTCTATATGAATATCGGATGCCCTCACTTTTATCCCGTATTCAAGCAGCGTTGACACGATTCTGGCAACAGGAGCCTCGCCCAAAACCATCGTCGAATCCGCCGCCTGAACATACGAACGGCTCACACCCGGTGCTGCTTCTTTTAGCGCTTCTGTTACCTCTGTTGATAAACCTCTTGCATACTGATCGGCAATAGCCCTGTTAACAGCCTTCTCTGTTGCCAGATAAGGTTTAATTGTTAAACCGGATTTTTTCTCAATAAATTCAATAACCTGAAGATCCAGAGGATCAACCATTGCAACCTCAAGTACATCGTTTTCGCGGCCAATGGGAATAACTGTAAATCTTTTGGCAACCTCCTCCGGCAGAAGACCCAAAATCTCCGGTGAGATGGGCTTTTTATCCGGAACAGCATACGGCACTCCTAAAACTGCTGCTTGTGCCTGGGCTAAATCCTCGTCAGATACCCAACCCATAGCAGAAATTATCGACTCACTCGACTCCTGCCTCCTTTTGGTTTCACTTCTGATAAAATCAATCTGCTTGGCGGAAATCAGACCCTTTGACAGAAGTACATCCTCAAGATTTGTTGCCTTGCCCGGGTCTGTTCTGGGGATTTTAATATTTGCTAACTGGGCAGAATTTGCCATACTATTTGGTCAGATAGTTTGATAGTTCGGTAGTTTGATAGAAAGACAAAAAACTATCCATCCATCGAACAATCTAACCACCAAACCGCCTACTATCTTGATCATAGCAAATTGAGATAGCAAATTAAAAATCCGGTCTGCTAAACTTAATGCAAACAACAATAAACATTAAACCGTAAACAATAAACTTTCTGTTTTTAATGTCGTAACCATTGTTTCAAGTTTCAAGTTTAGAGTTTATTGTTTACGGTAGAAATTATATTTGCTCGCAGAACACCTTGGAATGTTCTTGCTCGCTCATGTAAACTTGAAAAGACAACACCGAGGGCTTTGATGCCCTCGGAAGTTTATGACAATTTTCCAGAGTTATCTCTTCGTAGGCAATACCGAGAACACAAGAGAGCAAACACAAAAACTCTCCAAAAAACTGGCAATTGATTTGAGTCCGTCCTCGCCGGATATTACAATCATCTCACCTAAAAAATCATCTATTTCTATTGATCAGATCAGAGACATGAAAAAGTATATATTCCAGAAACCATTTTCAAATTCCTACAAGTTGGTAATTATCGAAAACGCACAAATGCTCACAATTCCTGCCCAAAATGCGTTTCTGAAAATCCTTGAGGAACCACCGAAACACGCCCTAATTATCCTTGAAGCCACAAATAAAGAGTCACTTTTGGCAACCATCAGATCAAGAGTTGTAACAAAAAGTATAATCTCCAAAAACGAAAGTCTTAAAAAATCGCTATTTCTTACCAAAGGCGCTAATTTATCTGATCTGCTAATTACCACGTCAGATATCGATAATCCTTCCCAGTGGCTCAATACCCAAATCATATCTCTTCACAGACAACTTCTTCAAAGCATAGAAAAAAACCAACTTGAATCATCTGTTAAAGTAAGCGCATTAATTGGGCAATGTGCCCAGGCTAAACTAATGATTGAAGCCAACGTCAACCCGAAATTTGTGCTTTTTAATCTGGTCTTTCATCTAAACTCTAAACCCTGCCTGCCGGCAGGCAGGTCTAATCCCTAAACCCTAAAATAGCCTCAAAATAAGTTGCATGTGTGAAGGTAGTTTTGTTACAATCAAGTAATGGATTTCTTACTCTGCAGCACGCAAAAACCCACCGATGGCAGCACCCCAAGATAGCACGTACACAGCACGGGATATCCAAGTTCTTGAGGGCCTTGAGCCTGTCCGTAAGCGCCCCGGGATGTACATCGGTTCAACCGATATAAACGGTCTCCATGAACTAGTAAAAGAGATTATTGATAACTCCGTTGATGAAGCCTTGGCAGGTTTTGCCAAAAACATCTGGATTGTTATCGACAAAGATGACAAGGTAACAGTTGCCGACGACGGACGAGGAATCCCGGTCGAAATCCACCCCAAAGTCAAAAAATCAACGCTTGAAGTAACCATGACAATGCTTCATGCCGGAGGAAAATTCGGCCAAGGAGCCTACAAAGTTTCCGGAGGCTTGCATGGCGTTGGTGCCTCGGCTGTTAATGCACTTTCTGAGTGGATGAGGGTAGAGGTAAGGCGCGACGGTAAACTGTATGCACAAGAGTACAAAAAAGGCAAACCGACAACACAAGTTGAAATATCAAAGACAAGTATGGCTCCCGACTTACTGGAGCCAACTCAAAGTGGCACAACCTCAATTTTTATACCCGATAAATCCATATTTTCGACCGTCAAAACCGACAACAGAGTCTTATCCAAAAAAATTAAGGAGCGGGCCTACCTTGTAGCGGGCCTATTTTTTCATTTATACGATTTGAGAGACGGCAGGCAGGTTCACTACTACTTCGACGGCGGTCTGCGCTCCCTGGTTCGCCACCTCAATAAGGATAAACAAGCGGTAAACGACATCCCCTTCTATATCGCCAAAACTGTCGACGACATAATGGTTGAGGCAGCAATCCAATACAACGATTCCTATACAGAAACGGTCGAATCGTTTGCCAATGTTATAGCAACGGCAGAAGGTGGTACCCACTTAACCGGTTTCCGTATGGCTCTGACCCGCGCAATTAACGATTATGCCCGCAAAAACGGCTATCTCAAAGAAAAAGAGGACAACCTTAGTGGCGAAGATATGCGAGAAGGCCTGGCAGCAGTTATCGCCATCAAAATGAACTCCGAAAAACTTCAGTTTGAGGGCCAGACAAAAGGCAAGCTCGGTAATGCTGAAATACAGCCTATAGTCAATCAGGTGGTCAAAGAGGGTCTGGACACATATCTGGAAGAAAATCCGCCTCAGGCAAGACGCATAATGGAAAAAGTACTTTTGGCAGCCAAAGCAAGAATGGCAGCAAGGGCCGCTAAGGAAGCAGTTCTTAGAAAAGGAGCTCTGGAAGGCATGACACTTCCCGGAAAACTTACAGATTGTCAGGAAAAGGATCCTGCGCAGTCTGAACTTTATCTGGTAGAGGGTGACAGTGCAGGGGGTTCTGCCAAACAAGGCAGAGACCGCAAATTTCAGGCTATCCTGCCTCTTCGGGGCAAAATTTTAAACACCGAGCGGGCAAGACTCGACAAAATTTTGGAATTTGAAGAAATTAAAACTTTAATTATTGCCCTTGGAACAGGAATAGGGGATACCGTCAATATCGATAAAATCCGCTACCACCGCGTAGTAGTAATGACTGACGCCGATGTTGACGGTGAGCATATCATGACACTTCTTTTAACCTTTTTCTTCCGTTATCTGCCTGGGATCATCGAGAGAGGCTACCTATATATAGCTATGCCTCCACTTTACAAAATAACTACAGGCCGTGAAGTCTACTATGCCTATAACGAGGAAGAAAAAAATAGCCTCATAAAAGAAAAGGCTGATGGCAAAAACATTAATATCCAGAGATATAAGGGTCTTGGAGAAATGAACCCGGAACAGCTCTGGGAAACTACCATGAACCCGCAAACAAGAATAATGAAACATGTTAACGTCGAAGATGCCGCAGAAGCCGACCATGTTTTCTCTATGCTCATGGGCAACGAAGTTCCGCCCCGCAAGCGCTTTATCCAGACACACGCCAAAAATGCAACTTTGGATATATGAAGCACTTTCCCTCAGTCATTCTGAACCCTTCGATGTCATTGCGATCCCGAGTTTATTCGCAGAAAAGCTTCGCTTATCGAGGGAGAAGTAATCTCAGGGCGAAGAATCTAGATCCTTCGCCCCGCTCAGCGGGACTCAGGATGACAAGAATTAGCTGGGCCAAAATCGCTACATTGGACATTGGATTTCTGGAAAACTATGAACTAAATACTATCAACTAACTATGTCTGATATCGGCAAAATCCAACAGGTTGAAATAACTGCTGAAATGCAGAAGTCCTATCTCGACTATGCAATGTCGGTAATTGTTGCGAGAGCCCTGCCGGATGTGCGCGACGGGCTAAAACCGGTCCATAGAAGAATTATTTACGCAATGCAAAGAATGGGTATAACCCACGGTGCCTCATACACAAAAAGCGCCAAAGTAGTAGGCGAGGTTTTAGGTAAATACCATCCGCATGGTGATGCCCCTGTTTACGAGGCAATGGTACGCATGGCCCAGGATTTTGCTATGCGTTACCGGCTAGTCGACGGTCAGGGCAACTTCGGCTCAATCGACGGCGACGCGCCTGCAGCTATGCGATATACCGAGGTTAGACTGGCACAAGTTGCCGAGGCGCTTCTTTACGACCTTGATAAAAACACCGTAGATTTCATCGATAACTTCGACGGTACACTTAAAGAACCCGTATTTTTGCCGGCGGTTTTGCCGAATCTTCTAATAAATGGTGCCTCCGGAATCGCTGTGGGTATGGCAACCAACATACCTCCTCACAACCTTTCAGAAGTCATTGATGCCGCCATCCACCTGATCGATAACCCGCAGGCATCAATAGAAGACCTGATGCAGTTTGTTAAGGGGCCGGATTTCCCGACAGGCGCCCAAATTTACGATATCGAGGAAATCATCTCCGCTTACGCCACAGGCCGCGGAAAGATTATTATGCGTGCTAAAGCCGAAATTGAGGAAACTAAAGGAGGACGTTTCCAGATAATTGTCACCGAAATTCCGTACCAGGTTAACAAAGCCACGCTAATCACCAGAATTGCAGATCTGGTTAAAGATAAAAAACTGGATGGTGTCGCCGATTTGCGCGACGAATCGGACCGCAAGGGTTTAAGAATCTCAGTTGAACTTAAACGGGACGCCAAGCCCAAATCAGTTCTCAACAATCTTTATAAGCATACAGCCCTGCAGCAATCCTTCCCTGTAAATGTGGTTGCCCTTGTTGACGGTACTCCCCAGACACTGACTCTAAAGATGATTTTGGAGCAGTTTGTAAAACATAGGCAAAACGTCATCAGGCGGCGCTCCCAGTTTGAACTTGACGAAGCTAAAAAACGAGCCCATATCTTGGAAGGTCTAAAAATCGCTGTTGACAATATCGACGCTGTAATCGAAACAATCAAAAAGAGTAAGGACACTCAGGACGCCAAAGTTAATTTGATGCAGAAATTTAAGTTAACCGAGATCCAGTCCCTGGCAATTTTGGATATGCAGCTTAAGAGACTGGCGGCTTTGGAACGCCAGAAAATCGAGGACGAGCTTACCATGGTTCGCGAGGAAATTGCCTATCTTGAGGATCTTCTGGCACACCCGGCAAAAATCCTAACAGTTGCCAAAAGCGAACTGGCTAAACTTAAAGAACGTTTCGGCGACGTACGACGCACCAAAGTCTATAAGCATAAAATAGGTGAATTTTCAGAAGAAGACTTAATAGCCAACGAGCCAACCATTGCCACTATCACCTCAGGCGGCTATGTTAAAAGACAGGACATTGGCTCTTTTAGAACCCAAAGACGCGGTGGAAAGGGAATTTCCGGCATTACCACAAAAGAAGAGGACACGGTAGCCCAGCTAATTGCAGCCTACACCCATGACAATCTTTTATTCTTTACCGACCGCGGCCGCGTTTTTGCGCTCAAAGTCTGGGAACTGCCGGAATCATCCCGGATCTCCAAGGGTGTTGCCATCGTTAATCTTTTGGAATTGCAACCGGAAGAAAAAGTGCTTTCGATCCTTCGGGTCAAAAAACAAGCCGACAACAATGGCGAAAACAGCAACTTTGTTATAATGGCCACCAAAAATGGCACAGTCAAGAAGACACAGATTTCCCAGTATGAGGCGATTCGAAGATCAGGCATCATCGCCATAAAATTAACATCAGGCGACAACCTGCGCTGGGCTAAGCTATCAAGCGGCCAGGATCTGGTCTTTTTAGTTTCCAAAAAAGGCCTGTCAATCAAATTTTCGGAAAAAGACGTTCGCCCCATGGCCCGCGACACCATGGGAGTAAGGGGCATAAAGTTAAAAAACGGCGACGAGCTTATTGGAATGGACGTTATTGACAAAGAAGACGAAAAAGCAGATCTTCTGGTCATAACAGAAAGGGGAATCGGTAAAAAGAGCACAATTGGGGCCTGGCCCCTGCAACTTAGAGGAGGCGTTGGCGTTAAGGCAGCCAGCCTGGCCGAAAAAACCGGTGATATTGTGGCAGCCCAGATTCTAACCAAAGAAGACGAAGCCTTGATTTTAACCTCAAAAAAGGGCCAGGTTATGCGAACAACCCTAAGGAGTGTTCCTCGCTTAACCCGTGATACCCAGGGCGTCATAATTATGCGACTTTCGGGTGATGACAAGGTAGCCGCGTCAACTGTTGTTGCTAAAAGAAAAGACGAGCAGGAAGATCAGCAAATTAAAGATGAAAAAATAGTAACTCAGCCGAAACCGGACAAAACACGGGCAAAAACACCTGCGCAATCCAAAAAAGCCATCAAACCAAAATATGTTAAAAAGACAACAACAAAAAAACCCGCCAGCAAAAAACCCGCCGCCAAATCTGCCAGAAAAAAGAAAAGGTAAAAATGGAAAAACATGATCTGAATCGAAAAAGAAGCCCAAGAGGCTTCTTTTTTTGAATTATGAAGATCTAATTTTCAATTTTAAATTCTTATTTTTAATGTTTAAAATTTAAAATTTAAAATTATAAATTAAAAATTTAACTATGGATTTCAAAGCTCGATTAATACTTGAGGACGGAGCTGTTTTTGAAGGAAAAGCCGCAGGCTTTCCTAAATCCGTTTCTGGCGAAGTGGTCTTTGCAACCGGCATGACCGGCTACGACCTTTCACTTACTGACCCTTCATACACCGGCCAGATTCTAACTTTTACCTATCCTCTAATTGGAAATTGGGGTGTCCCACGAGAAGAATTTTGGGAATCGGGAAAAATCCAAGTATCAGGTGTTGTCATTAGCGACCTAACCGCAGCACCCAGCCATTACTTAATGCAAAAAACCCTGAACGACTGCTTAATCGAAGAAAAAATTCCGGCAATTGTCGGCGTAGATACACGCGCCCTAACCCAAAAACTAAGGGAAAAGGGCGTAATGCTTGGCAAAATCGTAATTGATGACAAGGATATCGCCGTTGATGATCCAAACACCAGAAACCTCGTCGCCGAAGTATCAACAAAAAAAGTCATAATACATAAACCTTTAAGTGGGTGGCGGTTGTGGAAGGAATCCCGACCCCACTTCGCTTCGCTTCGAGGGGCAAAGCAGCACTATACTGTTACTACTGGCGGGCTTGCCCGCCGAAGCTCTGCCATGCAGAGCGTAGGCGGGAAGGAAACGACTGACAGGACCCGCGCAAAAATCGCCCTCCTCAACTGCGGCGCCAAAAGAAACATCGCGAGATCACTAACAGCCCGCGGCGCAACAATCTATGAACTTCCGTGGAATTATGATCCGTTTGGCAACAACCTTAAAATTGACGGTCTAGTGATTTCAAACGGACCAGGCAATCCGAAGATGGCCAAAGAATCAATCGCCATTATCAAAAAAGCTCTTGATAGAAAAATTCCAACCTTTGGTATCTGTCTTGGCAACCAACTGCTTGCACTTGCAGCCGGCGGCAATACTTATAAATTAAAATTCGGCCACCGGGCCCAAAACCAGCCGACAATCGAGGTCAACTCACAACGCTGTTACATAACCACCCAAAATCACGGATTCGCAGTCGACGAAAAAAAACTTCCTAGTGGTTTTAAGCGCTGGTTCTACAACGCCAACGACAACACCAACGAAGGCATAACGCACGTTAAGCTGCCATTTCTTGGCGTCCAATTCCACCCGGAAGCCGCACCCGGCCCAACAGACACGAATTGGCTTTTTGACTATTTCTTAGAAAGGGTAACTAGTGATAAATAATACTCCTGCGCTTGTCATTCTGGAGGGAGTAAAACGACCGATAGAATCTAAAAAAATGCAAAAATTTAAATGACATTTATATCAGCAACAATTGTGTTTTTATGGGGAGCCGGAAGTTTGTTTTTAGTAGCAGTAAAGACAAGTACTGTAAAGTCAATATTTCTTAAAAAGCCAAGCATCATAATCGGGGAATCCCTCATTCTGCCCACTATTGCAGGAATAATTGCAAACTCTACAAAAAATATAAATGACCTCTTTTCTCAAACTTTTGTCTGGCCCATCCTTGGCGCAAGTTTTCTTCTAACAATGGTTTCTGCTTCAAGGAACAAGCAGCTGCACCAGCTTTGGATACCGCACCTGGCATTTTATTGGTTCATGCTATTCATAGTCCTGGTACATCTTTCAAAATTTGATTTCGATCTGTCCTGGTGGCTGGTATTAATCGGAGCACTACTCCATCAATCTTTAGGTATCTTATTCCCTAAAAAATTCCCCGAGGTCAAAAAATGAGAAACTCAAATCGTCATTCTGGAGGGAACGGAGTGACCGATAGAATCTAAATGAAACAATACTTTGTCTACATTCTAACTAACATCAGAAACACGGTACTTTATATTGGAATCACTAATGATTTAGTACGGCGCGTATATGAACATAGAAATAAGTTAACGAAGGGTTTTAGTCAGAAATACAACCTTACCAAACTTGTTGATTATGAAATTCTTGAAGATCTTAAAACCGCAATCACAAGAGAAAAAACTCTGAAAAACCTACTTAGAAGAAAGAAATACACTCTTATATCTGCAAGTAATCCGCAATGGAAAGACTTATATCAAGAGATCCTATCGGGCTAAAGTCCTCCAGGATGACATGAAAAATAAACACAAAAAAACTTAAAATGATCAGTTCTAAAATCAAAAAGGTTTTGCTTCTTGGCTCCGGCGCTCTGCAAATAGGCCAGGCAGGAGAATTTGATTATTCCGGCTCACAAGCAATTAAAGCATTAAAAGAAGATGGTATAGAAGTTATTTTAATCAACCCAAATATCGCAACGATCCAAACTTCCCAGAATTTTGCCGACAAAGTTTATTTTCTACCAGTTGACCCACACTTTGTTGAGGAAATCATAAAGGCCGAAAAACCTGACGGCATGCTTCTTTCCTTCGGCGGCCAAACTGCTCTAAATTGCGGTCTTGAAATGCACAAAAATGGAGTTCTTAAAAAACACTCGGTAAAAATTTTAGGCACTCCAATTGAAGCTATCGAAAAAACAGAAGACAGGCATCTTTTTGCAAAGAGCCTAAAAGAAATCTGCCTATCTATTCCCAAAAGCATGGCCACAAACACCTTGCAAAAAGCCAAGCAAGCAGCCAAACAAATCGGCTATCCGGTAATGATCCGCGGCGGTTTTTCGCTAGGCGGCCAGGATTCCGGAGTTGCCAGAAACGAGAAAGAGCTTGTGGAAATTTCCTCCCGTGCTCTATCAAAAGTCAATCAGATTTTAATAGAAGAATACCTCGCCGGTTGGAAGGAAATCGAATATGAAGTTGTCAGGGATAAGTTTGACAACTGCATCACCGTCTGTAACATGGAAAACATCGACCCGATGGGCATCCACACCGGCGAATCGATAGTTGTTGCACCTTCCCAAACGCTCGATAATTGGCAGTACCACGGTCTTCGCGAAATAGCCATAAAAGTCATCCGATACTTGGGCATAATAGGCGAGTGCAACATACAATTCGCTTTGAACCCGAGGCCGTTGCCGAGCACTATCATTGCGAGTGAAGCAAAGCAATCTAAAAAAAAGATTGCCACGTCCCGCAGGAGCGGGACTCGCAAAGACAATTCAATAGATTACCGAATAATCGAAGTCAACGCCCGCCTTTCCCGCTCATCAGCACTTGCCAGCAAAGCCACAGGTTATCCTCTGGCCTATGTTGCCACAAAACTTGCCCTCGACCAAAACCTGATAGATATTAAAAACTCCGTAACCCGAAAAACTATTGCCGCTTTTGAACCTGCCCTTGATTATCTGGTTGTCAAAATACCACGCTGGGACTTGGCTAAATTTGTCAAAAGTAATGATGTCATTGGTTCATCCATGCAATCGGTAGGAGAAGTCATGGCAATCGGGCGTAAATTCGAGGAAGCTCTGCAAAAAGCCGTTCGCATGCTCGATATCAGCATGGAAACCCCTCTGGACGAAAAAGCGCATCATCCAGACTACTCAAAACCAACTCCTTGGCGCATTTTTGCAATCGCCCAGGCCCTGAAAAAGGGGGTAAGTGTAGAAAAAATTGCACAAAAAACAGCAATCGACCCGTTTTTCTTGAGCAAAATTAAAAATATCGCGGATTTAGAAAAAGAACTTCTGTCATATTCTTCGAGCGGAGTGAAACGCAGTCGAGAAGTTACCGCTAAAAACTATATAAATTCAAAGGTAAGTTCTCGACAAGCTCGAACAATAAAGGCGGATAAACTCTTGATAGCCAAGCAGCTCGGTTTTTCGGACAAAAGAATAGCACACCTTGTAAATTCAACCGAGCAAGAAATCGCAAATCTGAGAAACACGTACAATATTCACCCAGTCGTTAAACAAATCGATACCCTCGCTGCCGAATATCCCGCAGAAACCAATTATCTTTATCTAACATACAATGGCGAAAAGGATGATTTATCTGTTTTTGCGGGTGGCAGTCGTGGGAGGGATCCCGACCCCACTTCGCTTCGCTTCGAGGGGCAAGACAGTGCTACCTTTGCTGGCGGGCTTGCCCGCCGAAGCTCTGCCATGCAGAGCGTAGGCGGGAAGGAAACAACTGACAGGACCCGCAATGCCTCAAAAGTGATTGTTTTGGGTTCCGGTCCTTACCGCATCGGCTCATCAGTCGAATTTGACTGGTGCGCGGTAAACAGCGCCCAAACTGCAGCTAAATCAGGCTTTTCACCGATTATCATCAACTGCAATCCTGAAACCGTTTCAACCGATTATGACATGGCCGAAAAACTTTATTTTGAAGAGTTAACGACAGAAACCGTTAATGAAATTTACCAAAAGGAAAACGCAGAGGGAATCATCGTTTCCATGGGCGGCCAGACTCCCAACAATCTGACTCCCGATCTTTTTAAGCTCAACCTTAAAATTCTTGGTACGGACCCAGCATCAATAGACAGAGCAGAGGACAGAAGTAAATTTTCAGATCTTTGCGACGAATTAAAAATTAACCAGCCTCCATGGGCAAAACTGGCAAATATCACAGACGCTACAGACTTCGCCAAAAAAATCGGCTATCCGGTTCTGGTCAGGCCCTCATATGTTCTCTCCGGTGCCGCTATGAATGTTGCCTTCAATTCAGACGATTTGCGCCAGTTTCTGCTTGCAGCCTCCCGGGTTTCCAGCCAGTATCCGGTTGTTATCTCCAAATTCTTTAAGGATGCCAAGGAGTTCGAAATCGACGCAGTAGCCAAAAGTGGCCAAATTCTAACCTTTGCCATAACCGAGCATATCGAAAATGCCGGCGTTCACAGCGGCGATTCGCACATTGTCTGGCCTGCACAAAAACTAAACAAACAAACATCGGGAGAAGTTTTGATAATCGCCAAAAAAATCGCGGGAACCCTAAAAATCACCGGCCCGTTTAACATTCAATTCCTGGCCGTCAATAACAAAGTCTCGGTGATTGAATGCAACCTTCGCGCCTCACGCAGCCTGCCGTTTGTCTCCAAGGTAACAGGCCAAAATTTTGCCCAAATCGCAACCGAAGCAATTTTGGGACAAAATACAAAATACAGAATACATGATACAAAATACAATTACGTTGCTGTCAAGGCCCCCCAGTTTTCCTTTGCCCGCGTAAAAGGGTCCGACCCCGTCCTTCGCGTCGAGATGGCCTCAACCGGCGAAGTAGCCTGTTTTGGCGACGATATTTATGAGGCATTTCTTAAAGCAACTTTGTCAACAGGAATGCACCTGCCCAAAAAATCGGTTTTTATATCTTTAGCCGGTGACAAAAATAAAGCCGAATTTTTGGAAAGCGCCAAAACTTTAGCCAAAATGGGACTTAAAATCTACGCTTCAGCGGGAACCAGCAAATTTTTAAAAGAAAAGGGAATAGAAAACCATATGCTCCATAAAATCCATGAGCACAAAAAACCCAATGTCTTGAATGTTCTCATGGCCAAAAAGATCGATCTGGTCATCAATATCTTTGATCCTTATTTCAAAAAAGAATTTGACGATGATTATCAGATCCGCCGCAACACTTTAGACTTCGGCATACCCCTCTTAACCAACATGCAAACCGCCAAATTATTTACCCGCGCCATCTCCCTCAAGAAAATCTCAGATCTTAAAGCTTTGCCCTGGAATAGTTACGTAGCCATCTGAGATTGGTTAAGTGGTTACTTATTCCCCGAGTGAAATGCCTTATGGACCCTTCGACTTCGCCGAGTCAGACTCGGCTTCGCTCAGGGTAAACATCTCTCACTTGTTACCAGAGTGGAACGCTTTATGGACATCCCGTAATTGCGCATTCGTAACGTGCGTGTAGATTTGGGTAGTGGCTACGTTTTTGTGGCCTAAAAGTTCCTGTACGCTTCGCAGATCCGCTCCGTTCATAAGTAAATCCGTTGCAAACGAATGGCGGAGTACGTGAGGTGTTGCTTTAACGGGTAATCGGGCTTTTCTTACATATTTATCAAGAATCCGCTGAACAGATCGGGAAGTAAGCCTCATTTTTTCACCGTTTATAATAGGCTCCTGGTTACCGGCATATCGGATAAACAATGGTTTAAACTGATCAAGCCTTTTTGAAAGATACCTTTCCAGCCACAAAGCACATCTGTCGGAAATAAAAACAACCCGCGCCCTTTGCCCCTTACCAATAACCCCGAATTCCTTGCGTTCAATATTTACCTGATCGCGATCCAAGCGGCAAAGTTCGGAAACTCGCAAACCCGTTGAAAAAAGCATCTCCATAATGGCTTTATCGCGCAAACCCGCATCTTTTGATATATCAGGCTGAGCAAGAAGCCGGTCCAGTTGATCCCGGTCTAAAAACTTCAAAGACCGGCTCTCAGTCTTCGGTAATTCGATCTTTTCCGGCACAACAACCGCAAGATCTTTCCTTATTAAATAGCGCAGGAAAGAGCGAAGGGCTATAACATAATAATTCTGGGTGACTTTTTTAAGAGGTAAATTGCCGTTTGGACTATTCAAATGGGCTAAATAGACCCTATATTTACGGACCGTGTCAATAGTCAGATCCTTGGGGGAGAAAATAGGGTGGCTTGCCGCAGACCAGTTAATAAAGTTATTTAAATAATGCCTATAATCACGAATGGTAAGAGGGGAGAGGTTCCGTTCGATTTCCAAATACTCTAAAAACTCATCGACTAGGGCAGGCAGATCAAACATAACTCCATTCTACGACGCTCTCCTCCTCAAAATCAACCGATAGGGAAGCGGAAGATAAAATTGTGCGACCCTTCTACAAAACAATGATTAATTCTCTAATCAGCTTATATCCAAAATACTCTAATTTAGAACTTAAAATAATTTTTTTGGATACATAATCGATTAAAGAGAGTTGCAAACTCGAATTAAACGGTTATATAATTCGCGATTAAACCATGATTAAGATTAAATTACTGATTACAACAGGCTTATTGATATTGTTAATTCCGGTTTTGGACAAAGGAATAAGGCCATCGCCAAACACGGTATTAAATCAAAAGAATATTACATCTAAAGTGTCTAACGAGATAAGTCAGATAATAAAAACCGTTGAAGCAACAAATCAGCAAGTTGAAAGATCCCAAACCCAATTAAGCAAAGAAGAGAACAACCAGACAAAACCTGCCGGTTATTGCCTCAATGTGCCAATTTTAATGTACCATCATATCCAGCCTCAAAGCACCGCAATCGAAAAATGGCAAACAAATTTTACGGTTGATAATGGCACTTTTGATAACCAAATGGCCTACTTAGCAAGTTCCGGCTATACCACAGTCAGTTTGGATCAGCTTGCTCTGGCATTAACTAACCATCAAGCTCTGCCACCAAAAAGTATCGTTCTAACCTTTGACGACGGCTATGAAGATATTTACACTTACGCCTATCCTACTATCAAGAAGTACCAATTAAAAACTAATTTAATGATTCCCACCGGCCTTATGGAAAATATCGACTATCTTACGTGGAGTCAACTTAAAGAAATGTCCTCTTCCGGTCTTGTCTCTGCCTATAATCACACCTGGTCTCATGCTAATTTGGCATCAGTTTCTCAAACTAAAATGGAATCAGAAGTGCAAACAGCCCAAAGACAGCTGACAGATAATCTGGGAACTAGTCCCAAAATCCTTGCCTATCCTTACGGGCAAATAAGCCAAAACATTACCAATTATCTTTCACAAAACGGCTTTTTGGCAGCTGTTTCCACAATTGGCGGCCAAATCCAGTGCAATTCATTCATAATGACCTTGCACCGCACTCGCATCGGTAACTCACCGCTTTCCTCTTACGGTATTTGACAATCATATCCCATAGTGATAAAATCCCATCGACAACTTAGAAGACAGTTGTTAGAATAAATCTAATGCCGCAAGCAAAATACAAACGAGTCCTTCTAAAACTCTCCGGTGAAACTTTTTTGGGAAAACGTGAATATGGAATCGACCCGCAATTTACAAGCTGGCTTGCCAAAGAAATAATAAAGGCTCACAAAATCGGCACCCAGATTTCTGTAGTTGTCGGTGGAGGAAATATCTTCCGCGGCGACAGAGCGGCAGAGCATGGCCTTGAGCGAACTGTTGGCGATTACATCGGCATGCTGGCAACCATTATGAACTCTCTTGCGCTTCAGGCAGCACTGGAAAAAGAGGGCCAGCCTACAAGGGTTCTGTCATCAATTGACATAAAAGACGTTTGCGAGCCATATATTCGCCGCCGGGCCATCCGCCATTTAGAAAAGGGGAGAGTAGTTATTTACGCAGGAGGCACCGGCAACCCTTATTTTACGACTGACACGACAGCAGCTCTTCGCGCCCTGGAAACAAACTGCGACATAATTTTGAAGGCTACCAAAGTCGACGGTGTCTACAACCGCGACCCGACAAAACACAAGGACGCCAAAAAATTCGAAAATATTTCCTTTAAACAGGCTATCACCGAAAAAGAAATCGAAATTCTGGATAATTCCGCACTCTCACTTTGTATGGATCACAAAATCCCAATTTTAGTCTTCGACCTAAATAAAGAAGGTAACATTGAGCGCGCGGTGGCCAGCGAAAAACTCGGCACACTTATCTCCTAGCCCATTTTTGCCCCATAGTAATTAGTCCTGAAATTTGCTATAATTTCTATCATGAATACCGAAATTGGGAAACCCGAAATACCAGAAATATCTGACAACGGCACCCAAATCATAAAAGCTCACGTCAGAGAAGCAGCTAAGTTGGGTCACCTTGATTTTTATTATCAAAAGCATATAGCCGGAAATATCCTTTGGCTTTTCTCAAGAGAAAGACGTTCACCAGGATATTTCTGTCATGTTTTGAAAAAACATCAAGCAGACACTCAAACTGCATTTGGCCTAATTGTTAAAGATGGTCAAACAAAACCTCAACAGCTTATCGCCAAGTTGCGAATTTTTATTAACACCCATTATCCCGAAGCTTCCGGTTTACCGATTGGCATCTTTGACTCAATCACCGACTATTTAAACAATAATCCAACCTTGCGATTTGTTGAAAGATTCGGCATAATCGATCCAAAAGCTTCATAACTCGTCCCTTTTTTGCGGTTTTTAGCCTCGACAAGCCCGTACTAGCGCCTCTAATGGCTTATATTGCCTGTTGCAACAGCCTAACCATTGTCTAAATAAGCGCAAGAGTGCTTAAAAAAATCTTTTATAATCAAATAGGGGAGAAATGCATCAATTTGGACAACAGTAATAGAAAATAGTAAATGGCAAAAATAGAGGAAAAGAACTTTTATAAGGATTAGAAATTAGGTTAATTAGAAATTAGAAATTTACCCTTCACTCCCTGCTTCAGCCACACTTTACGTCGCAAAAGTATCATTGTGCGACGCATAAGCAATTCCGAAATAATCACTACCTTCCAAAAGGGAGTAAGGGATACAAATACAAGTTTAGATAAAGAATTTAAAAAGAATAAATACACTTTTTATCCTCTAAAACACCACTTCTCCATAAAATCCCGCAGAACACATTTTATACGAAGACTAGCACCTCATAGTAAAGTCCGCTAAACAACGACATTAAATCTCGATTTCCAAAACGCTCTCTATTCTTCGAGGGAGCGAAGCGACTCGAGAAGTTATTTTGGTCTTACATCTTTAGTTCTCGACAAGCTCGAACGATACATTGTTTTTGCATGATTCATCATTCTCGCATATTTTTCACGCTTTCACACTTCCCTTTTTCACGAAACTATAACTATATCATACTATATCATCTCGCTGACGCTCGATGCTAACACTCACTCCTCTACTCCGACTTCCCTGTTAATAATTTTCTGAAGCTAATTCGAAGCTAAATTATTTGGTCAATTGTCAGTTGTAAATTGCCAATTTTACCTAAGATACCCACTTCCCTAGAATAAACTATAGGCCTTAGTATTAGTGTATTTATTTAAAACTTGTAATTTAAAATTTAAAATTCCAACCGTAGGTTGTTGTTCACCCTCCCCACCTTGTCGTAACAACCACAATAATAGCCACAAAAGCGGCAATACTTAAGTATTCCCAGACATACCGGCTCTTCAACTGTTCACCAAAGGCAAACTGTCCAAGCCCTAAAAGCACATACATAACCGTTATTAAAATCAAGGCCCCGTTTATAGGCGCAAGAGGCCAAAAGGAAAAAACTGTAGCCGTCTGAACAGTTATCAGGCTATAGACCAAAGTATAGCTTAAGAGTTTACCGGAGACGTACTCTGCAAGATCGTTTGACCAAAGCTGAACCAGATAAAGAGGGCCGCAAATTAAAACAATCACCGGCACAGACACAAAAAATGGTAAGTGAAGCGAAAGAAGTACATTAATCAGGAAAAACGCTGAGACAAGCGCAAAAAGCATCCCTACGGCTCTGGCCGCACGATGCAGGGCAATTGTTCTAATTGCGGCGACATTATAGATATTGGCAGTCAGCATCAAAAGATAAATGGAAATTCCAAACAAAAAAGCAAAAGGCAGGCGCGTCAACCACCTTACCGGCAAAAGAAAATAAAAAAGCGAGGATCCTACGACAAAATAAACAGGCAAAAGCAAAAGTAAAAAATATTTTATCCCGGAAAGTTCACCCCAGAGAGCAAATACTGCAAAAAAGACTGTGGTAACTGTTAAAAAACCAATCGTCTCAAGCCGCGAAGACTGAGGAACCACCTGAGTAGTTACCAGAATCACAGTCAAAAAAATCGACATCACGATAAAACGCTGTCTCTTGGTAATTTCCCACTCTGTAATTTTTTTGAGAAAGCTAAAAGCCACTGCCCTACACCGCTTTAATAATTTTTAATTTACAATTATAAATTTTTAATCAATTTTTAAAATTTAATTTTCAATAAAAATTTCAAATTAAAAACTGCAAATTCACGAAGTTTTAATTACATGGCAAATTGCAACCGCCAGCGCATCTGCAGCATCATCCAAATAACCATTGACGGGCTTTTTTAACTTTCTTTTATGAAGATACCTCATTACCGACTTTTGTACCTCTTTTTTATCCGCTTTCCCCGACCCCGTCAACGTATGTTTTACATGCAGTCCCTGATATTCAAAAATCGGAATCTTTTGGGAAGCCGCAGTCGAAAGAACAACCCCTCTTGCCTGTCCTACTGTCATTGCGGTTCTGGAATTTATACCAAAGAACAATTGTTCCACAATTACACAATCAGGATTATGCTGCACAAGTAGCCTTTTTAGGTCTTTTTGGATACTATATAACCTCTGAGGCATTTCCTGTTCTTTAGGGGTAACAATACAACCATAGTCCACAAGCTCCACCCTTAAACTTTTGACTCTTGACTTGCTTGCTTTGAGCAAGTTTTCTTGCGAAAAGTGACTTTTGACTTTTTTAATCACCCCATACCCCGTCGTTGCTGTACCTGGATCAATGCCAAAAATAATCATAGATTAAAATTTCTAATTACTCTAATTATTCTAATTTCTAAACAATAACTAAACATCACTTTGGAGCTTATTTAGGTCAATTAGATCAATTAGAGATGAGGTCAATTTTACCGCCTCGGTCTTGGCCCGTCATATTCAACGTCAGATTCGGCTAGTCTTCTAACTGGTTTTTCGCGTAAAGCTTCCTCTACAACATGGGCAACGATCCCAGGAGTTCTGGCAATAATAAAAAAGCCTTTGCCGTATTTTGGATTAAATCCCATTTCACATAAAAGTGCAGCAAAAATCCCGTCTATATTAAGTGGCAGTTTTTTGCCACCAGCTGATAATTTTTCTTCAACTTCCAGGGCAAACTTTATATATTTACCATAAAATCCAAGTTCTTTTGCAATTTCCAGAAGTCTCTGGGTCCTTGGGTCAATCGTATAAAACCTGTGACCAAATCCCAAGACTCTGGCACCGCTTTTGTTAAAGTCATCAACCAACTGAGAAACCCCTAGCGAATGGTATTTTTTTAAAATCTCCATCGCGCCTTCTATCGCCCCGCCATGATATTCGCCAAATGCCAAAACTCCTGCAGCGACCGCCGCCTGTACAGGGGAACCTGCGGAATAAACGTTACGGGCAGCAACAACGGATGACGGTTCTACTCCATGATCAATAGCAACTGTCAACATCGCATCTAGCATCTTTTCCGAGTTTTTATCTGGCATCTCCCCTTTTAATATAAGGTAGATTGCAGCTGTGAAGGATCTTTCTCCGGCAAGCTTTAAAAGATCATGTCCGTAAACATAAATCCTGCCGTCTTGGTGGGTAGTAATTGAAGTCCTGTAAGCCTTTGGCATAAGTCTTGAAGCTAATTAAATTATAACTTAAGCAGTAAGTTTATCCAACGGAGAGCTTCTCTGGTTTAGGTTCAATCTTGGTATAGCAACCTTTAACTGAGCTGATACGGTTCAATAAATCAACCATTTCCAAAAACTCGTTCGCAGTTTTCTGACTAATATCCTGTCGAAAACTGACTCCTTCCAACAAAGTTTTGCCGTACACACTTATAGAGTTTTCATTCGCATCAAAATGACGTACATCAAATATCAAAACAGGCTTATTGTTACCTATTACATCTTCTATCCCGAATTCTCCATTGACTACATACAGCTCAAAGCGACTACAATCTCTGTTAGTTGGTCCATACAAATCATCGCCTGAAATTTTTCTGGAACTTTTATGAAAGGCTCCCCTGTTCTCCGAAACAGAAGCTAAGACTACTGAGACATTGCCACTTTCATCGCTTACCCTAGCAGCAAAAACTAGATATGGAATATCGTGATTCCAGCATTCAGCCTCTAAGGGTCCACCCTGACCGGACCCAGGAACTGGCCTTAAATATGATCCTGAAATAGTTTTTGTATACTCGTTTCCTTCATTTAAAAGCAGCGCATGAGCCAACTCATAAAAACGCACAGCTCCTAACTCGAGCTGTCTTTCTCTAAGTTCGTATTTTCGTACTCTTTCAAGCGCCATGATTTACAAGTGGGATTATAACACCTTCTTTATATGTTTTGGGATATCCTCAAAATTTTCAGCAACGATTGCGCCGGCATCTTTTAGAACTTTAATCTTTTGCTCCATTGTCGCCTCAAGTCCCACAATCGCACCGGCATGCCCCAAGGCCGTGTCCTTAGGCAGTTTTTCGGCAAATTTACCTGCCAAATACACAATAAAAGGTTTCGTGAATTTCTTATCTTTAATCAACTTTGCAGCCTCAACTTCTGCGGACCCCCCGACTTCACCAAAAGCTACAACTACTCTTGTCTGGCTATCGTCTTCAAACATTTCAAGTAAATCCGCAAAACTGGTTCCCGTTAATAAATCACCGCCGACCCCAACAACCGTTGATTGTCCAAAGCCTGCATTGGATATTAAAAGAGCAAGCTCACTGCACATCCCACCGGATTTTGAAATAACACCGATTTGTCCTTTTGAAAATACCGCATTAGGGTTTGGTCCACCGATAGAACCGATTTTGCCTGCTCCCGGCGATATCGCTCCAACAGACGCCGGTCCTAAAACCCTTATCGAATTCCGCTTTGCACAAGCCAAAATCTGTGCTACATCAAAAACCGGAATCTTTTCGACAAAAATATGAACAAGAGGCACCTTATTTTCAATTGCCTCCATCGCAGCATCGCGTGCTAAAAGTGGCGGTACATAAACCATCGCAACATCAATTTCGCCAACTGCGCCAATTGCCTCTTTTACCGAATTAAAAACCGGCACACTGTCAACCTCCTGCCCTCCTCTACGCGGCGTCACACCGGCAACCACTCGCATTCCAAAGTCCAAAAGTTCGCCCGTAACTTGCACACCGGATCTTCCGGTAATTCCTTGAATTAAAATACGGGTTTCCCTATTAACTAATATCGCCATGATTGATCTAAATCTTATTTCTTAAGTCTCTTTTTGTACTCTTGAGACAAAGAGACCATCTTTTTGCAGGCAACAGAAATCGGTGTCTCGGGCCCAAACAAATGGATATCAAAGCCCTCATCTTTCGCCAGTTTATTAAGCATCTCATATGCCTCCTTTTGCCTTGGTCCACCGCGTCGAATGACTATTGGATATGTTGGTTTTGGTCTGATCTTTTTTAATCCCCTGGCAAAACCGGATAATGTCTCATAAATATCCGTAAAATTGGCAACGGCTCCTGCAACCAGACATCCGCTTAAGCCCTCCCGCGACAAGGTAATTTGCGTCAGCTTCTCAACCTTGTCACCTGGCGGATTTCCGGAATACTCAGTGTAGTTGGCACATCTTCCCCCGGCATCAACCACTGTATCCATCACAAGAAGCGACGCTCCCCCGCCCGATGCAAGAATTGCTATATCACCGTCAAACTCAATAAAAGTTGAGCCGGCAGAACCCCGATAGTCTTCTTCATCGATTTTTTTGGCGTCTATCTCGCGTTTTGTGGGAATAGCACCTCCAGCCCCTTTGGGCAAAATGTCCAAATCCCTATGCCTTGCCAAACCGTTGTCATCCAAAATCACCTTGGCATCGATAGCAACGTATATGTCATTCTGGAGCGAGACGATAGAATCTATTCGTCTGGCCGTCATTTTAGATCCTATCGGTCGTTTCACTCCCTCCAGGATGACACTTTGTTTCACCTTACCAATTGGATTAACCTCCAAAAGCCTGCAGTCATAGCGCACAAACACGTCCCAAAGCCTAACTAAAAAATCGCCAAGTTTTGCATCCCTTCCTACTACTTTTTTCAAATCTTTTTGGCTAAGACCGCCCATTGGGTCAATATCGACTCTTGCTATCATCTCGCTGTTATTTGTTCCAACTTCTTCAATACCTACTCCACCCTGCGCGCTAAAAAGCAAGAAAGGCAAACGCAAAACCGTATCATAAGTGATTGAAGCGTACAGTTCTTTTTCAATATCAACTTTTTGCGCCAAACTAATAAACCTGACTTTTTCTCCTGCGAAATCTTCTCCAAACATTTTTTTGCAAAAATCTGTTAACTGTTTTTCACTCACGCAGATTTTGATTCCTCCGCCTTTACCCCGTTTTCCCGATAAAACCTGTACCTTGGCAACTATTGGAAATTTAAAGCGTTTTCGCCCCTGGTTAACCTCCTCCAGATTTTCGCAAACAACAAAAAAGGGTGCGCCAATTCCCCCTTTCGCCAAAATTTTATGCCCTTCAAATTCGTAGAGTTTCACCTTGATGAGTTATAATTTTAGCATGCAAATAACCAAAGCGACACCGGAAGACATTAACGCAATTCTGGCGCTACAATCCCAGATCTATCGCGTCGATCAAATTGCCGAAAACGCTGCCAGTAGACTACAAGATCAGCTGAAAGATCAGAGCTGCGACGTTCTAGTTGCCAGGCAAGACGACAAGGCTGTTGCAACAGCAACCATCTATTATATAGAAGTTGCCCTCCGCGCCCGCCCTTATGCATTGCTTGAAGGTCTCGTCGTCGATAAGTCTCACCGCGCCCATGGCATCGGTACCGCTCTTTTTGAAAAATGCATAGAAATTGCCAGAGGCAAAAACTGCTACAAAATGATCTTTACGTCAGGGAAAGATCGCCCCGACGCCCACAAGTTCTACGAAAAACTGGGCTTCAAAAAATGGGGGTTGGAATTTAGGATGGATTTGTAGACCGATTACGCTTTCTTAACTTCTTTCTTTATTGCATTGACTACATTAAATAATGAAGATTAGTTCTAGCAACTGCGTCTTCGTGCAATACTTATGGCATTTGCTCTTCGTTGCAAACTAATCAACGTTTGCGGCTTATGAAGAAGAACCTCATCTAGGGGAAATATACTCTGAAGTCTGGGGGAACAATTTTCTCTAAGCATCTCTATAAATGTCTTGACATGGTCGCTAACAGCTGCACGTCTATTAGGTTCAATACTTCTTGAATTCATTCCATAACCATACATGTAACCAACCTCATCCTCTACTGCAGGAGAGGAAAAGTAGATGAATGCAATATTTCTTTTTTTAACCCATCTGTCCCATCCGTTTTTATAGCGCTGGAGCTTTTTGGGAAGCTTGCGATGAGCACCTTCCCTGATTGCAGCCATTATAAATCTATATGTAATAGGGTACGCATAAGGATAGCGATTTAGATTCGGGGCTGCTTCTGGTTGGCTTCTATATCTTTCCATAGCCGTAGATTATACTATTTTAAGATCCTGATTACAACTATGCTATGGGGTATTAAATTTGCGCTTTTGATAACATTTCATCTGCAATGTCAAAATTGGCGTAGACTTTTTGAACATCATCAAGACCTTCCAATTTCTCAATTAGCCCCAAAACCTTTTTGACCATGTCTGCGTCTCTGACAGCCTGTACCGTCGTCGGCTTTTTGAAAATCTCGGCTGATTGTACAGTTAAACCTTTTGCAATCATAGCGTTTTTAATCTTTTCAACTTCAACGGGTTTTGTAAAAACCTCAACAGCATCGCCTGCATCCTCAACATCCTCCGCCCCCACTTCCACCGCTACTTCGAAAATCTCGTCAAATGTTTTTGCACCTTTGGCAACTGTCACAAGGCCCTGTTCTTTAAACATCCAAGAAACCGCCCCGGGTGAAGCAAATGTCCCCCCTGCCTTCTCAATTGCACCGCGCACCTGGGGAGTTATACGATTGCGGTTATCTGTCGCAACTTCAACAACGAGTGCTACCTTACCGGGCGCGAATCCCTCGTAAGTCACAGTTTCAAAAGTCGCGCCACCAGCTCTCCCAAGACCCCTCTCAATTGCCCGCTCAATGTTTTCCTTGGGCATATTGGCAAGCTTAGCCTGATCCATCGCCAGCCGCAGCTTGAAGTTGGAAGCAGGATCACCTCCGCCGCCTTCCTTTGTCGCAATCGTGATTGCCCCTGCAAGCTTGGTAAAAACTTGCCCGCGTTTGGCATCGTTTGCGCCCTTCTGTCTTTTGATGGTTGACCATTTACTGTGACCTGACATGTTAACTTTGAATTATATATTAGAAGTTGTTAAAAATCCAAAAACTTCTTATGAGCAATTTGAGTACTCATTTTCTTCAAAAATGTATCAAAATTTTCACTCATTGACTAGATATCATGCTTAATCTATTGTTAATTTCATGATTGCACAAGATTATAAAACTTGGAAGAACGAAACCAGTCTGGAAACCCTTAAAAGCTTTGCCATTGAGGCAGCCCTCACCTACGATTGGATCGAGGCCAGCAAAATCAACCAGAAGATTGTGCAAGCAGCCCAAAATGATGTAGAAGCCTTAAATCGGCTTGCTCGTGCACAGGCATGCTGTAATCAACCGGCAAAAGCCCTTAAAACTTATAAGAAGGTTCTGGAGATTGACCCCTATAACATTATCGCCAAAAAGAATTTTGAAAAACTTTCCAAAATTGAGAAAGTAGACGGCAAAACGAATGGATATGCAACTTCACCTACCAATACAAATAACAACATCCAACAAATAGCAGGCAGCCAAAAACTTTCCGACATTTTCCTCTTTGAACCTGGCAAAACCAAAATCATCAGCCTTTTGAACTTGGCTCCTCCGTTTGTTCTTGCAAGACTAAGTTGTGGCGACAAAGTGGAATTTAATCTAAAAAGACACGGGATTTGCGTAGTCAACAGCGAAGGTACGTACCTAGGTGCCCTTCCGGACGACCTAGCCCACAAACTTCTATACTATATAGAAGGCGGCAATGTATACGAAATCTACGTAAAGTACGCGACCACGAAAAGCCTGACCGTTTTTATAAGAGAAGTTTTACGTTCTCAGAAATTTGTAAATCAGCCTTCTTTTTCGGCTGGTAGTCTGCAGGAAGAAAAAAGTTGGGCTTCTGCCTGAATCACTCTTCTCTGTGCTCAGCCAAGGAAAATTCTCCTCTTAGGCGCTCTTCACTTGCATATTCCGTTTCATCTTGACTCTGCTTAAATTGATTTTCTTCAACTTTTTTGGCAATCTCCTGTTTGATTTCATCTATCATCCTTTTTGCCTTCAGATCCTGCGGCAAATCCGGTTCTTGTTGCTGAGCGCTAAGCCAGGGAAAAAGCTCTTCGGCATCTGATGCCCGATAAGACCCTTTCAAATCTTGTGGTATTTCTCTTGTCGGTTTATTGAGCAACTCGCCACTTGTCACATAACTTTGTATTCCAGGTACCACATCCGGTTGCGGTTCCTTTTCCTGCAAATGTGCCTGGATCTTCCCTTGGGGTGTATGCTCAGTCTCTTCCTCTTCCTGAAAGTCGATCTCTCGCTCAAACTTGCTCTGTTCGCGTACCAGTGAAACAAAAGCAATTACAAATGAAACAACCAAAATAATTATTGCCAAAAGTATAAAAATCATTTAAACCAGTATTCTGCAAAATCCTGACCCAAATCTAATGTAATTTCGCCAATACCCGTATCATTTTGCGCGACATTTATATCACAATTAAACATTTTTGCCAAATAAGAGGACGTAAAACTTTTTTCATTTGCGACAATACTGGTTTTATTATTTACTGCTTTTTCATCTTTGACATCTACAACTTTTGCTCCGACACTTGTCGCAAAGCTTGCTGCAAGGCGCGCAGCCCCGGGCACACCCGTTCCATTCTTGATAGTTATATTAATGTTTTCACCGGTTAATTTTGAATCTTGAAGATATTGTGCGATTTGCCTGTTGAGACTTAAGGTATCCACACCTAATACCTTTTGCCCAGATGCATCTATAATTTCTTCTACTAAAAGAGCTAAATCAGTAAACTGTACATCTTTTACACCAAGACCTTTAACCTTCCACCACAACCTTAGTGAATCCAATCGGGTAATGTTAGTACTCTTTATCTCATCATCCTTCCCTCTTATTAAGATTGACACAGGTGTTGTCAAAGAGGCAAAATTTTTAAACATCTCTTTTGACTTACCCTCGTCCAAAGTATCGGGGATGTTGATATAGTTGTCGATTTTTGCACCAAATGTTTTTGATAGTGTCTCGGCAGTTTTTTGGGCACTCGCATCGGAAATTTTTTCAAGAGGATTAGAACTATTCCCACCTTCATACAGTGTTTCCCCGCTTACCGAAAGTACTGCTATTTCTTTTGAATCGGGCTGATAGATAAAAACCGCTGGTTTCGGACCACCCATCGCAATTGTAAACGGACTCGCTCCATCCCACTTCCCGCTCTTAATTTTTGAAGTAAGCGAAAACCCTTTTGAAAACCCGCTGGCAATGGCAAACAGAAGAACTATCGTCAAGAAAACTGAAAAGATACTTTTTCTGTTTTCTTTTGCCTGATGTTGCTTCCATGAAGAGCTATATCTCATCCTATAAGGAAAACAACACGCGCAAGCTACATAATTGAAGCCCTAAGTCTAATCCATCCCAAATCCAACCTACTTGCCTTTTCGGCTAATTATTTCAACCTGTGGCAAAGTCGCAAGCCTCTTTATCTTTAAAGCTTGCTTCTCAAGCTTCAACTTCTTTGGCTTCTTTTTATCACCTTTATAAAAACCTCCAAAATTACCCATATATGTTTTTATATCAGAGGAGCGCTATTGGCATGACCGAAGGGTGCCAAAGCGATCTGCTAATATAGTTTCCTCCTCTAACTAAATTCTATCAGAGCAAAAGCTCACAAACAAACAGAACTTTTACCTTAAAAAATTCTCTTGCCCATCAACTCTTCAAAATGCTTGCTTTTCCCCTTTTTAATTCTTGCCAGATCTTCCCAGTTTTCTGCCAAAAAACGCGATAGATGCTTACCGCCAACTTCTTCAGGAACAACCACATAGTCGCAACCCGCTTCATAAAGTCTTACAGCATCATGCGACCAATAAACTGTCGCAATTATTGGACCTTTAAAATTTTTATCCTTTGCAAATTTTATCAAGTGAATTGCATCCTCAAAATCCGGATCAGTGATCACAATTAATTTAGAGCGTTCAATCGTCAGCTCCTCAAGCAGTTCTGGATCTGTAATATCACCAAATACGGCATTGAATCCTGCTGCTCTCACGCTTTTATAAACATCAGGATTGAAATCCACTACCAGTATTTGGCTTCTATCCGTGAATTTCCCTTTTAAAAACTGTAAAATATCCCAACCCATTTGTTCTGCCCCCACCAGTATGGCGTGCCCCTTCAGGATTTCCTTGTTAGTAACATACGGGTCGTTGGCTTTTTCAGCAAAAAGCTGAGCCATTGGTTTCTGTAACATACGATAAATTTTGTCTCCGTATAAGATAAGATATGACGAAAGCGTTATCGTCACAATTCCAACAGCAGCAACCAGGGATACATCGCTTGCTGATACGTGACCCAATCCCTTACCAACCGACATCAAAATTAGCGAGAACTCCGAAATCTGGGCAACAGTAATCGATGCTAAAAACGATGTTCTGTTACGAAATCCCATCGACATCATGATGGCAATCACAATCAGCGGATTACCTATCAAAATAAACATAGAGAGAATAACAACGTTAGTGAGCTGAATCGCACCAGAAGCAAATGACAGAGAGGATCCGAGCAGTATAAAAAATATTATCAGAAAAAAATCGCGAAGCGGCTTTACTCTTGCTGAAATCTGAGTCCTGTATGGCGAAGATGCAACGGCAACTCCTGCCAGAAAAGCACCGATTGCCACCGAAAACCCCATCTGCTCGGCAACAGCCGAAAGCAAAAACGCCCAGGCAATAGCCGCAACAAACAAAAGTTCAACAGAAACTGAGGCCATCCTAAATAAGTTGAGCAACCCAAATCTCACCGCAGCCCAGGTGAAACCGGACAAGAGAGCACCCTTAAAAATTATAAGGATCAAACCTGCCGCAGATGGCACTTGCCCGCTGCTAAACCCCGATAAAACCATAAGTGCCAGAATCGCCACAAAATCCTGCACCAGCAAAAACCCGACGGTTATTTTCCCATACAAAGATTGCAGCTCATTTTTCTCTGAAAGTAACTTTATAATAATAACGGTTGAAGAAAAAGTCAGAGCTGTTGCGATGTACAATGCGGAAACAACCGAAAAGCCCAGACCCAAAATCAGCACATAGCCGATAAGTGCAGTAAAGATAATTTGTCCAAGGCCAGTAAAAACTGCAGCTTTGCCTACAGACTTCAGATCATCAATCTTAAGTTCAATTCCAACCAAAAACAGCAAAAAGGCTATACCAAAATTGGAGAGAAGTTCCAAGAAATTGCTCTCAACCACTTTTAGGATCCCAAGATATGAGATTACAATTCCGGCAAAAATGTATGCCAGAATCAGAGGCTGTCGTAGTGTTCTGGCAATAATTCCTAAGCCAGTAGCCAGCGCCAGAACTGTAGCCAGCTGTAAAAAAAGATGGGGCATGGCAGTTTCTAGTTTCTAGTTTCTAGTTTCTAGTTTCTAGTTTCTAGTTTCTAGTTTCTAGTTTCTAGTTTCTAGTTTCTAGTTTCTAGTAGATTCAGCATGGCATTTTTCAAATCGTTTGGCAAGCGGGATTCAAAACTGACAATTTTGCCGGACCCCGAATCACGAAATTCAAGACGAGCGGCATGTAAAAAAAGCCTCGGACACCAGGCAAGATCAAATTTTAACAGTTTGTTAGGCGCGTATATTAAATCTGAAACAATAGGATGACCAATGTGCTTTAAAACAACTCTAATCTGATGTGTTCTACCAGTTTTTGGCAAGACTTTAAGGAAAGAATAATCGTGCGCGTTAACGTTTAAATAGTTTATTCGAGATTTGGAAATATTCTTGAGTAATAGTCTTTCGAATTGTCTATCGTCAAACCTCAACTGTTTGATAAGATCGTATTCTGTTGTCGATTCACGTCCGCCTGTTTGCCTATTTTTCAAAACACCGAATTTGCCGAATTTCCCAACTCGCTGAAGACTTACCTCTATTGACCCATGATCCTTGGCTACTTTTCCATGCACCAGAGCCAGATACTTCTTTTTAACCTGTCGTTGGACAAACTGATTTTGCAAATTCTCAAAAGAAGTTTCCGTTTTGGCAATAACCAGAAGTCCAGATGTTTCCTTATCAAGCCGATGGACAATTCCTGCTCTATCCCCAATCCCTAAATTATTATTGCCAAGGTTTAAGTATTTTGAAATCTGGTCCTGTAGAGTTTCCTCCTGAATTGTTTCGGACCTGTTGACAATAAGCCCCGAGGGTTTATCAATAACCAAAAACTGGTCATTTTCGAAAATGATTTTCATACTTCATCACCTGAGTCAAAACTTTTAGAAAAAAGACCCCATAGCAGAATGCAAACTCCAATTGTAATAGCCAGGTCTGCAAAATTAAAAGTGGGAAAAGATCCGATTTTTACAAAATCCCTGACGCACCCCACAACCAATCTATCAAGCAAATTAGATAGCCCTCCAGCAAAGATTATTAAAAAACCAATTCGTTCAATTTGTTTTTTTGCTCTTAAAATAATTATGAAAATGACCAAAAGTACAATAACGGAAATTAAAATCGCGCTTTCGCTAACCCCAAAGGCTATCCCTCTGTTGCACGCTGAAACAGCCATTTTGTATTTTGACGTCTGATCAAAAAGGATTATGAAAAATATTATAAGAGGAGCAAGACGGCTCTCTTTCACCTTTTCTTTTTCTCAATTTCCTGTTCGCACTTTAAGCAATAAACCGCCTGCGGTTTTACCTCCAGCCTTGCTGGAGCAATCGGTTTTTTGCAGCGCTCACAAATCCCGTATGTACCGCTTTTTATCTTTTTAAGAGCAGCTTCAATCTCGTGGAGATCATTTTTTAACCTGCCCTCCAGAACAACTACTCTCTCATGTCCAAAAAGATCCAAGGCATCGGTTCCAGCATCTACGATAATCGACCTGTCCTCCGTAGTAAAAGGATCCTCTCTCTTGAGTCTTCTGATTTTAACCAAAACAGTCTGTCTCTGTTTTTGAATGGTGGCAGCAATTTTTTTAATATTAATAATTTTCATTTTGTAATCCCCAGTGCCTTCACAAAATCAAGTATACTTGCATAAATTTCCCGACCTACTAATAATACTAGATAATAGATAGATTTTGAAATAGACAGAGGCAACATGATAATAGTTTTAGCCAGCCTGTTCGCATCATTCACCGAAGTTAACATCTCCTTTAATTTAAATATTAAAAGCAGCAACTGGGCAAAAAACCATTTGAAATCGTTCTGTACTTTTCTTTTGGACAAAAATAGCCATAAAATGGCAAAAATAACTAGATAAAAAGATGGCAGCAGCAAATTATATGAAACAAGACCAAATAGCAACCTGCCCTCAGTCTTGGCAGGATAAAGAACTAAATTTAAAATAGATACAAAGACTACAAAAAAAGAGATAAAAAAACCGGGGTGCCGCTTTATTTTTTCGATCCTTTTTAAAAGCCAAAAAATAATAAAGTAGCCAATACCTAAAAACAGATAAATTAGCTTCTGATTACTAAAAAAGAGCACCAAAGATACAAGACTTGCCGCAAGGCTAACCGGCGCTGCCAACAGATCGAAAACAACCCAGAATTTGCCCGGATTTGATCTTCTTAAAAACAGCGCCCCAGCTAGAATTCCTCCCGAAAGAGCTCCCCAGATGTCAAAACCTGAATACGCGTTAAAAAAAACAAGCTTTCTGAAAGACCATCCGTAAAAATCAGCTCTAATTAAAAAATCAAAAAGCCTGCCAAAAACAAGAGCGCCTAAAATCGCAACAAAGACGAAATCAAACAACGTTTCTCTGGCAAAAAGCTCGCGCCGGCCGGAGCGAAAATACAAAAAAAGCGCCAGAAAACCTGCAAAAATAATGGTTACCGGAAATTGCCAATTAGATATTATCTTTAAAAAGTTCACTTTGAGTTTGATTTTAACATATATGCTTTTCTTGTCCCGTTAACTGCAATTGTGCTATAGTATTACGTACCGCTATCTTGATTGACCAAGCTAAGCCGATTCTGGCTTTTATTTTGGTCAAAGCACTATGACCGCAACTGCACATGCTTTAATTGGCGCATCGATCGCCGCCAAAATCACCAACCCTTATGTTGGAATACCACTTGCAATTCTCTCACATTTTGCAGCCGACCTAGTTCCCCATTGGGACGCTGGCACTAATCATAAAAACAAGTCACCATTAAGGCTTAAGCTTGAAGCAACACTGGACGTGCTTTTGGGCTTTGCCCTTGTATTTCTGATTTTCAGGAATTTAGTTGATCCAACCTATCTTTTTGTAATGGTTATTTCGGCACAACTTCCCGACTGGCTGGAGGCACCAAGCTGGATGTTTGGTTTTAAAATTCCACCATTTTCATGGATGGACTATTTGGGTCATAAACTGCAAAGCAGACTACAGCTTCCATGGGGACTAGTTACACAAGTAGTAACTGTAGGAACAATGGTAATCTACGCAATTTATCCGACAAGCATCGGCCAGGCTTTGGCAACTGCCAGACTAATCCCGTTACCCTGACTACTTTGCCCGCTCAACGTAATTGCCAGATCGACTGTCAACACGAATTACCTCACCATTTTTAATAAAAAGCGGGACTTTAACTACCAAACCGTTTTCCAGAACTGCATCTTTGTAGCTAGCACCGACTGTGTTGCCGCGCGCAGAACCGCCAGTTTGGCTGACTTTGTAGTCTACTATTTTGGGGATTTCTACAAATAGTGGTTTATCATCAACAATCGCCAGAGTTATTTCCATACCCTCCTTCAGGAATTTGACCACATCCTCAACCATTTTCTTATCAATCTCCTCTTGCTCATAAGTTTGCATGTTAATTACATGTACCTTGCTGTCAGAATATAAATACTGGACTTTTTTGCGAACTAAATCTGCTTCCTGAACCCTGCTACCTGTATTAAAAGTTTTTTCGACAGTTGCCCCTGTTGCCAAATTTTTAACCTTTACCCGAACCGTACCGCCTCCCCTGCCCATCTTAATGTGCTCGTACGAAAGCACCAGAAAGTACTGATTTTGGTCTTCGAAGACTGTACCTGTACGTAAATCTGTAACGGAAATCATAAATTTGTTTAGCGAACCTATAATCTATAAAGAAGCTTTTATAGCTATACGATTACCCAGACCGTTATCTAGATCTCTTATTGCCAATTTAGCCGCGCCTAAAAAAGAAAAGCTCTCGAGAACTCTTTCCAAGGAAGCTCTGCTAGGAAATGTTCCGATACTAGCAGTAGCAACCCCTTCTACAGGATCGTACTGAAGAATATATCCATCTTCTTTTTTAACAACATAAGGCACTTCGCCTCTATCTAGTAACTCTGCTATCTTCAAGGAAATGTTTGCTTCCTCCTTGACTCTACCCCACCTCTCTGCTTGATCGCCCATAGTACCATTGTTGACATGGACGACTATCTCCTGTCTTGCTCTTACTTGTTCCATAATCTATCTATTTTTAAACTTTGTATTGTCATTTTGCATTTTGATCTTTGATCTTGTTCGGCTGACCCGAATCAGCCCAGAAGCAGGAACAACTTTAACGCCCTTTTTCTCAAGCTCATCCAAGAACAAATTGGCGCCGATTGAATCGGAAACCATGTGTCCGGCAATAATCATGTTGATGTGATGTTTTTTCGCCTCATTTCTATGCTCTTCCGGAGCGTGCATAGAAATTATTGTTCCCACGCCTGCCTGGGATAAACGCTCGTAAATCCCTTCCCCAGGATCTGTTCCTCCTGTAAACCCCGCGACTGCAACTTTACCGGCCCGGTTTTTCTCACTACCAACAATAATCATTGGTCCAGACTTGTACTTTATTGCTTGTTTGTACTCGGGAATATCGTTGAGAAGCCTCATCACATCACCAACCGTCTCATGCTCCCTCTTCTCAAAAATCTTCTGCATAAAATTCCAACCGATATTGTCCCAAACCGTATGGATACACATAAACGGAATATCCAAAAGTCTTGCAGCATCAACAGACTGGTAGTGGTTGATTGGCCCAATTTTTCGCTTGATTTCTGACATTTTTTCACTCATCAGCCCTTCAGCCACATTTATTGGAACACCGTAATAAGCTAAAAGATCCACCTGTAAGTCCATTACCTCGTCCAGTGATGCCAAGGCGCCACCTTCAGGATGATGGGCAATCACCAAATCAATTTTCGCCCCTTTTTCATTTAATCTATCTGCTAAAACTATCTCACCAGTATCCATATCAATGCCAGCCATCACCTTTTTGATTTGCTTTTTACCGTCCCCATAAAGGACTCTGGTATCTGTGTAGGGATTTGTTAAATTTTCCGTATCAAAAAATTCTTTTTTGGACTTCGGCAATTCTTCAAAAACTTTTTTCTGACGGTCTAAATATCGCCTTAACCCGTCTTTTCCGCGCGGATCAGCGTCCATCCCCATTTTTATCGCCAGATCAAAAATTTCTTGGATTGTCATGATAGGAGAAATGATATAATAATCAGGCTATTTTTACAAGCTAAACACGAATCGGCCAGGTGATGGAACGGCAGACAGGTATGTATCCTTTTTAGCGCGTGCGCAAAAAACGTGAGCGATAGCAAACTAAAACGTTCAGAGGCAAAATAAGGGCAAGTGGCGGAACTGGCAGACGCGTAGCTCTCAAAAAGCTATGATCGCAAGATCATGTGGGTTCGACTCCCACCTTGCCCACACCCGGTGAGAGTTTACCCTGAGCGCAGCGAAGGGTTCGAATCTCTCCTTGGCCACAACAAGTGAGTTTATCCTGAGTATAAAAGCGTAAGCACGCAAGCTTCGCTTATCGAAGGAACTCCCACCTTCGGCACACAGACCTATAGTTGACTTAGTGGCCATTTTCGTCTATAATTCGCTAAAATTATGAAGGAAAACTTAGTTAGGCTCGTCAAAAGCCGCACAGCAAGGTTTATAACAGCCGGCGCTATTCTTTTACCACTAGGCCAAGCGTGCACCGAAGGCCACCATGAAGCGGCTGGAACCCCTCAAGCCATTGAAAGAACAGTAGTACAGAACCCCGAATCGGAAGTACTTTTCGAATCGTTGTACCCAGAATTTAAAAAACTTGGTATAGACGCTAAAGAATTTGTCTATATAGATCCAGAATATGCAGGCTCTGAAGTTCCCACAGAAGTTGTCAATTACACTGATTTCAAACTCGATACAAAAGTAATTAACGAATTTTATAGGATTTTCGAATTTTATGCTGATCAACGGCTTGTGATGCAAGGAGGCTTAGGTGATCCTAGCGAAACGATTATTGTCACCGGTAGAAATGACTCGAAAGTAAGATCCTTTATTTTCATACCAGAAAGCGCTCCTAGGCCATTTGAAGACAGTCCTGAGATTCAAATAAGTAAAGCCTATGCAGCAACTTGAAGCCCAACTTGATTGAAAGTATCATATACTCTGATCAAGTAGGCTTCTATGGTGTTCCATTTTGGAACCTCTAAGCCCACCAACGTGGGCTTGCCCTGTTCGCCCTGAGGTTTACTGAAGAAGAATTTAGACTTCTGCAGCTACTTGCGGTACGGGTTCTGGCATTGATTGCTTTCTTTGCTTATCAGTCCCGTAGAATTTCACCCTGTTTGCTTTAAAGGTCAAATCAATCTCCCCTGTTGGTCCGTTTCTGTGTTTTTGAATATCAAGTTTAACCTGTTCTATATTTTCCGGATCCGGCCGCCAGATAAACATGACCACGTCAGCATCCTGCTCAATTGCGCCTGATTCGCGAAGATCCGCAAGCTGCGGCCGCTTTGTTCCTCTTTGCTCAACCGCCCGCGAAAGCTGGGAACATGCCATTACCGGAATCTTAAGTTCCCTCGCCAGATTCTTTAAGCTTTGGGAAATTTCCGAAACTTCCTGAACCCTGTTTTCCAGATTCCTGCCGTGAATAAGCTGCAGATAGTCAACAACAATAAACGCCAGTCCGTTTTCTACCTGAAGACGTCTCGCTTTGGTTCGGATTTCCATCAAATTGGCAGCCGGCGTGTCGTCGATAAAAAGCGGTGCATCAGCAAGCACCCCCATCGCCTCCTGCAACCTGTCAAAGTCCGTATCATCAAGCTTTCCAGTCTTAAGTCTCCATGCATCAACTTCGCTTTGGGATACCAAGAGCCTGTCTACCAGCTCCTCTTTGCTCATTTCCAGAGAAAAAATACCAACAGGCAATCCTTCGTTTACTGCAACATGAGCAGCAATGTTAAGGGCTAAAGATGTTTTCCCCTGACCCGGACGTGAAGCCAGAATCAAAAGGTTGGAATCCTGCATTCCGGCTAACTTACCATCTAGCTCCCAAAAGCCTGTGGGAACACCGCGAAGCCCCCCGCTTTTTCTGTGAAGTTCATCTAACCTGTCAAAACTTTCCGCCAGCGCATCGCGTAAAGGAATAAAGTTTTGTCGCAACTGTTCCTGCGAGAGGGCAAAAACTGCCTGCTCCGCCTCATCCAAAAGCTCCCTCACATCCCCCTTTTCTTCATGTGCAGCTACCGTCATCTTGGCGCTTGTCGTAATCAGCTGCCTTTTAACATAGTGGTCGCGGATAATTTGCGCATATTGGGTAATGTTGGCAGCTGTTGGTACTCCTGATGCCAGTTCAGAAAGATAGGCAGCCCCCCCGACTTTATCAAATTTACCATCCTTTTTAAGCTGGGCCGTTAGGGTAATTAAGTCAATAGGATCCCGCTTTTCATAAAGCTCTATAATTGCCCGCATAATATGCGTATGTGCCTCTTTATAAAAATGGTCTGGTTTTATCGTTTGGACTATAGAAACAAGAGAGTCACTATCAAGAAGTACTGCACCGATTATCGACTTTTCGGCATCCAGATCCTGCGGGGGTACTTTACCTGTTGTATCTCTAGCCATGCTAATAATTTGAAATTTTCATTGTTGTCTCTCCAGAACCACTACTTCCGGTTCCTCCGGTAGTCTTTCTTGGCTGACCGAAAGCTTTTGTGCCACTTCAACTTTTTCTTTGCCCATTACCTTCAAAAAATTATCAACCGGCGCTAAATCAAACTTTAAGTTAGCAATTTTATAATGCATCGGTATAATTATTTTAGGTTCAAGTTGAGCAATAATATCAGGGGCATCTTTTGCCTCAATTGTATAAACTCCTCCAACTGGAATCATTAAAACATCACAGACCGATAATTCCTCGATTTGCTCCTGCGTCAGCTTTTTCTGACCCAAATCTCCAAGGTGTACAATATTAACCTCGTCAATATTAATAAGGTAAATTGTATTTGTGCCTCGCTCTACCCCCTGTTTGTCATCATGAAAACTGCTAATTCCTACAATATTAACCCCGGAAATTTCATATTCACCCGGGCCTTTAATAGCAAACGGGCGCCGCCCGTCGATACCCTTTACAATGTCCGCTTCATTGTGGTCCTTGTGATCGTGTGTTACACAAACTATATCGCCTTCAATTTTTAAAGGTTTAAGACCTGTAAACTCAGAGTTGTAGGGATCAATAACTACAGATGAGCCTTTGCCTTTTATTCTGAAACACGCTTGTCCATACCACCAAATATCTACCATAAGTTGCTTTTCTCGAAGGGTTTACCCAGAGAGTCTTAACTCGAAGGGTTTACCCAGAGAATTCCTATTCAAAGGATTTACCCTGAACGAAGCGAAGGGCTTCATGATAATAACATAAAAATGTATAAGCCTGTCAACGGAATTTCTACAACCCTTGACGCCTTAAGGGACTTAGGCCTTAAAATAGTCTGAGGATGAAAAAACCGATTAAGATTATTATTTCTCTTCTAATCGTTTTGGGCCTTTTGGCTTTTATCTACTGGCTTTGGCAAAGACAACCAAAAGGCATAAGTGAACCGTCGCAAAAACCCAGCCCCCAAAACCAGATTGTCGAAACTAAACAGGAAGATATAACAATTTCGGCAAGTCCCGAGAATGGAAAAATCCTTGACAGTCCAGATGCAACACTCACAATTAAGACCACTCCGGGTATTTATGTAGCGATATTCTCAAACTCATTTGCGCATGTTGCAAAAACAGATGCTGCTGGGCTCCTGCAGCAGGACGCGAAACTGGAAAACGGCCTGAATCTTATTCAGGTTTCCGCTTTTACCAACGATTTAGAAAAAAGAGTCGACAAAAAAATCGTGCTATATGTAAAGAGCACAAAGAATCCGACTTCTGCCAAAACTGTTACAGCAGGACTAGTCAAGAACATTTTTCAAAAAGTAATCACCTTAAGCACAGATTCAGGCGAAAAGAAAGTCAGCCAGGAAAAAACAACAAAAGTTAATTACCCCTCTCCTGCTCCAGGCACTAAATCTAAAGACAACCAAAGTATAAGAGTAGGAGATTTCCTTGCGGTGTTAGGTGACAACAACTCAAACGACGAAATTAGTGCCCAAAGTATTGATATTTTCAGAGAGAATAAACCCCAGATTAGCAAAGACATTCAAATAGTAAAACTACTATCTTCTGTTAAGAATAACCTTTTCAGTGCCAGAGTCGAACAAGACAACCAAATAATTGACCTTAGCATTTCTAAAGACTCTCAAATTTCTAAAGACAGCCAGAGCACAAAACAGGACGAAATCAAAAAGGACAAAAAATCTTTTGTCATTTTCCATACGGATAAAGATCAGAAAATAGTTGATTTAATCTATTTACTCCCATAACAGGCCGCTGCTCTGTTATCATTAATATATGCAAAAAGCTCCACCAACGCCAAAAGGTTTTCGCGATATTGCTCCAGCTTTAACCAAAAAACGCCGCAGAGTAATTAATCAGATTGTTGAAGTTTTAGAAGATAAAGGCTTTGAACCCATGGAGACTCCAACTGTCGAATTTGCAGATACCCTGACCGGAAAATATGGAGATGAGGAAAGGCTCATCTATAAATTTAAAGACCGCGGTGGTCGCAATTTGGCTCTTCGCTACGATCTGACAGTACCCCTGGCAAGATATGTGGCAACAAATAATCCCCCGCTTCCGTTTCGCAGATACCAAGTTGGCCAGGTATTCCGTGGAGAAAATCCGCAACACGGCAGATACCGCGAGTTCACTCAACTTGATTTCGACACTGTCGGATCAGATAATCTAGAAGAAGACGCAAAAATTATCGCGACAGCGATTCAAGCTGTAAGAAAAATTGGCCTTGATGATGCCATAATACTGCTCAACGACCGCAGAAATTTTGAAGACACACCGGCTCCGGTAATAAGAGCAATCGACAAACTTTATAAAATTGGAGATACAGGCGTCAAAAAAGAACTTTCAGAAAAAGGGCTAGCCCAAGATGACATCGAAAATCACTTGTATAAAATTAAAAATTCAAAACCAACAGAAACTCTAAACAAAATTCTCTCTCTACTTAAAGAAAAGTATAAATTTAACAAGAATCGCGATTTCGTTTTCGATCCGACCTTGGCTCGCGGTCTTGATTACTACACTGGCGCAATCTTCGAGCTTAAACCAAACCAAAACCTTGCTGATTTAACGATCGGCTCCGGAGGCCGCTACGATAATTTGATCGGCATGTTTAGCAAGAAACAAATTCCCGCTGTAGGGTTCTCCTTTGGACTCGATAGAATTGTGGACTTACTTTAATAATCTTGTTTCAATAGACCAAATTTGCTAAAATACGCAGGTTATGAAACAAAATATTCATCCCCAATACTTTGATGATGCCAAGGTAACTTGTGTATGTGGCAACACGTTCACAACCGGCGCAACCGTACCAGAAATTCATGTCGAAATTTGCAGCAATTGCCACCCCTTTTTCACCGGCGAAATGAAGTTCGTGGACACCTTGGGCCGTGTTGAGAGGTTCCAGCAAAAACAACAGACTGCAAAACAAGTCAAAGAGAAAAAGGTCGAAAAAGTCGCAGAAAAAGAAGAAAGAAAACGCCCCGATTCCTTAAAAGAAATGTTTGACCTGGTCAAAAAGCAGGCAGCCTCATAGCTACGCTTCAATTTTCAATTTTCAATTTGAAATTTTCATTGAGATATTTAATTTTAAAAATTTAAAACATTGACAATTCTTTAAAAATTAAAAACTAAAAATTTAAAATTGTATGAACAGCTACTTAAAAGCTCAAATTACACAAATAGAGACTAAAATCAAAGATGCGCAAGACCTGGCCGCTTCCGATTCATCTATGGCCGATTTGGCCCGTGAGGAAATTAGAAAGCTCGAGGAGCAAAAGGCAGCCCTTGAAAAACCTCTCAGTCCTCAGTCTTCAAAACTCAGTACTAACAATAACTCTTCTGCTGTAATCTTAGAAATTCGCTCAGCAGCCGGCGGTGATGAAGCCGGCCTGTTTGCTACCGATCTTTCGCGCATGTACACAAAGTTTGCCGCAAGTCAAAACTGGAAAGTTGAGGAACTGGACGCTAGCGTTGGCGGTATAGGAAATATCAAAGAAATTATTTTTCGCATATCAGGTAAAAATGCGTGGAACAAATTAAAGTTAGAATCCGGTGTTCACAGAGTTCAGCGTGTTCCCAAAACCGAATCCGCAGGACGCATCCACACATCAACGGCAACCGTTGCTGTACTTCCGGAGGTTGAACAAACACAAATTGACATTAACCCAGCAGATATTGAATTTGAAGCCTTCCGGTCCGGCGGCCACGGCGGCCAGAACGTCAATAAAGTTTCAACAGCAGTTCGCATAAAACATAAACCAACCGGAATTGTTGTTAAAGCCCAAACCGAAAGGTCTCAGGCCCAAAACCGCGAAATAGCCATGCAGATACTTCGTGCCCGTTTGTATGTTTTAGAAGAAGAAAAAAACCGGTCAGCGGTTGCAGGCCAAAGATCATCCCAGCTCGGCACAGGTGACCGCAGCGAAAAAATCCGCACGTACAATTTCCCACAGGATCGAGTAACAGACCATCGAATCGGCAAGTCATGGGGAAATATTGACAATATTATGAATGGTCAGTTAGACAAAATTATCGATTCATTACAGAGTAATCTGTCCCGAGATGCTGTGAGTCCGACATAAATCGCAGCGTGAGACGTGTTCGAAAAGAACTGAAAAGTCGAACGCTAAGATTAGTCGGACCTCAAGATCGAGTAACGGACCACCGCATCAAAAAATCCTGGGGAAATTTAGAGGAAATAATGAACGGAAAACTCGATAAAATCATCAACTCTCTTGCTGCTACGGCTCCCCAGCAATAAAATCTAGTTGTCTCTTAATGGATCTAATTCAGCATTATTCATATCTCGGACTTTTTGTAATTTTATTTATAGAGGAGGCAGGTGTTTTCTTGCCTATCCCAGGTGATATTTTTATTGCCGCAACTGCTGCCCTACCGCAATCAAATTATCTGCTGGTTGTCGTGACTGTCATGGCGTCCACACTTTTCGGCTCGACAATTCTTTTTTTCTTATCGCAAATTTTTGGCCGCAAACTTTTAACAAAATTTGGCAAATATATCAGGTTAACACCAAAAAGGATTAAAAAAGTAGAAAAGTGGTTTCAAAAATATGGCAGTGTAGCAATTGTCATCGGCAGGCTAATTCCCGGCCTTCGCATAGTAACTCCTTTTGTCGCCGGACTTTTTGAAGTCAACTACAAAACTTTCTGGGCCTACACAGCACTTGCTGCCTTCATCTGGGCAAACGTATACTTTTTAATCGGAAAATTTTTCGGGGGTCTAATTTCATCAATAATCTAACCTCCAGTGGCAAATAGCTAAAAGCTTGTTTCACTCACTCGGCGCCTCAGAAAGCGTTGCTTCTACGTCCAGCGTTTGCCCGTTTCTATAAACCTTAACTTTAACTACATCCCCGACCTTCTTTTTACTAATAATATCAGAAAGCGCACCGTTTTCACCCGTCAGTTTTTGGCCGTCAAATTCAGTAATAATATCATCCTGTTTAATTCCTGCATTATCAGCAGGCGACCCTGCAACAACATCAATAATGTAAGCGCCTTGCACAACATCGTTTAAAAGCGCGCTCTGCTGGGTAATTAACTGATACTGAACACCCAGAAATGGTTTTGCCGGGAATTTCCCGGTCGTCTTGAAATTATCAAGGGAAGTTTTGACAATATTAATTGGAATTGCAAATCCCACGTTTTGAGCACCTTGCGCAACCGCCACATTAATACCTATTACCTGTCCGCTCGAATTCATTAAGGGCCCTCCGGAATTACCGGGGTTAATTGCAGCATCCGTCTGAATGACATCATCAAGCCGCTCAACAGAACCTTCAAAAACGCTGCCTGCATTAATCCCGCGCCCTAAACCTGAAATCACCCCCGTTGTTACAGTGTTTCTAAATTCCCCAAGTGCCGTTCCAATAGCCACAACAAACTGCCCTACTTTTAAATTGGCAGAATCTCCAAGCTCCACAGCTTTAAGATCGCTGGCATCTATTTTTAAAATTGCAATGTCGTTGACCGGATCCTTGTTTATCTGCTTCACATCATATTCTTTATTATCCTTAGTGATAACTTTGTACGTTGCCCCGCTTAAAGAAACAACATGTTTATTAGTAACAATCAGACCGTCTTCTGATACTATAAATCCGGTGCCAATGTCCTGAGGCTCACCGCCCTGTTGCCCCGGTGTTAACCCGCCGCCAAAAGGGTTAAATTGTAAAATCCTGCGCTTTGGAGTTTGGGCAGAAACAGTAACTACAGAAGGCGAAACTTCATCGACAACATCGATTACAACAGATTCCTCGTTAACAACCTTCTGAGTCTGAGTCTGTTTACTTTCAACAATTCGCTGGGGGATTTTGTCAAATAATTTTAAAACCAAAACAGTAGAGATAATCCATACAGCGATAGCAATTAAAAACCAAGTGATTTTCGAGAATTTAAAACTGGGCACCGCAATCATCTATATAACCGCTTCCAGTACCCGATCCAGTTGCGGATCTTTATTTTCCTTCCTGTCCTGCGCACTCAACTCTACAATAACATCCGGTGAAATCCCGATTCCATTAATGGAATGACTCTTGGGTGTAAGCCACTTGGCAATCGTAACATGAAGACCGCCTCCACCCGACAATTCGACAACATCCTGCACAGTTCCTTTTCCAAAGGTCTTCTCACCAACTAGCTGGCCACGCCTTGCATCCTGAATTGCTCCGGAAAATATTTCGGCAGCAGATGCCGATCCCCCGTTAACCAGAACTGCCATGGGGATTTTAAGAAGCCGGCCACGGCCGTCGGTTGTTAGAGATTGAACAGATCCGTTGGCATATTGCTGTTTAACAACAACACCCTTGACAAAATCTCCCGTGATGTAAACTGAAGATGACAAAAGCCCTCCCGGATTATTGCGCATATCAACAATTACCCCGTCAACTTTATTTGCCAAAACTTCCTCAACTGCTCTATCCCATTCGGCGTTTGTTTTTTCTCCAAAATTTGACACTTTAATAACTCCTACCTTTTTTCCTTTTGAATCAACGTATTTAACCTCAACGCTTTTAACATCAATTTTAGCTCTGGCGATGACTTTTTCAAGTTGCTCATCCTCCGCCTCACGACGCAAAATAAGTTTTACTTTACTGCCTGCCGGGCCTCTTATTAAGTCAACCGCTTGTGGTAAGGTCAGATCCGTAGTGTCTTTATCATCTATTTTGATAATCAAATCTTTAGCCAGCACTCCCTCACGCTCTGCAGGGGTCCCCGAAAGCGGTGCAATCACAGCCAGTCTCTTTTGTACGTCAAATCCAATCTGAATACCAATACCCTCATACGAGCCGGCAATCTCACTTTTAATCTCCTCATTTTGCTTTGGATCCAAAAACGCCGTATAAGGATCACCCAAAGATTTAACCATACCGCTAATTGCCCCATATAAAATCTTTTGTGAGTCAATGGCACCTTTGTCAACATATTTTTGTGGCAAAATCTCCAGAACTTTCCAAAATAGAGAGAAATCTACATTTTGGTCTTTTGGAGGAAGTTCGCCTGTAACCGTAATATGAGGAATATATCCTTGTCGCTGATACGTTATCCTTTTCTGTCCGACAGCAAATCCGATAGCAAAAAAGAGAACCGCAATAACCAAAAACTGAATTAAGAAATTAACGAGCGATCCTTTATCCGGGGTGGTAGATATCTTCCTGGTGAGATCCAATTTGAAAGGAGGCATAAATCTCTTTGGTATTAACTTTGAACAAACGCAAGAAGCGCTACATACCTAGCCCTCTTAATGCTACGCGTCAGAGCCCTTTGGTGTCTAGCACAAGCCCCTGTTCTTGCCCTTCCCAAAATTTTACCACGTTCCGAAATAAACTTGCGCAAAAGATTAGGGTCTTTATAGTCAACTTGTAGATCCTGTACACAAATTGGACATTTTCTGGCTCTGTTAATTTTTCGACTACTTCTAATCATTGTATTTTTAACTCCAATTTGCTTGAGATTTTAAAAAGGAAGATCCTCTAAATCAACATCCTGGCTCTTTTTGTCCTCTTCCTTATCTTTTGTCTTCTTACTGTCCGCCTTTTTACTTTCGCCCTTGGTTACTGTTTTCGCCGGCTCTTTTTTCCCCAGCTGTTCATCTGCCACAGCAACTGCTGCCGGCTCTTCTGCCGTCGCTTCATGGGCCGGGTAAGCCGAATCCTCGCCGCCGGTTCCCTCAAAATCCCTGCGAGAATCCAATATTCTCATGTCATCAATAACAACCTCGGTTGTCTGCCGGTTCTGGCCATCGGGAGTCTCCCAGCTTCTCGTCTGCAGTCTCCCTTCAACGTAAACCTTTCGCCCTTTTGAAAGCAATTGCGAACAAAGTTCAGCTAGTTTATTCCAGGAAACTATCTTTATAAACTCTGCTTCCTCTTTTTTGGTTCCATCGGATGCTACATAAAACCGGTTGGTGGCAACTCCAAAAGTGCAAACCGCAGCACCGGAAGGCGTGTAGCGCAATTCCGGATCACGGGTTAAATTGCCAATCAGAAGAACTTTATTCAACGAGGCGCGAGACGCCATCAGAATGATCCTCCATAAAGTCGAGCGCCGAGTGAAATATCAGAGGAGCGCTCTTGGCATTTATGCCAAAGCGACCTGCTGATATTGAGTAAAGCTCGGGATGCCATCTTAAATCCTCATTCTTAAATCGTAAATCATTTCTAGATTTTCTTTCCCTTTGATACCTTCTTGTCCTCCGAAGCCTTGGCGAAGGAGGGTGATACCTTTGTCGCTTTTTTCTTTTCT